>Ga0247609_10002021_pt1 | contig 22440 bp, 12 predicted proteins | sample 172DNAGHGlowgp2_FD_193487 | JGI IMG/M metagenome (GOLD analysis project Ga0247609, IMG submission 193487) | Sheep rumen microbial communities from Palmerston North, Manawatu-Wanganui, New Zealand - 1728 DNA GHGlow gp2 | ecosystem: Host-associated > Mammals > Digestive system > Stomach > Rumen ...
CAAGGAACGCCTCGAGGACGATCCCCGCGAGCGTTTCACCCGCAAGAAGGACCGCGAAGACTATCGCAGAGACAGCAAGAAAGGCGACTTCCGCAAGGAATCCAGAGGCGAACGCAAGGAGTTCCGAGGCAGCGACCGCAAGGATTTCCGCAGCGACCGCAAGCCGTACGACAAGAATAAGAACAATAAGAAATATGGTAAGAAACGCTATGACGATGAAGACTAAATACCTCACCCTCTCGCTCATCATGCTCACAACAACCGGTTCCCTCTTCGCACAGAAACTCTTCACACTCGAAGAGCTCAACTTCGGCGGCAAGAACGCTTCGCAGTTCTACCCCGAACGATGGCAGTTGCGATGGGACGGCAACCGACTCATCGATGCAGCTTCGAAGCCGGCGAGCGTGATAGATGCAAAGACGGGCAAGGCCATCGACGGCGAGACCGTTGACCTCGATGCCAAAAAGCGTTCGAGGCATAAGGGCGAGCTTGAGTACTGCAAGGCTTCCGGCGCGGTGGCTTTCCTGAAGGACAACAACCTGTGGGTTGCCGACGCAGACGGAAAAGAATTTCAGCTGTCCTCCGATGGCTCGCGCGAAATTGTGTATGGCCAAAGCGTGCACAGGGACGAGTTCGGCATCTACAAGGGAACCTTCTGGAGCCCCGACGGACAGCTGCTCGCGTTCTATCGCATGGACCAAAGCATGGTGGCGGATTATCCGCAGGTCAACACTTTCGAACGGGAGGCGACGCTTGCTCCGGACAAGTACCCGATGGCCGGAATGACCTCGCACAAAGTGACGGTCGGCATCTTCTCCTTGCAGACAAAGCAAACCGTCTATCTCGACTTCGGCGACCCCACCGACCGCTACTTCACCAACATCGCCTGGGCACCGGATGGCAAGACGCTCTATCTCTACGAGCTCAACCGCGACCAGAACCACACGACGCTCGACGCCTACGACACCGTAACAGGCCGCAAGCTCAAGACTCTGCGCGAAGAAAGCTCCGACAAGTACGTCGAACCGCTCCACCCCATCACCTTCCTGCCTTGGGACGACACGAAGTTCATCTATTGGAGCTGGCGGGACGGCTTCAAGCACCTGTATCTGATGGACATCAACGGCAAGGAGCTCGGGCAACTCACCAGCGGAAAGTGGGTTGTCAAGGAGCTCGTCGGCTTCTGCCCGGCCACGAAGAGTGCCATCATCATCACTAAGGAAGCAGGCGATTTGCAACGCAACATCTACCGACTCGACCTGAAGACAAAGAAGCGCACACTGCTCGACAACGGCCGCGGCTGCCACTCCGCTCAGCTCTCTGCCGACGGGCGCTACCTCATCGATACTTGGCAGGAACCGACCGTGCCGCGCGCCTGTGCCGTTACCGACACGAAGAGCGGCAAGCAGTCGTTGCAAAGGACGGCAAAAGACCCGTGGGAAGGTTGGTATCAGCCCATTTTCGAACAGGGCACAATTCTCGCCGCCGATGGCCAGACAACGCTCTATTGGCGCATGGTCAAGCCGATGGACTTCGACGCCTCGAAGAAGTACCCGACCGTCGTCTATGTCTATGGCGGCCCGCACGCCCATAATGTAGAGGCCTCGTGGCACTGGGGCTCGCGCTCCTGGGAAACCTACATGGCACAGAAGGGCTACATCCTTTTCATCCTCGACAATCGTGGAAGCGAAGACAGAGGCAGGGACTTCGAGCAAGTGACGTTCCGCCACCTCGGTCAGGAAGAAATGAAAGACCAAATGAAGGGCGTCGAGTTCCTGCATTCGCTACCTTACGTCGATAGCAACCGCTTGGGCGTACACGGCTGGAGCTACGGCGGCTTCATGACCACATCACTGATGACGACCTATCCCGACGCGTTCAAGGTGGGCGTGGCAGGCGGTCCGGTCATCGACTGGAAGTGGTACGAGGTGATGTACGGCGAACGCTACATGGACACACCTCAGCAGAACCCCGAGGGCTACGAGCAGACGAGCTGCATAGGCAAGGCAAAGAACCTGAAAGGCAAACTGCAAATCATCATCGGCATGAACGACCCGACCTGCGTACCACAACACAGCCTGCAGTTCCTCAACGCTTGTGCCGAGGCCGGCACGCAGCCCGACTTCTTCGTTTATCCAGGCGAAGGCCACAACATGGCAGGGCATAAGAGCGTCCACCTGCACGAAAGGATTACGCAGTACTTTGAAGATTACCTGAAACCGCTGACAATAAATACGACACCCTAAGGGGGAGTTCCTAAACGCCGCGTGCGGAAATTGCAAACGCCGCACGCGGAAATGGCCATCGCCGCACGCGGGGATTGCCATCTCCGCAGGCGGCGTTTGACGACTCAGCGTTCCACCTGAAAAACAACGACTTACGAAATCACCCGAAAAAGCACAGAAAAAATATGACAAACAACGGAAAATCATCCTCTTCTTTTGAGGGAAATCAGGGAGACGGACTTCGCATTCTCCTCTTAGGCAGCGGCGGGCGTGAACACGCGCTTGCCTGGAAGATCAGTCAAAGCGATAAGTGCAAAAATCTCTACATTGCTCCCGGCAACGCTGGCACAGCGGAAGTGGGCGAAAACGTCAACATAAAAGCCGACGACTTTGAGGGCATCAAGAAGTTCTGCCTTGAAAAGCAGATACAGATGCTGGTCGTAGGGCCCGAAGACCCGTTGGTAAAAGGCATCTACGACTTCTTCAAGAACGATGCCGAGCTAAGTGGAATCCCCGTCATCGGACCGAGCAAGCAAGGCGCGGTGCTCGAGGGCAGCAAGGACTTCGCGAAAGGTTTCATGCAACGGCACGGCATTCCGACGGCGGCCTACAGGACGTTTACCCAAGCAACCATGGAGGAAGGCATCTCCTTCCTCAAAACTCTGCAGCCGCCCTACGTCCTGAAAGCCGACGGACTGTGTGCCGGCAAGGGCGTCCTCATTCTGCCTACGCTGGAAGAGGCTGAGAAAGAGCTCGGCGAAATGCTCGGCGGCATGTTTGGCGGTGCAAGCAGTCGTGTCGTCATCGAGGAGTTCCTGGACGGCATCGAATGCAGCGTCTTCGTTCTCACAGACGGCAACAGCTACAAGATCTTGCCGGAAGCAAAAGACTACAAGCGCATCGGTGAAGGCGACACAGGCCTGAACACCGGCGGCATGGGCAGCGTCAGTCCTGTTCCCTTTGCAGACGAGACATGGATGAAGAAGGTGGAGGACCGCATCATACGCCCAACAGTCGAAGGCCTCAAAGCAGAAGGCATCGACTACAAAGGCTTCATCTTCTTCGGCCTCATCAACGTGGGCGGCGACCCGAAGGTCATCGAGTACAATGTCCGCATGGGTGACCCGGAGACGGAAACTGTAATGCTGCGCCTCAAGAGCGATATTGTGGACCTCTTCGAAGGCGTTGCAACGGGCACGCTTGCAGAAAAGGAAATTGCCTTCGACGAGCGAGCTGCCGTCTGCATCATGCTTGTCAGTGGCGGCTATCCCGGCAAGTACGAGAAGGGCTTTGCCATCACGGGCATCGAAGACGTCTGGGGCAGCATTGTCTTCCACGCCGGCACAGCCATCAAGGACGGTAAACTTGTGACGAACGGCGGACGCGTCATTGCCGTCAGCAGTTATGGCAAAGACAAAGAGGAAGCCCTGCAGAAGAGCTTCGCCAACGCTAAGCTGATAACCTTCCAGGGCAAAAACTTCCGCAGAGACATCGGCGCAGACCTTTAACCAAACTTAATGCCTTGAAGCACAACAGGCTCCAGAACAGAATTGCAGGAAGCGTCTTCACCTTGCCTTTCTGTGTCGCAGCGGCAATCGCGATGTGGTGGCTGCCACAACAGGCTTTCACCATACCGCACGCCCTGGGGCTGGCACTCTGCTTGCTGACGACCTACGTCGTGATGGAAACGAACGCTCGGCAGCACATCATCCGCATTCGCACCCGTATGATGTCGTGCGTCTGGCTCATCATGGCTGCCAGCCTCGCCTTCATGCATCCCCTGGGCAAGCCGCTTGCTGCAGCCGCATTCCTTTGTGCAAGCTATTTTCTGCTGTTCCGTTGCTACCAACGTCACCGCCCGCAAGCCTACGCCTTCCACAGCTTCCTGATGCTCAGCCTGGGCAGCTTCTTCGCGCCCATCATGCTGCCGATGGCGATACCCTTCTTTCTGTACCTTATCGTCTTCTTGCGTTCGATGACTTCCCGTACGTTCTGGGCAGGCATACTCGGTCTCGCAGTACCTTATTGGTGCTACGCCATTTGGAGTTTTGTAACGGGAAATTTGGAAAGTTTCGTCGCAAGGCTGACTGATATGGCTCAGGCGGAAATGCCTTCTGTCGAGGCGATTACATCGATGCCCTTCGTCTGCCAAGTCTCTGCAGGCGTTGTCGCTTTCCTCAGCCTCATTAGCATCCTGCACTACCTCAACACGAACTACGACGACAAGATACGCGTCCGCATGTTTCTCTACATTTATGCATCGCAAACAGTGCTCTTGACGGCGTTCCTCGTGCTGCAGCCCGTGCACTATGAGACAACGATGGCCTTGCTCGTTGCCAGCGCGAGCCCGCTCATTGCCCACTACTTCGCGCTTACAGGCAGCTGGTTCAGTACCATCGTCTTCCTGCTTTCACTACTGCTTACGGCAGGCATGGCAACCCTGAACCTCTGGCTGACAACGTTCACCCCGTATTAAAAAGAAACAAACTTACCAGATGTCTTCCGACTCTTCTGGGTTGTCGTAAACCTCTTTCGCCACGTACTCGAAGTAATCCATGAAGAACTCCTTGGCTTCCGCGTCGAGGACAGATTGGAAACGTATGTAGTAGTTCTTGTAAGGCTCGAGGAAGGTATTGATGATGATGCGACGCGACATGTAATGGAACGTCCGCACAGGACTGCCGCTGCCGTTGGCATTGCACCATGCATACGGCGCTTTCATGAAGCCTTTCGTACGCATCGCCTTCGTCACGCGGTCATTGTATTCCTCGTCGTCCGTGTCGGCTTCCCAACCCACGTTAGACGGCACGGTGATGTTCTCCATGCGTTTCTCCAAACCGCCCATGCGGAGGTCCATAGGAATGCCAGCGGCAGGCATGCGGTCGCGATTGGTGCCAAAATAGACTTGCGCCATGGAACGGACACGCGAGCCAGTCGCAACGCCAAATCTAATCTCGTACTGTCCTGCTCGCGGCACAGGCGGAAGCTGCATCGTGAAGTCGTAACGTCCGATGATGTTGAACTCGTCGCCCTGCAGATTGTGGTAGCCCGACATGTAGCCTTGCAGGTAATAGAACAGCGTGCCTTCGCGGATTTCCACGCCGGAGAGGTAGGGATAGTTCGTCGGAATGGCTCTGACGTTTGTCGCGCCATAGGGATAATAGGCGCGCGTTTGGCGGATGTCGTTGTTCATCATCTCGGGCATCGTGCAACAAGCGTCGAAGCGAATGCGTTGGCTTGACATCGTGTTGCTGACGTTCTCGGTGCAGACAAGCAGCTGCTCGATGGGATAGACAACAGCGTTGGCAATGCTGCTTGGGTCTGTGCCGGCTTCGGTGCTGGTGAGCACTCGGATACCTTCGTTCTCGTTGGGCGTCGTACTGGAGCCCTTGATGCGTGGGAACTGTCCGCTTTCGTGATAGTCGTTAATGTTTTGCTGATAAACGCCGAACTGTCCTCGGCCGTTCCTCAGGACAGGGAAACGATTGAGGTATATGCCGTTCGACTCGAGGCTCTCGTAGGTCTTGAGCATTCGTGGCAAGCCCATTGTCTGGTAGTAGTCCATGATGGGAATGGTGGGAACCTTGGAGGACGAGTAGTTATAGCCCGTTTCGTTGTAATGGATGACGAGCTTCTCCCTGCCGATGCGCTGCGGCAGGATGTGATACGTGACGAACTGATTGAGATAGTTCAGCTCGTTCCTGTAGTCCTCGTCATAGACAGTTCCCGGCACATAATCGAAGAGTCCGGAGTTCTGAAGATAGGCACACACATCTTCGACTGTAATGTCCTCGACGGCTTTGCTGAGCGTTTCTTCCCAGAAGTGGTCGGTCTCGGCAAACAGCGTGAAGCCAAAGAAACGATGCTGTGGGATGGTGCCAACCTGACCGACGGAGGTGTGGCTCGGAAGGTCCTTCACCTGTCGGGTTTGATAGAGGCGTTCCCAAGTCTCGTCGCGATAAGCATTGAGCGTATCCACCATGCCACAAGCCAGCAAGAGCTTCGACATCACATAGTACCCGCTGCCCGGCTTTTTCGACCATTGGCGCATGAAGTCGCCTAAGCGTCCGTCGCTCGGTGCAACGACGTTTTCCACCTGATGCACATAGCCATTTGAAAGCACGATGCCTCGGTTCTTCTTCGATACGGTAGCGATGCCGTCGATGCTGATGCTGTCGAGATCAGTCGTTCCATAGAAGACGCGAAGTTTGCGGTTGTTCATGTTTGCCAACCCGAACTCGTGCTCGTGAGCAGGGAAATCGGAGATGTCGTAAGCCGGCTGGTCGCCGCTGTCGAGAATGCTGTTAAAGACGATGACTTTCCTAATGCTGTCCAGCGTGCTCTCGTCGGGGAAGCCGTCCCAAGTGGGTTCCGAGATGATGCCTTTGCGACAGAGAGAGTCGAGGTAGAGTTGGATAGCATCGTTCGTTGGCGCAAAGACGGTGTAGTGTCCGCGAGCCGACAGCAATTGCTTCATCGTGGTCTCTGTGTACGAACTGACTGGCATACTGCCGAGCAAGCGCACATACTCGCTGTAGTGGTCAAGCCCCGACAGATATTCCGTAATGGTCTTGTTCGTGAAGACGTATCGCGCAGACGAGTCAATCTGCTCTGTGCAGCCCACCATAGCAAGCAACAAGGCGGCTGCCATCAATAGTTTTTTCATTCGTTAAGGATAAAGTGCAAGGCTTCTCTGAGCCGGTCTTGCAAGTTAATAAGTTGATAGTTTCCGTGCAAATATACGATTTTTTTCAATACGATGTATGGTTTTACCTTATTTATTATATAACAACCCCTCATTTTTTATCCGACGTCGCATTATTTGATATGCAGCGTCAACGTGTTCCGAAGCATAGATTTCTCAACGCCGCTCACGGGGTTCGTTATAGATTCATGTATGTATAATTATAGATACATGTATGTATAATTGTAGATACATGTATGTATAATGAACATAGCATGCTGAGTTCTGCAATACGATGTGAGGTGTAGGGCAACACCGGGTGTCGCAACCGCTAAAACCCTGAGCAACAAAGGAAAATCAGACGCAATACGAAGGCAAGAAATCAATTTTTCTTTTACCATCTTCTAATTTTCAACTTTCTATTCTCTATTTTCAATTTTATTTTCGTAACTTTGCAGGCATGAAACCGTATCTTGTCGATATTCCGGTCCTGATTCTGTTCTTCAACAGGCCTCAACAACTGGGACAGGTCTTCGAGCAGGTCAAGAAGGCCCGCCCATCAAGGCTCTTCCTCTATCAGGACGGCCCCCGAAGCGAAGCCGATCTGCCCGGAATCATGGCTTGTCGCGAGGTCGTGGGGCAAATCGACTGGGACTGTCAGGTCGAGACGCTCTTCCAGGAGAAGAACTTCGGCTGCGACCCCTCGGAATTCATCTCGCAGAAATGGGCGTTCAGCCACGTCGAGAAGTGTGTTGTGCTCGAGGACGACGACGTCCCCAGCGTCAGTTTCTTCGCTTTCTGCAAGGAGATGCTCGACCGCTATGAACACGACGAACGCATCACGATGATCAGCGGTTTCAACGTCGAAGAACAGACTGAGGACGTGGAAAGCGACTACTTCTTCACCACGAACTTCAGCATCTGGGGTTGGGCCTCGTGGCGACGCGTCGTTGACCAGTGGGACGAGCATTACACATGGCTCGACAACCCGACCCAGGTGCGCCAACTTGAGGAACTCATCAAAGAGCGCGGTTATCGCGACGACTTCCTGCCGATGTGCCGAAAGCACCGCGAACAAAACAAGCCGTTCTACGAGACCATCTTCTGGTCGCACCTCCTGCTCTCGAACGGCCTCGCAATCGTGCCTCGAAAGAACATGATCAACAATCTCGGAGCAACGGCAGACAGCACACACTTCGGCGGCTCGCTCAAGACAATGCCCCGCGGTTACCGACGCATCTTTACGATGAAACGGTTCGAAATGGACGAGGGTCACGAGCTCACTCACCCACCCTTCATCGTCGAACACGTAGCCTACCGACATCGCGCTTACCGCATCATGGGTTGGATGTGTCCGATGACAAAAATTGCCCGTTCCATCGAAGAATTTGCCCTTAATCTGCGCTACGGCAACTTCGCCTACATTCTCAAATCCATACGCAACAGAGTCAACAAATGGCTGGGAAAGGAGGCTTACCGATGAAGGTATTGCTCATTAGTACCTGCGAAAGCAGCGGCGGCGGCGCGATAGCTGCACGTCGTCTCATGGAAGCACTCAACAAGAACGGCGTCGAGGCAAAGCTCATGGTGCGCGACAAACAGTCGGACGACCCTCGAGTCGTGAAGGTGGAAGGCTGGCTGCCAAAGCTTCTGGAACGCCTCTCCATCCTGCCTCATTGCGGATTCCGCCGCTCACGGCTCTGGCAAGCAGACATCGCAAACTTCGGCATCAGCATTACACGCACGAAAGAGTTCCAAGAAGCCGATGTCATACACCTCCATTGGGTCAACCAAGGTATGCTTTCTCTCGATGAAATGGGCAAAATCATGAGCAGCGGGAAGCGAATCGTCTGGACGTTGCACGACGAATGGCCCTATCTGGGCGTGTGTCATTATCGAGGCGAATGCAAGCAGGAGAAATGCCAGAAATGTCATATCATGAGCGGCATCACACCTTATTACATTTATATGCGCAAACGTGCGATGTACGAACGTTGGCATCCGGCCTTCGTGGGTTGTAGCCGATGGATTACAAACGAGGCGCAGAAGGCTTTGCCATCGGAATGGGTGACGCACGTCAACAACTGCATCCCTTCAGAAAAGTACCATTCCATCGATAAAAAAGAGGCTCGCGAGGCGCTAGGCTTGCCAAAAGACAAACGCCTGGTTCTCTTCTGCAGCCAGAAGGTAACGGACGAACGGAAGGGCATAAAGTACCTCATCGAAGCCTTACAACTGCTCAAGGAAGACGACCTCAGCCTCATCATCGTGGGAAAAGACTCAGAGAAGTTGCCGCTGCCTGAGAGCATTGAAGCCTTCCGCTTTGGCTCTGTCAGCGAACAGAAGATGCCTCTGCTCTACAACGCAGCCGACGCCTTTGTCACACCAAGCCTGCAGGACAACCTGCCCAACACAATTGCCGAGGCGATGAGTTGCGGCACACCCTGCATCGGCTTCAACATCGGCGGCATTCCCGAGATGATCGACCACACGAAGAATGGCTATGTAGCTCGCTACAAAGACGCTGCCGACCTCGCCGAAGGCATCCGCTTCGTGCTCAGTCACGACCTCTGCGCTGCCGCACGCAGCAAGGCCTCCGTCGCCTACAACGAAACTGAAGTGGCAGAACTGTACACTGAAATCTACGAAGGATAGCATGAAACCTCTCATCACCATAGCAACCGTTACCTACAACGCCGAAGCAACACTCGAAAGGACACTCAAGAGCGTTGCCGAGCAGGACTATCCACGCATCGAACACCTCATCATCGACGGCTGCTCGAAAGACCACACACTCTCGCTTGTGCAACGTTACGTCGAGGAAAACCAAGCACGGCACAACATACGACTCGTCTGCGAACCCGACAGCGGTCTCTACGACGCAATGAACAAGGCAATACAGGGTGCCACAGGCGACTACATCGTCTTCCTCAATGCCGGAGACTGCCTGCACGAAGCGACCACCATCTCTGCGATTGCAAAGCAGACGCAATGGGTGAAGGGAGAACATCGGCATCCTGCCATCCTCTACGGCGACACGCATATCGTCGATAACGACGGCAACTTCATCCGGCGCCGCCGGCTCACACCACCGGAAAAGCTTACGCCTGACAGCTTCCACAACGGCATGCTCGTCTGCCACCAGTCGTTCTATGTCAGGACCGACCTTGCGAAGCAGGAACCCTACGACCTCCAGTATCGCTTCTCCGGCGATTTCGACTGGTGCATCCGCCTTATCCGTCGTGCCACAAAGCGTCGCTACAGAATCGTCAACACACACCTCGTCCTCACAGATTACCTTAGCGAAGGCATGACGACGCTCAATCATCAGGCATCGCTGAAGGAGCGCTTTCGCATCATGGTGCACTACTACGGCTGGCTTCCCACTATCATACGGCACTTTTGGTTCATCATCCGAGCCATCATCAAACGCTAAAGAACTTGCTCCTGCCCTTCTATCATAAAGACGTCATTGAGGCCGGCTGCGACGAAGCAGGGCGCGGTTGTCTTGCCGGCCCGGTCTATGCGGCAGCGGTCATCTTGCCGAAAGATTTCCAGAGCGACATGCTGAACGACTCTAAGCAGCTCAGCGAGAAGAAACGCTATGCGCTACGTGAAGTCATCGAGCGAGAAGCAATAGCGTGGGCAGTGGGCATCGTGAGTAACGAAGAGATTGATCGCATCAACATTCTCCGTGCCAGCATTCTCGCCATGCACCGTGCCCTCGACGGGCTCAAGGTGCGACCAGAAGAGATTATCGTCGATGGCAATCGCTTCAAGCCGTACAACGACCTGCCCTACACGACCATCGTCAAGGGCGACGGCAAATACATGAGCATCGCCGCGGCAAGTATCTTGGCGAAGACTTACAGAGACGACTGCATGAAACGCCTCAACGACGAGTTCCCGGCCTACCATTGGGATAGCAATAAGGGATATCCGGCACCAGCGCATCGGCAAGCTATCCGCGAGCACGGCACAACACCCTACCACCGCTTGACCTTCAACCTACTCGGCTCGCCACAACTGGAATTCGACTTCACGACATAACCTATTTCGCCCACCAGACCCATTAACCCAATATATAAAAAATGAAACGACAACTATTCCATTTCCTTTTCGTGCTGCTGGCCATCTTTGCGGTGCAAGCCCAAGAGCTTACCGTCTGCACCTACAACGTCAGGTACAAGAACGGCGACGACACAGATGCCGGCAACGGTTGGAACACGAGGCGCACATACCTCATCAACCTCGTCAACTTCCAGCAGCCTGACCTGCTGGGTGTACAGGAAGCACTGCCGGCACAAATGACCGACCTGAAGAACGGACTGACCGACTACGGCACAATCGGCGTCGGACGCAACGACGGAGCCAACAGCGGCGAATACTCTGCAATCTTCTACAGGAAAGAACGCATGGTGCTTATCGACCACGGCGACTTCTGGCTGAGCGATACGCCCTACAAACCTTCGAAGGGCTTCCCAAGCCAAGGCGGCGGCACTTCCTACTACCGCATCTGCACGTGGGGCAAGTTCTACGACAAGGCGACGGGCGTCACCCTCTTCCATTTCAACACCCACATGGACCTCGACGAGACGAACCGCCAGCAATCCTTCTACCTCATCAAGCAAAAAATCCAAGAACTCGCAAGCACGACTGCTCCCGTCATCATCTCCGGCGACTACAATGCCGTGCAGACTGGCGACGCCTACAAGCTGTTCCTTAACTCCGGCTTTCTCATCGACAGCTATGAAAAAGCGAAGCAGAAGTTCATGACGAACGGCACGTGCCCAGGCTTCAACTCGGAGAGCTACAGCACCGTATCGGGGCAGTTGCGACGCATCGACCATATCTTTGTCACGAAGAACGCCTTCAACGTCAACCACTACGCCGTACTTAACCCATGCTACTATTCAACATCGGGCACGGCGAGTTACCACTTGAGAGCTTACTCTGACCATAGTCCCGTGCTAGCCAAGCTGGCATATAAGGACGCGGTGCCCAGGACCGAGCTCTCCACGACCAAGCCGCCCATTGTTGACGGCGTGTATCAGATCTCGACGCCCGAGGAGCTGCAAACCTTCTCGTTCATCGTCAACGGTGTCGCTGGCTTCACGCAGAATCAGGCAGCGAAAGCAGTCCTGCTGGGCAACATCGACATGACTGGCATGCCGAGCTGGCTGCCCATCGGAACGAGCAGCAAGCCCTTCACCGGCACTTTCGACGGACAGAGCTACAGCATCGAGAACATTGCCATCAAGACGAGCAAGTCCTGCTCTGGCTTTGTCGGCTATGCAACGGGCGCCACAATAAAGAACTTCTCCATCAGCGGCAAACTGACCGTCTCTGAGGGCTACACCGATCACGGTGTCGTGGGTTATTCCAATGGCTCAACGATATCGGACGTGCACTCGTCGCTGGACATCACTGCCACCAAGTCAAACAACGACACGCAGCACATCGGCGGCGTAGTCGGCTCGATGTTCAACACCTCTGTCGTCACGAGATGTTCTTACGCAGGTAAGCTGACCGACGCTGGCACAAACACCGTGGGCGGCATCGTCGGCTACGCTGACGGCACCTACAACAGCATAACCTACTGTCTCAACTACGGAACGGTCAAGTCTACGGGTTCCGAGACGAACATCGGCGGTATCCTGGGCTACGTGAACCACACAGGTTTCCGGATGTCGTACTGCGCCAACGTGGGCACCGTAACTGGCTCTGCCACACATGGCGGACAGATTATCGGTCGCCAGCTGAAGGCGATGACGACACCTCCCACCAGCCTCTATTACTTGAGCGGAGCAACGCAGGAAGCCTTCGGCAGCGGTACAGACGCAGCTTCCGCCACCGGCGCGACAGCCGTAACGGAGGAAGACGTCGTGAGCGGCAAGCTTACTTTCCTGCTCAACGATTGCCAGAGCGAAGGCTCGCTCAGCTTCTATCAGAACATCGACGAGGGCGAGCAGACCGATCCCTACCCCGTTCTCTATCCTGGCCACAAGGTTGTATGGCAGGGTCAGCTGGGCGAGCAACTGTCGCCTGAGGACGAGACGGACTATAACTTCTACGTCAACGAAGGCGGACGCCTGCCGAACCTCGGCCTGGTCAATGCATTCTCTACACCCGTTACCTTCACTGCCGACCACGCAAGCTATTCTTGCGAACAGACGAACACGTGGGGAAGAGCTTATCTGCCCTTCGCTGTCGCTTCGACCGACAACGTGCAGTTCTACGAAGTTGTTCCCGAGCTGTCGGGCGGTTCCGTGCTTGCCATCGCTCCGTGCGACTCGCTGCAGGCATACACGCCAGGCTTCTACAGCCTCGCGGACGGCTCTGTCTTCGAGGTGAGCGCAGTGGACGCCCCCATCGCTGTGCCGCCAACAGACAACTTCACGGCCGGCGGCCTCATCTTCATCGGGACGCTCCGGTTCGCGTCGCCCTACGGAGGACTCTACCAGTTCGATGGCAGCGAGTTCCATTACGTCGGCGACGAATACGTCGACACCGATGCCTTCAAATTCTTCCTCGCATATGGCAGCGGCGAGCTGCAGCATGACATCACACTCCTCGTGGTCGACGCAACAGGAATCGAAGAACTTGAAGACCTTTCCGGCCTCAAGGACTCCAACAGCGCCATCTACAATCTCGCAGGTCAGCGTATCGGGAAAGCCCAGAAGGGCATCTACATTATTAACGGCAAAAAGTACATAAAGAAATGAAACGCTCAATAACATCCATCATCATCATACTGATGGCCGCCTGTGCCTTTGCGCAGGACCTCTACATCGGCAGTTTCTACGTCACCACCACCAACGAGGAGAAGCTCTACGGCGACGGCAAGAACAGATGGACAACCCGCAAGAGCCACATCTGCAACATGTTCAAGTACGAAATGCCCGACGTCCTGGGGCTGCAATCGGCAACCGAAAGCCAGCTCACCTCTATAAAGACGGGCATAAACTCAGGAATGACGGGCCTCGCTTCATACAACCTGGCTGGCGGCATCCTCTACAACAACACATGCGAGCTCGACACATGCGGAACCGTCGACGGACTGCCCGACAGCTGCACCTGCTCGTGGGCAAAACTCAGGAAGGAAGAGACAGACTTCTACGTCTTCAACATCTACTTCACACCCGACAGCGCACAGCAAGCGGTCAACCACCTTCGCACAAGCATCACGGCAATGGAGCTCGGAAACGCGCCAATCTTTATCGTAGGTTACCTCGGCGTCAACGAGACAAAAACGGCCTACACGAGGATGACCGGCAGGTACCCAGACAGCTACATCAAAGCGACATACAAGAGCGCGGAATACGGCACGGTGAACAACTTCGACCTCGAGAACAACCACGGGAGCAACCGCTACGACTTCGTCTTTGTCTCGAAAAACATCACCGTCAAGGCATACGGACAGCTGCAAAGCGCCTACTTCTCTTCCGATAGCGGCGCCTACACACGTCGCCTGCCTTCCACGCACTTCCCCGTGATGGCAAAAGTGAAGATGTAGGCACTCAACAAAAAACAAGCGAACATTTGACAGGAAGTAAGCAAATTTGCGGATTTGCTTACTTTCTGCTTTTATGCAGATCGCTCATAATCGATAGAAATGGCCTCGCCCATGGTTTGAGTCATTTTTTCGAAAAAACGCGCTTAAAACGCAAGCATTTTGCAACCTTTTGATTTACAGGCAGCATTTCCAATCTTCAACTTTCAGTCTTTAATCAAAAAACGCAGAATTGCCAACTCCACATTGCAAAATCGACCCATTTCACCGCCAAAAACGCCATTTTCGGCTATAGAAAACGACAAATTTCCGCAGGCGGAAAATCTAACGCCGCACGCGGAAATTGCAATCCCCGCCTGCGGCGTTTGAAATCGTCCCGTGCGAAAATGCCAAATTCGGCGTTTCTGGAGCCATTTTTCCGCGTTTTCCATCCACTCCGAAAGTAGCAGAAAGTAAGCAAAGCAAAAGAAAAAGTTTCTTTTTGTCAAATTCGCCAAATCGTTATGCTTTTTTCACTCATTTAACCACCATACGCGACAAGATACCACTATTCGTGTTAAAATGTGTTAACCCACTTAGTTTTTTTACGCACACACACACTATTATTTATAATTTTGTGTGGGAAAATTCATCAAAACCCTATATAATTCTAAAACTAACTAACATGAAACAAAAACTCTACTCACTCTTCCTGATTGCCTTGTTGGGCATGATGGGAATGACGGTATGGGCGCAGGAACTGACCACTACGGAAATCGACGGCGTCACATACTACGAGATTGGCAACGCCGACCAACTCCTTGCGTTTGCACAGCTGGTGAACGGTGACCCGGACAACGGAATCGATGGTCAGAGCGATGCCAACGCCTTGCTTACGGCCGACATCAACATGGCCGAAGTGCTCTGGGAGGCTGCCATCGGCACCGAAGCAAGCCCCTTCACGGGTATCTTCGACGGACAAGGGCACAACATCACTGCCTTCGAGGCAACCAGCGTGGGACGTGGCGGACTGATTGGTGCAGCAAGCGACGCCACCATCAAGAACTTCAGCATCGACGGCTCGCTCGAAGTGACAGCCGGCGAAGGCTCAGGCGTCATCGGTTTAGCCAGCGGCTCTGAACCCGCCAAGGGATGTCGCATCACCAACGTCCACTCTTCCCTGGACATCACCGTATCAGAAGCAGGCTGCTCCCACGTAGGTGGTGTGGTTGGTTCCGCAGCCTACAACAACGACATCCGCAACTGTACCTTCTCAGGCACAATGTCAGTAGTCGAAGGCAACCACAACTGCTTCGGCGGCATCGCAGGCTACATGGCCTCGGACAGCATCCTGTATTGCGCCAACTATGGCGAGATATCCTTCGCGACCACCAATGCATACTGCGGCGGCATCACAGGTTACATGAACAATATAGAAGGCACAGTGAAGGGCTGCCTCAACATGGGCACCATTACCTTCACCGGTGAAGGTAATGCCGACTACGGCGGCGCAATCATCGGCCGCATGAGAAACCACACACCTTCCCAAATAAGCAACAACTGCTGGCTCGAAGGCACAGGCAAGACCGGCACAGGCGAGAACAGCGTACCCACGACACGCAGCATCAACATGGACGAACTGTCATCGGGCGAGATATGCTACTACCTCAACGGTAACCAAGAGGAAATCGGTTGGTATCAGACATTGCCCGCAGACCAACAACCCACACTCGACGCAACTCACGCGCAAGTTTACCTGAACGGACGCAAGCACTGCAACGGCGAACTCTATGAGGGTTATACATATTCCAACGAGTGGATCGAAATCATCCAGGACGAGCACAACATGGTCAACGGAGTCTGCGACTATTGCGGTTACTATGACGAAGAAGCCATCGCAGCCACAATGGTTCTCAACGAAGAGGGCTTCTACGAGATTGGCAACGCGCCTCAGCTCATGTGGTTCGCAAAGTATGTCAACGATAGTCACCCCGATGCCAGTGCAATCCTGACTGCCGACATCGACCTCGCAAAGATTCTCAGCAACAAGACTTGGACTCCTATCGGAACTGACTACACAGGAACATTCGACGGAAAGGGCTACACTATCTCCAACCTCAACTCCACCTCGAATTGTGACTACTATGGCTTGTTCGGCAAACTTGCTGGCGGCGCAATCATCAAGAACTTCACCATCACTGGCGACATCCTCAGCCTTAACCAATACGTCGGCGTTATCGGCGGCGGTGGCGGCGGCACCATCAACGTCAGCGACATCCACAGCTACCTGAACATCACTTGCTCCAAGTCAAGACACGCCGGCATCTTTGGCTTCCAAAGCAGCACCGGCACCATCAACATCGACCGTTGCTGGTACTCCGGCACGCTTGATGCAGGCACAACAGTCGGCAACTTGGGCGGCATCATGGCGCTCACACAAAACAGCACTAGCGCATACGTCAACATCACTGACTGCCTCTTCGATGGCACAATCCTGGACGATGGCGGTTCAAACGCTGGCGGCATACTTGGCTATGCCAACAGAACAAGAGTTACCATTAAGAACTGCTTGTCCGTTGGTACCGTGATTGCACCCAACCCAAGCCCCTTCATCGGCCAGCTCAATGCCAGCAACTCAAAATGGGCAGGCAATAACTACTACACCACCGCAGGCGAACTCGTAGGTCTCCCGGGAAGCGGCGTCACAGTAAGTGGCCCAGAACCTCAAGCTGCAAGCGAAAGCGAACTTGAAAGCGGTGAGATTTGCTGGGAACTGAACGAAGAGAAATTCATCGACGCTGCTTGGCGTCAGACTCTCGAAGTTGATCCTTATCCTCAGCCAAAGGGCGAAGGTGACTACGTCTACTACTTCACCGCCGGCTACGAAAACATCAACAGCGAAAACATCTCTACTCTGATTAGCGACCTGAGCGCAGAAGAGACAGAGTTCATCGAGGACGAAGACCTGATTGCTTACCAGGCATTGATCGACGCATACAAGGCAGAGATTGAATCTTGGGAGAACTACACAGACATCGATGAGTTCCTCGAAGCTTATCAGGCAGCAGCCGAAATCAAGGAAGACATCATGGAGTCTGTTGCCAAATACGAGGCATACGTTCAGGCTTGCGAGGCTGCAGCTGCAGAAATCGACGAGAACGGCCTCTCTGGCGAGACGACAGACATCCTCCTCACCTATCTCGAGGATAATACCATCGAGGCAGGCGACGAGACTTACCCCAACGGCAGCTACGGCTACATCATGGATACGCGCAATTTGGACAACGACGCTCTCGATGCCGAGATTGCCTTCGTCAACCAAATGCTCGAAGCAGCTGTTGCAGCCGACGGCATCTTTGCCGGCAACGACGTGTCCCGCCTCTTCATCAACACCTCGTTTGCTGAAGCATTCGAAGGCTGGACAGTAGAGAACGAGGAGAGCGTTACCATGTCATACGGCGGCACAACTGATGTGATGCATATCGTGCGTGGAGGTGGCAACGGCGCATTCAAAGTCTATCAGACCGTAAACAATCTGCCGAATGGTATCTACATGACGGCAACCAACGCCATGTTCCGCGCAAGTTCTGACGTTTACCTGAACTTCTACGCTGGTCAAGTATACATGAACGACATCGTGAACTACGTCATGACTCCCGGCGAGGATGTCATTCCCGAGGACGAAGCCGAGGATGGCGTCAACTGCCTCATCAGCGCCGACACTCAATACGATGATGGAATTGTATTCGGCTACACACCCAACAACATGAATGGAAGTTCCTACGCATTCAACGCAGGTCGCTACAAGAACTTCTGTGCAACAGAGGTTACCGACGGCACACTGACCATCGGTGTTCGCAATCTTAGCAACGGTCTGGCCAGCCAGTGGATGCCTTTCAGCAACATCCATGTCTACTACCTCGGCACAGCAGAAGAGGCCGACGAGCGCCTCACGGAAGTCCTCGCTGGCTACGCTCAACGCGCTCAAACCATTGTTGAATTCGAATCGGACTACGAAGAGTATGCCACATATCCCAACATGTATGAGGGACTGAGGACACAACTGGAGGAAACTATCGAGAAGGCAACAGCAATCATCGATGACGATGGTGCAGAAGAAGTAGAGGAAAGCAAGCTGGAACTCATCAGCATCTTCTCTGCCCTCTTCAACGAAGTATATGCTTGCCGCATGGCTTACATCGAAATGTGCGCTACCGCCAACGGTCTCTACGACTTCCTCAACGCACTGGATGCAGCAGGTTTGATTTCAGACGCCGACTACAATCTCTGGGATGGAAAGATTCAGGATGCTCTGGCATATTCTGAAACTGGTGAGATTACAACAGAAGAGGCCATTGCCATCACACAGGAGTTGAAGGAATGCGAGTTTGCACTCCAGGTTGTTGACGGTGTTTATCAACTGGCAAGTGCAAGAGACTTGCTGCTCTTCGGCACACTTGTCAACACCGGTCAGACCAGTCTGAATGCTGTCATGACAAATGACATCGACATGAGCGAGTTGGAATACTTCGATCCTATTGGCAACAGCAGCACTCCCTACACTGGCACATTCGACGGTCAGGGCTACTCCATCAAGAACTTCGTATATGTGGCTGCCGGTGACAACAATGGACTGTTCGGTTGCATCGACGGCAGTGCTCAAGTCAAGAACTTCCGCATCAGCGGTTCGCTGACGTCAGACGGCTACACATACAACGGCGTGATTGGTCAGGCAGAAGGCAACTCAGTAATCAGCGGCATCTATAGCGACATGAGTATCAACGTCTCCAACAAGAACGCACATAGTGGCGGTATCGTAGGCGGCATGACCACAGGAAGCAAGATGGAAATTCACAATTGCGAATATGCAGGCACGTTTACACACTGCGGTCAAGGTGACTGCCAGGCAGGCATCTGCGGATACACTTACGGCGGTGGCATCTTCAACTGCGTCTTCAGCGGTACTATCATCGGACAGAGCTCGAAGTATGGTGGCATCCTCGGCTATTGCAAGGTTCCTGGCTTCAAAGGCGTTCAGAACTGTCTGTGCGTAGGTAAAATTATCGCCAACGAAGGCTGCACCACTGCTGCTGCAATCATTGCAAACTGGAATGGTGCCAACACAACAGCTGTGAAGAATAACTACTACCGCTTCCAGCCGGGTTCTACCACAACTATCGCCATCGGCAACAAGACATCAAGTTGTGAAGCTCCTACCGAGGTGACCGAGAAGCAGCTGATGAGCGGCGAGGTTTGCTACAAGCTCAACGGATCTCAGTCTGTTATCAACTGGTACCAGAACATCAACGAAGACTCTTATCCCGTTCCGTTCGAGAATCGCGAGCAAGTGTTCTACAACGAAACTGAGGACTTCTACTACAACCTCATCAACGATGTCGTAGTAGGTATCGGTTCTGTCAAGAGCGAAGAGTCGAAGGTTGAGACCGTCATGACTGGCATCTTCAACCTCGCCGGTCAGCGTCTCGAGAAGCTGCAGAAGGGCATCAACATCGTGAACGGCAAGAAAGTGCTCGTTAAGTAACTGCACATTATATTATATAAATAATGTATAAGAAGCGAGGGGGCTCCGTCCGAAAGGGCAGAGCCCCCTTACTTTGTCTTGTGGAAGTTTTTCGTGCCTCGATTTCCTATCTTCGATAAAATGTTGTATCTTTGCACCATCAACATCACAAAAAAGTATTAATAAGATGAAAAGATTGTTTCTTTCGCTCCTGCTGCTGTGTATGGCATGCGGAGCTTGGGCATTGCCCAGGGCTGAGTATCCTCGCCCTCAGTTTGAACGCCAAGACTGGCTTAACCTCAATGGCGACTGGACCTACACATTCGACTTTGTAGGCTCGGGCATGGAGAAGCGCCTCTTCGAGAGCAAGGGCTTCCAGGGCAAGATTACCGTGCCCTTCTGCCCCGAGAGCAAGCTCAGCGGCGTCGGCTACACGGACTTTATCAACAACATCTGGTACCAGCGCGACATCCAAATGCCGCAAGCATGGGCTGGCCGCAACATCATGCTGAACTTCGGAGCCGTCTATTACAACAGCGAAGTCTTCATCGACGGACGCCTGGCTGGACGCCACTTCGGCGGCAGCACTTCTTTTGCCATAGATGTAACGAAGTTCCTTGCCGACGGTAAGCAGCATTCGCTCGTCGTACATGCCTACAGCGACACGCGCACTACAAAGCAGCCCGCAGGCAAGCAAAACGTCCGCCTCAACCAGTTCGAGTGCATGTACACTCGCACCACAGGCATCTGGCAGACGGTATGGATGGAGCCGGTCGACGAGAACGCACTTCTGCGCGCCCAAGTCATCACGGACATCGACCAGAGTCAGGTCGTCCTGCACCCCACATTCTATCGCGAGTCTGGCGGCACGCTGACCGTCACCCTGAGCGACGCAGGGAAGGTGGTCGCCACGAAGACTGTCAAGGCTCAGAACAACTCCACCATCGTGCTGCCTGTCAAGAAGCAGAAGCTGTGGAGCCCGGAAAGTCCCTTCCTCTACGACCTCACCTACGACGTAAAAGACGCCTCGGGCAAGGTCATCGACCACGTCAACAGCTACGTAGGAATGCGCAAGATACACGTCGAGGGCAACAAAACGTACCTCAACAACGAACCTTTCTACCAGCGCCTCGTCCTCGATCAGGGCTTCTATCCCGATGGCATCTGGACGGCACCGACTGACGAAGCCCTGCGCCATGACATCGAACTCTCAATGGCTGCAGGCTTCAACGGCGCACGACTCCACCAGAAAGTCTTCGAGGAGCGTTTCCACTACTGGGCCGACAAGCTGGGTTACATCACTTGGGGCGAAGCACCCTCCTGGGGCATGAACGCCAACGACCCGGAGGTGGCACGCAACTTCCTCACCGAATGGACCGAGGAGATTGTGCGCGACCGCAACCATCCGAGCATTGTGACATGGACACCCATGAATGAGGAATGGTGGCCCGACAGGGTGCAGTTCCCGCGCTTCGTGAGCGATGTCTATGACCTGAGCAAGGCGCTCGATCCCACCCGACCCGTCTGCGACGTCAGCGGCGGCGTGCACATCAAGACGGACATCTGGACAACGCACAACTACGAGCAGAACCCGAAGAAACTCAAGGAAGCCATTTTCAACGGACAGCGTTGGTTCCAAACGCCCAACGAATACCCGGGCATCCCTCGCACGAACGTCGGTTTCAACCGCCCAACAGATAACGAGGTCTACGACTTCCCACGCTACGAGAAAGCCGACAAGCCGTATCTTCTCGACGAGTTCGGCGGCATCAAATGGGTGAAGGGACAAGACCAACAGACAGGCAACTCGAATGCCTCCTGGGGCTACGGCGAGCCGCCACACTCCCTCGAGGAATTCTACACACGCCTCGAAGGCCAGGTCGATGCACTGATGGAGATTGCCGACAACGTCTGGGGCTACACCTACACGCAACTCACCGACGTCGAGCAAGAGCAGAACGGCATCTATTTCTACGACCGCTCCTCGAAATTCGACATGGCTAGAATCAAGGCCATCTTCTCGAAAAAACCCGCTTCCAGCAAGTGAAACACCCCACTCCACATGCCGGCACATAAAACACCGCATGGAGCATTCGTTATACATACATGTATCTATAATTAAATGTACATGTATGTATAATTATAGATACATGTATGTATAATAAACCCCGCACGCGGCGTTGAGAGACACAGCGTGCGGGGTTTGGTTTTTTGGCGTGCCGAGAGGGGTCAGTTGTGCACCAGCGTGCCGATTTCCTCGCCGTCGAGGACGCGCTTGAGGTTGCCCACGATATCCATGTTGAAGACGTAGATGGGCAGATTGTTCTGCATGCACATGGCGGTGGCGGTAATGTCCATCACCTTCAGGCCACGCGCAATGACCTCTTCATATGTGATGTCGTGGAACTTCGTGGCAGTCGGGTCTTTCTCCGGATCAGCCGTATAGACGCCGTCCACGCGGGTGCCCTTGAGCATGACGTCGGCCTCGATTTCGATGCCACGCAGTGAAGAACCCGTG
>Ga0247609_10002023_pt1 | contig 22415 bp, 24 predicted proteins | sample 172DNAGHGlowgp2_FD_193487 | JGI IMG/M metagenome (GOLD analysis project Ga0247609, IMG submission 193487) | Sheep rumen microbial communities from Palmerston North, Manawatu-Wanganui, New Zealand - 1728 DNA GHGlow gp2 | ecosystem: Host-associated > Mammals > Digestive system > Stomach > Rumen ...
CTGGTTTTGAGTCGGCATACAACATCTTCATGATGGAGGAGTGCCACACGATTCTTGCCTGCGGCGCAGGTGCAGTCACCAAACTCAAAGAACCGGCGGGTGATGAAATTGAGCGTGTTTTCAATTTCAAGTACCCGTTTGAATACAATCAGAACTTCGCCGAGCAGATAAACCGAAAGAAAGCGGTAAAGATATTTTATGGACAGCATAGTTTACCAGAAGATGGTCAATAAAGAGGTCATCACAAACCCAATTGAATATGTCAGCAAGTGTGAGCGCGCCTATTCTGCAAGTCTTCAGCAGATTATGCGTGAAATTATCGCGCGCCCCGGAGACAACAAGATAATTCTTCTCTCCGGACCAAGTTCTTCCGGAAAGACTACCGGTGCGAACATGCTTGCACGTCTGTTTCAAAAAGAGGGATGTGACGCGAACGTCATTTCTCTCGATGACTTCTACAGAAACCGTGACGATATAGAACCCGGACCTGACGGACAGCGCGATTTTGAGGTTGTATCGGCTTTGGACCTGGAACTTATACAGAAGACCTTAAGGGAACTCATAGAGAACGGTGAGACCATGCTTCCGTATTTCGACTTCGGTTCCGGTAAACGTATGGACAACGTCTTTAAACTTCATCTCGACAAGGGTGATGTAGTCATCATCGAAGGACTTCACGCCATCAATCCGATTTTTACCGAAGGAATTGACAGCGACTGTATTGTCCGTATTTATGCTTCAACCCGTTCCGATATACTTGATGAGGACGGTTCCGTTCTCTTCGGCAGACGCGACGTGCGCTTTATTCGTCGTGCAATACGTGACTACAACTTCAGAAATGCTCCGCTGGATCTTACTTTTTCCATGTGGAAGAAGGTTCTTGAGGGTGAGGATAACTACCTTGTGCCCCTCATAGATCTCGCCGATTATCAGATAAACTCGCTTCATCCGTACGAAATCTGTATATATAAGGAACTGCTCCTTAAACTGTTTGCGGATGTACCGGCTGACAGTGAATACTATCAGTACGCGGTAGAACTCAGGAGACGGCTTGAAAAGGTGACGAGCCTCAGTAAGGACATAATTCCGAAGAGCTCACTTCTCCGTGAATTCGTAGGGTAGGAGGTGCGACTTGGAAGAGAAGAAACAACAGGGACAATCCCTCCTTCGCGGTGCCATGATACTGATGATGACGACGGTTCTCGTCCATGTCATCAATATTTTCTACAAGATACCGATAACCTATATCATCGGAGAGATAGGCCGCGGATACTTTACAACTGCATACGAGCTCTACACACCGATCTATGCCATTTCAATGGCAGGACTGCCTGTTGCGGTCTCCAAGATGATTTCCGAGCGCATGGCGACGGGAAGGTATAAGGAGGTAAGAAAGGTCAGGGATGCCGCGAAACGTGTCTTCCTGGTCACCGGCATAGTTGGCACGCTGCTGATTCTCGGTTTGGCTTATCCTTTCTCACATTACCTTGTAGGTTCTCCCAAGGCTTTCTACAGCATTCTCGCTATCGGGCCGTCAATATTCATCTGTTGCGTCATGTCGACCTACAGGGGCTATTATGAGGGCCTGCGCAATATGCGCGTGACCGGTTATTCCCAGGTGTTCGAGTGCATAGGTAAGCTCTTCTTCGGCATTCTGCTCTCGCAGCTTGTGCTAAACAGGGGACTTAATGAGTATCGCGCACACGGCACTGCTTTCGGCATACCGTGTGAGACAAAGGCTGATGTCATAAATGCCGTTGCCCCTTATTCTGCGGCTGCCGCCATATTCGGTGTCACAGTCGGAACACTTCTTGCGTTGTTCTTCTGTTTTGTCGTCTATCACTCACGCGGTGACGGTATTACGGAGGAGGAACTGCTCGGTTCACCTGAACCCGAGGAGACCGGAAAACTCGTTAAAACACTCATAAATACGGTTATACCGATAGCTACATCGGCACTGGTTTTAAACATTACCAATTTCATAGATACCACTACCGTTCAGAGCAGACTTAAACATGCAGTGGCGGTCGGGGAAGGAATTATTCGCGGCATGTACCCCGTCATAGACGACATGGGTATTGCGACAGAGGATATCAAAGACTTCCTCTACGGCTGCTATGGCGTCGCGCTCGACTTCCGCAACCTGATTCCCACTGTCATCATGACTCTCGGCGTAAGTGCCATACCGGTGCTCGCCGCCGCATACTCCACTTCTGATCACGAAAAGATGCAGGGGGCAATACGTACCGTAATAAAGACAGCGACACTTCTTGCCGTACCTGCGGGATTTGTTATGGCAGCGATTTCACTTCCCATGCTTCGCGTGCTTTATCCTTTAAGTAAAACCGTTGATATCTCCGCGCCGTATGTCGCGATTTTCGGCGGCTTTGCTCTGTTCCTTGCCGTATCTACACCGATTAACAATATGCTTCAGGCAGTAGGCAGGGCAGATGTGCCCGTAAAATCGCTGCTTATCGGCGCGACTGTAAAGATAATCTGCAATTTCGTCCTGGTCGGCAATCCGAATATAAATATTAAAGGTGCTCCAATCGGCACGGTGCTCTGTTATATTGTCATAGTGCTGAACAACCTTCTGGTTCTTCTGAAAGTTACAGGTTGTAAACTGAATTGGACGGACTGTCTGATCAAGCCGATATTGGTCGGAACCCTTGCAGGTGGGGCAAGTTTCCTTGTTGTTTATCTCGCAACGCCTTATTTTGCAAGCGCTTTGGTTTGTATAGTTTCACTAATCGCTGCCATCTTTGTTTGGCTAATTTCACTAATGCTTTTCAAAGTTCTTACAAAAAGTTACATTTTATCTCTTCCAAAAGGCCAAAAAATCGCGAAAGTACTTGAAAAACTGAAAGTTTTGGGTTAATATGTCAATTGTAGTTCGGACATTTGGTATCCACAATATTTTGTGGTTTGCCGAACCAAAACATTTAGAATTATTTAATGGAGGACTAAAAATGAACAAATCTGAACTTATTGCAGCAGTAGCAAAAGATGCTAACCTCTCCAAGAAAGACGCTGAAGCAGCAGTTAACGCTGTTACAGCTAACATCACAAAGGCTCTCAAGAAGGGCAACAAAGTTCAGCTCGTTGGCTTCGGTACATTCGAAGTAAGAAAACGCGCTAAGAAGCAGGGCCACAACCCGAAGACAGGTCTCCCGATGACAATTCCCGCTTCCAAGCTTCCCGCTTTCAAGGCCGGCAAGGGTCTCAAGGACGCCGTAAGATAAATAGTTTTATCGTAAGGGAGAGGCATTATGCCTCTCCCGGTTTTTATGAGGTGTTTTATGCGACTTGACAAGTATCTCAAGGTCTCAAGAATAATAAAGCGCAGAACCGTTGCCAATGACCTCTGTGACGCAGGTCATGTCAGTGTAAACGGCAAGGTGGCTCGCGCTTCGTATGATGTCAAAGAAAACGATGTCATAGAGATAAAAATGGGCGAGAAAACAATAAAGGTTCAGGTGGTCGATGTCAAAGAACATGCCACCAAGGAGAACGCGGGCGAAATGTATCGCCCTCTGTAACAAAAAACTCTTGTATTCACTTAAAATTTTATTATATAATTACATTGAATAAGGGAAAGAAATCAACGGAGGTGATAACTTGGCTGAGCAGAACACACAAAAGGGCACCGAAAAGAAAAAGAGGTCTACCAGTTTCTTCCTGACTCTTGCCATTATTGCCGTTATCGGTTATTTCGTTATCTCCCTTGTATCGCTTCAGATGGAGAAGAGCGAAAAGGCACAGCAGGTGGCGCAGGCTCAGCAGGTTCTCGCTGAGAAGCAGGAGAAGAATGACGAACTCCAAAGCGTTCTTTCTGACGGTGACGATTCGGCTTACATAGAAAGAATTGCCCGGGATGTCCTGGGTTATGTTCTTCCGGGAGAGAGGGTCTATTACGACATCTCTTCCGGTAATTGACCTTTGGAGGGTTTTAGCACTGTATGGCACCGGAAACCGGCATGATTCTTGACGGTAAGGTAACAGGCCTTACCAAATTCGGAGCATTTGTTGATCTCGGCGAGGGAGCAACCGGAATGGTTCATATCTCGGAGGTCGCGTCGACCTATGTCAACGATATTGCCGACTACCTTGAGGTAGGACAGGATATCAGGGTCAAGGTCATCAACATTGATGAAAAAGGAAAAATCGCTCTGTCGATAAAACAGGCGGACGGGGACCCGGAAAAGAAGGAGCGGCCGGCAAGACCGCAGAGACAGTCCGCGCCCAACGTCTGGCAGGGACAGAAACAGAAATATGATCCCGAAAACATGAGCTTTGAAGAGATGATGAGCAAGTGGAAAACCTCTTCCGATGAGAAGATGGCGGACCTGAAACGCTCAACCGACACAAAGCATTCGGGTTACGGAAAGCGCAGCGGCGCCCGAAGATAAACAATAATGCAGAGTGACTCGCACACTCTGCATATTTTTTTAAGAGAGATGAATATGGATATTAAATTTGCTGTCCCGTGTCTCATGGGGCTCGAGGCACTGATTGCCGATGAACTTAAAGCTATAGGCGCGGGCGATGTAGCCTGCGAGAATGCCAGGGTGTTTTTCACGGGCGATGAGCACATGCTGGCGCGCGCAAATATCTGCCTGCGACATGCGGAGCGTATCCAGATAGTCGTCGGCAGTTTTGAGGCGCGCAGTTTTGAAGAACTGTTTGAAAAGACGAAGGCCCTGCCCTGGGAAGAATGGATAGGCAGGAACGACGAATTCCCGATCAAGGGCGGCTATTCAAGAAACTCGCAGCTTTTCTCAATCTCCGACTGCCAGTCGATTATCAAAAAGGCTGTTGTTGAACGGCTGAAATCAAAGTACGGAATCAGCTGGTTCGAAGAGACGGGTGCGAAGTACGCAATTGAGTTTTCGATTATGAATGACCTTGTAACGCTGACAATTGACACATCCGGCGCAGGCCTTCATAAGCGCGGATACAGACTTGCCGCAAACGACGCTCCCATAAAGGAGACCCTGGCCGCATCACTGTGTACTCTGGCGCGTCTGCGCCCTTATCATACACTTTACGATCCGCTCTGCGGATCCGGTACTATCGCCATTGAAGGCGCTTTGATGGCCATGGGTATCGCGCCGGGAATCAGACGGAGCTTTGCGGCTGAGAAATTCGACAATGTCCCGCCTGAAATATGGGCTGACGAGCGCACACGCGCTCTGGACCTCATAGACAGGGACAGCGAATTTCGGGCATTCGCCTCCGACATTGATCCCGCCGCTGTTGAAATCGCAAAGGAAAATGCGAAAAGGGCGGGAGTTGAAAAGCATATAATCTTTGAAGTCGCAGATCTCGCCGACTGGGAGAAGAGGACGGAAAAAGGCACTGTAATCTGCAATCCGCCCTATGGTGAAAGGCTTATGAATTCAGCCGAAGTCAATGAACTCTACAGGCTCATGGGCAGGAAATTCACAAGGGAGAGAGGATGGGCTTATCACATCATCACGCCCTGTGAAGACTTTGAAAAATATTTCGGCAAATCGGCTGATAAACGTAGAAAACTCTATAATGGTATGATAAAATGTCAAGTGTATATGTATTTTAAATAATGAGAGAGGAGAATTTTTATATGGCAACTCTTAAACACTATTTTGTGGTCAATCCCACAGCCGGAAAAGGCCTCAAGGGCAACTTTGTCAAGGATACGATAATTCCCGCCTGTGAGAAAAAGGGCGTTGAGTATGAAATATACTACACAAAAGCCCCCGGCGACGGCATTCAGTATGTCAAAAAAATCGCCTCTGAGGGCAAGCCCGCGCGTTTTTATGCCTGCGGTGGTGACGGTACCCTCTATGAGGTTGTAAACGGTGCTTACGGCCATAAGAATGCAGAAATTGCCGTAGTCCCTCTCGGCTCCGGTAACGACTGGACCCGTCTTTTCGGCGAACTTGATGTCTTCCTCGACATAGAGGGTCAGATAGACGGCAAAGCAATCCCTATGGACTGCCTCAAGTGTACTGATGACAAGGGCGTTGAGGAGATAGCAATCAACCAGGCTTCACTCGGTTTTGATGCCGATGCCTGCGCAGTTCAGGGACAGATGAAGAAACTCCCCGGTGTCGCCGGACATCTCTCATACTATCTCGGCGGTCTTTACTGCATGTTCTCCAAGGTTTACAATCACTTCGACATCACAATAGATGATAATTCCTACAACGGAAAATATGTATTTGCCGTAGGATGTAACTCCCGCTGGTACGGCTCAGGTATAAAGGTTGCTCCTTATGCAATGCCCGATGACCATATCATGGACTGCGTTCTCATGGAGAAGAAAATGCCCTGGATTATCATGTTCTTCATTATGATGTTTGACTGGCAGAACAATGAGGACACACATACTCACTGCAAGTACTGCAAGTACATCCGCGGCAAGAAGATTGTCATCCATGACAACAAGATGAAAAACAATCACACCAACATAGACGGCGAATGCCACAGAACGAATGACCTTACAATCGAACTTATTGAGGACGGTCTCACCTTTGTCGTTCCCGCAAAGTCATCCTACTTTGCCGACAAGGAGAGCGGAGTTCTCTCAAATGAGATAAAAATCAGGGACAAGAAATACGCATTCCGTCCGAACCTCTTCTGATTAAAAGGCAGCAGTCAACTGCTGCCTTAACTTTAAGGAAAGAAAACGATGGCGAACAAATCAAAAACGCTTTTTGTATGTAATTCTTGCGGATACGAGAATCCCAAGTGGTACGGCCGCTGCCCGCAGTGCGGGGAGTGGGACACGTTTGAAGAACGTGTCATTTCAGACGAACCCGCATCCGTCGCGAAGCTTCGCTCAAACTCGGGCAGGCGCGGTCTCGCTCAGCAGATTTCGGACATAAAAGCTGACGGCGAGCACCGCTATAAGACCGGCATTTCCGAGTTTGACAGAGTACTGGGCGGCGGCATTGTAAAGGGCTCGCTCGTGCTGCTCTCAGGTGATCCGGGAATAGGAAAAAGTACAATACTCCTTCAGGTATGTCAGCATCTCGGTGAGACGCTGAAGATTCTCTATGTCTCCGGTGAGGAATCGGCTCATCAGATAAAGCTCCGTGCCGACAGGCTCGGAGTAACTTCGCCGAACCTTTTTGTTATGGCGGAAACGGATGTTGAGATAATCTGTGAGCATATTAAGACGGACAAGCCCGATCTTGTCATAATCGACTCAATCCAGACCGTCATGCTTCCCGAACTGTCATCTTCGAGCGGAAGCGTGACACAGGTCCGTGAGTCGACAAATTTTATAATGCGTACCGCCAAGGATTTTGACATACCCGTTATCGTAGTCGGTCATGTCAACAAGGACGGCAATATTGCCGGTCCCAAGGTGCTTGAGCATATTGTTGACGCCGTTCTCTATATTGAAGGTGAAAGAAACTTCTCTTACAGAATTTTAAGGGCGGTAAAGAACCGTTTCGGTTCCACAAATGAGATAGGTGTCTTTGAAATGCTCGACAACGGTCTCAGACAGGTTGAAAACCCGAGCATGATGATGCTCGAGGGAAGGCCGAAAAACTCCTCAGGAAGCTGCGTAGCCTGCGCTATGGAGGGTTCAAGGCCGATTCTTGCCGAAGTACAGGGCCTTGTCACTCCCACAAGCTTCGGACAGCCCAGAAGAATGTCCAACGGTTTCGATTTCAACCGAATCAATATGATCCTCGCTGTTCTTGAAAAGCGGGGCGGCTACTATTTCGCCAATATGGATGTATACCTGAATGTCGTAGGCGGCCTGAAACTCTTTGAGCCTGCTGCCGACCTTTCGGTGGCTCTGGCTCTTGTTTCAAGCCTTAAAGATACCGTCGTGCGTGAGGATGTCCTCGCATTCGGCGAAATAGGTCTCGCAGGGGAGATACGCAGTGTCAGCCACTGCGAGCAGCGTATCCGCGAAGCCGCCCGCCTCGGTTTCACACGCGTCGTAATACCCAAGGACAATTTAAAGAGTGTATCCGCCGAACTCCAAAAGGAGATAGAGGTGGTAGGAGTAAAATATATCAGCCAGGCTTTTGAAGCCATCATCTGAAGACTATGAAAGAAATCAGGGAAAAGAAACTTGCATACAGCGAATATGCCTATTTTTTCGGCATGTTCTTTTTGAGCCTGTCATCCGCGCTTCTTGCGAAGTCCGGCATGGGAGTTTCTCTGGCAAGTGCACCCGCATATGTGCTCTGGGTGAAGGCCTCCCTGACTCAGAACGTCTCTTTCGGTACGGCTGAATATACATTTCAGGCCTTCGTGCTTATAACCCTGTTTGCCATAAGAGGCCGCCCTAAAAAGGCATATCTGTTCTCATTTGCAAGCACACTTATTTATGCTTTCACACTGGATGCGATGATGAATGTTCTGGGGCTCATACCATTGAACATGTATGTCCGCATAGTTTATGTTATCATCGCCTCAGTTATCGGACCGCTTTCGATTGCCCTCATGTCGCACACCTATATCACACCTTATTCCTATACATTTTTCATAAATGAGGTGAACGACAAATTCAATGTCGACAGCAAGGCTATTTTCTGGGCTCTCTACTCGCTGTCCGGTCTGATAGGCGTCGGCCTGTCGTTCTATTTCTTCGGTCCCGGCCGCTTTGTGGGGGCGAGTATAGGCTCGCTGGTCTATACACTTGCGTCTATTTTCCTGCTTCGTCCGTGGGAAAATTTTATAGAAAAACGCTTTAAATTCCGCGATAAATACAAGCAGCTCAAAAGGCATTTTAAATAACAAATATCGGACAAATTTGTGCAAAGTGTCTCATTTACTTTTTAATAATATATATTATAATATATGAACACACTCATAACAGAAACTTTTTCGATCATAGAAGGAGGAAGAAAAATGCCGGATATCAAGTATGAACTTCTTGAAGAGTATGGTGTTTTCTCAGAGAACAACAAGGGCTGGACAAGAGAAGTTAATCTTATGTCATGGAATAACGGAACTCCCAAGTACGACATCCGTGACTGGGCTCCCGACCACGACAAAATGGGCAAGGGTATAACTCTTACCAAGGAAGAACTCACAGAGCTCAAGAAGGTTCTCGACAAGATTGCCGACTGATTTGAGAATATCAAAAGCCGTCTTTTATAAGGCGGCTTTTTTATGCTATAATTTAAGTAATTAATAAAAAGGGGAAGCGTCATGGAAAAGAAAAGGCCTAAGGCTCTGCTCTGGTTCCTTGTTCTCGGACTCGGTCTCGTAGGTCAGATCTGCTGGAACATGGAGAACCAGTGGTTCAACACCTTTGTTTACGCAAAGATTGCAAAAGACCCCTCTATAATTACGGGAATGCTTAGTTTCAGCGCTCTCGCTACAACCTTCTCGACTTTTTTCTTCGGCACCCTGAGTGACCGGCTCGGAAAACGCAGACTGTTTATCTCGCTCGGATATGTCCTCTGGGGCATATTTACCATCGTATTCGGCCTGACACAGTATATCTCCAAGGAGGCATATGTCTTCCTCGGAGTTATGGTAGTGCTCGCAGATACCGTCATGAGTTTCTTCGGTTCCATGGGTAACGACTCAGGTTTCTCAACCTGGTGCAACGATATCATGACCAAGGAGAACAGGGGAGGACTCGGAGCTGCACTTGCGATTCTGCCTATTGTCGGCACTGTTGTGGGCACCGTAGTCGGAGGCTTCCTCGTCGGTGAGAATGACAACTATATGCGCCTCTTCATAGCCATAGGCTCGTTCGTCATCTTCTTCGGTCTGCTCTCCATGGTTATGCTGAACAAGGGAGACGATGTCACACCGAATAAGGACGGCACGTTCTGGCATCAGTTCTTCTCGGTGTTCAATTTCAGGGAATTCTTCAGATACCGCGAACTCGTACTTGTGCATTGCGGACTGTCTCTGTTTTTCATAGGCTTCAACGTTTATTTTGCCTATCTCGGCAATTACCTTATCTATTATCTCGGTTATACTCCCGATATGATGGGTATAATTGAGGCGGTACCGCTGCTTCTTTCGGCACTCATAACCATTCCTGTCGGAATGCTGATTAAGAAGGAGAAGCACCCGTACATAACCATATGCGCGGTCCTGGTAAATGCGATAGGCTGTATCCTTATACACTTTGTCGATGTATCTTCCATCGATTCAACGAAAATCTTCAACCCCCATGTCTGGGCGGGTGTATTCGTAGTCGGCATGGGCTACATCGCACTGCTTCAGACTCTCCGTGTCTGGACCTTCCAGCTTTATCCGGAGGACAGGAGGGGACAGTTTGAGGGAATATGGATTGTATTCTTTGTGCTTATTCCGATGATAGGCGGCTCAATCATAGGCGAGAGAGTCGTAAAGAGCTCGGGTGAGCAGTTCCTGGACGCCGCCAGCGGACAGATGCAGTACATTCCTAACGGCAACATTTTCCTCGCAGGCGGAATCGTCTGCCTGCTTTCGATAATACCGTTTGCACTTACCGTAAAGCACAGAAAAGGAGCACAGAATGAAAAGTAAGGTTTATTTTACAAGAGAAACCGACAGCGCAGCCACAATAAAACTCTATGACGCTGTCGGACTGAAACTTACCGGCAATATTGCATTCAAGATTCATTCAGGCGAAGACGGAAATCAGAATTATCTTCGCCCGACGTTCTGGAAGCCGCTTGCAGACTATGTCGGTACTGATACCGTAGTCGAGTGCAACACCGCTTATCCGGGTCAGAGAAATTCAACTGAAAAGCATCTGAAACTCATTGAAAAACATGAGTGGACCAAGTATTTCAAAGTCGACATAATGGATGCGGAGGGACCCGACATGGTTCTTCCCGTGGAACCGGGCAACATCCTTGAAAAGAACTATGTCGGTAAGAATCTCAAGAACTATGACGCATGTCTTATCGCCGGCCATTTCAAGGGTCATCCGGCGGGAGGATACGGCGGAGCGCTCAAACAGCTCTCAATAGGCTTCGCCTCGACCGTCGGCAAGTGCCTTATTCACTCGGCCGGCGAATACGATGACCAGAATGTCGTATGGAGCCATATGGCCTCAAACGAAGACTTTACCGAGTGTATGGCCGACGCTGCGAAGTCCGTAGTTGACTATTTCGGCGGTAACGCCGTATACATCTTTGCCATGAAGAATCTCTCAGTCGACTGCGACTGCTGTAATATTGCCGAGGATCCCTGTATGAAGGATATCGGCATACTTGCTTCCACAGACCCCGTTGCGCTCGACAAGGCCTGTCTGGACCTCATATGGGCATCTGATGACCCCGGACGTGACCATCTTATTGAGCGCATAGAATCAAGAGAGGGACGCCATATTATCGAAGCTGCCGAGCGCATAGGCGTGGGCAGCAGCGAGTATGAATTGATTGAAATCTGATGAAAACTTTTTATAAAAGGCTGCTGCCGCTGTTCCTTGCGGCCCTGATTACCATTTCGCTTACGGGCTGCAAATTCAATATCGATTACGATATTGAGGTCTCCACGGATAAAAATGAGAATACTGAAGTGAGGACGGAATTAAGCGGTCCTTACGATGTAATCCGCGTTGTTGACGGTGACACAATTATAATTGATTTAAACGGAGAGAAGACCAAGGTACGCTTTTCCAATGTTGACACGCCCGAGAGCGTGGCTGGCGAGGAGAGCGGCAAGGAGAACACCCCCGAAGGGTTTGTCGCATCCGATTATACAAAGAAGCTGCTTCCCGACGGATCAAAAGTCTATCTTGAATATGACAACAAGACAAAGGATAAATACGACAGAGTCCTGGCTTACGTCTATCTTGAAGACGGCGAGACCATGATTCAGCGTCTGCTCCTGAAAGACGGCATGGCAAAGGTTTTCAATGATAAGCAGAACAAGCGCTATACCGATGAGTTCTTTAAGCTCCAGGATGAGGCAAAGGCCTCAAAAATCGGAATATGGGCAGGGGAGAACAATGATTGATGAAAAGGCCCTCCGTGAGGAACATATCAGCACGGAGGAGATATATGACGGCAGTATCCTGCATGTGATCCGGGATACCGTCAGACTGCCGAACGGCAATACGGCGCACCGTGAAGTAATAAGACATGTCGGTGCCGTCTGTATTATTCCGGTTACTGATGACAACGAAGTCGTAGTTGAGCATCAGTATCGCTATCCGCCCGACAGAGTGGTTACAGAAATACCGGCAGGCAAACTTGATTCGCCTGACGAGGACAGGCTTTCCGCGGCTCAGAGAGAGCTGAGGGAGGAGACGGGTATAACTGCTGATAAATGGACTGATATCGGTGAGTTCTACGGAGCGATTGCGTACTCTGACGAGCGCATTACCATGTATCTCGCTAAGGGGCTCCATTTCGGCAGTCAGCAGCTTGACGAAGATGAATTCCTTGAAATTGACAAAATACCTCTGGCGACGCTCGTAGAAGACGTTATGGCCGGTCGTATTGCAGATGCAAAAACTCAGACGGCCATACTGAAGGCTGCAAGAATCCTGGGAGTATGAATTGACACAGACTGAAAAGATGCTCAATGCGCCGGTAAAACCGCTGGTAATGAAACTCGCGGTGCCGACCATTATTTCAATGCTGATAACAAATATTTATAACCTTGTCGACACCGCTTTCATTGGTACCCTCGGTACCTCCGCAAGCGGTGCCGTCGGCGTTGTATTCGGTTATATGGCAATTCTTCAGGCCTGCGGTTTCATGTTCGGTCAGGGCTCCGGCATTCTCATGTCGCGTGCGCTCGGGGCAGGAGACAGGGAGCAGGCGAAAATCGCCGCTGCTTCAGGCTTCTATATTTCCATGCTGATGGGTCTGTTCATTGCTGCCGTCACGGCCATATGGCTTCATCCGATAGTGATGCTGCTCGGCAGCACAGTCACCATAGCGCCGTATGCGGAAACTTATATAGGATATATTCTTATAGCAGCGCCGGCGATGATAGGCAGCTTTTTACTGAACAACCTGCTTCGCTTTGAGGGCAGGGCAAAGCTCGGCATGATAGGTCTTCTTGCGGGCTCTCTGCTCAATATCGCAGGCGATGCTCTCTTTATTTTCGGCTTTAAGATGGGAATAGCCGGCGCAGGTCTTTCAACCTGTATCTCTCAGTACACGGGACTTCTGATTCTGCTCGTTCCTTACCTTGCACGCAAGACCATTGTAGGCCTTGATCCGAGGAAGATTTCAAACAGCGGGCGTCACTACGCAACAGTTGTCCATACGGGTCTGCCGAGCCTTATCCGACAGGGTTTAAGTTCAATTGCGACTATCATACTGAACAGTCTTGCAGGCGGCTACGGCGATGCAGCCGTCTCCGCCATGAGCATTGCCGGCAGAGTCTCATTTATAGCACTCGGTGTCGCTCTCGGTATCGGTCAGGGATTTCAGCCCGTATCGGGCTTTGCCTACGGTGCGAAGAAGTATAAAAGGCTGCGTGACGCCTTCTTCTTTACGTTTTCCATTGCCGAAGCCGTCATGTTTGTCCTGCTTATTATAATATTTATCTTCGCGCCTTCACTCGTACAGCTGTTCCGTGACGATCCGAAAGTAGTGGAGATAGGGGTGAGGGCACTGAGACTCCTCTGTGTTGCCATGATACCTCATCCGGGAACATCAATTACCGAGATGCTTTTCCAGACGACCGGCAATTCATCCAAGGCATCACTGATTGCATTGCTTAGAAACGGACTCTTATTTATAGCAGCGCTTCTGGTTCTGGAACCGATTCGCGGTCTTGCCGGCATCCAGGAGGCTCAGCCTGTTTCATTCGTACTGGCTTACATACCGAGTTATATATTTCTTATACAGTATTTAAGGAAGCTTCCGACTGAAGATTTCGATGAATCAGTCGGGGAAAGTTAATACTTTACAATGTCCTGATTTTATGATAAAATTATACAAAATAAAAATTTTGTATAATTTGGGGCAGTGAAAAAGGCAAAAATATACCCAAAACAGCTGTTTTCCGCCTGTTTCGGGTATTTTCATTATTATATGTACTTTTTAGTGTTACAGCGGCTGTATCGCCGTTTTTACGCCTGTTTTACAGCCAATCAGTTTATTTCAGATGAACAACTCTCTGTCTGAAATAATCTCATCCGATCAGTTTTTTCTTTACATATACTGTATCGTTTCAAAAATTTCCATCGGCTGAAATTTCGGAGGTTTTTATGATAACCCGCTCAAATTATCCGGATTTCCCGGATACCATGGTAGAATTTCTTAATTATATGGATGCAATTAAAAATCGCTCCAAAGGAACCGTTTCAGAATATGCTACGGACCTTCGGACATTCTTCAGGTTTATGAAATACTATCGCGGCCTGACCGATGTCACGGATCCCGATGACGAAGAAGCGTTCTCAGGTATCAGTATAAAAGACTGTGATGATGAATTTGTTAAAAAAATAACAATAACTGACGCCTACGCTTTTCTGAGTTTCTGTAAGGATAACCGAAACAACTCCGCGCGTACCAGAGCCAGAAAGGTTTCGACGCTGCGTGACTTCTTCAAGTTCTGCAAGACTCAGAAAGGTATTATAAAAGACAACCCGATGCAGAACCTCGACTCCCCTAAAATCCGTCAGTCACTTCCGAAATACCTTACTCTTGATGAGGCAACGAATCTTCTGAGGAATTCCTTTGACGGGCCCAATAAAGAGCGTGATTTTGCCATAATTACGCTGTTTTTAAACTGTGGAATGCGTCTGTCCGAACTGGTGGGACTCAACTATACCGACATCAGGGATGACAATACGATCAAGGTGCTCGGCAAAGGCAACAAGGAACGCACGGTATATTTAAACGATGCCTGTATTACGGCCGTAAACAACTATATGAGAGTACGTCCTGTCGACGGAGTAAAAGACAAAGAAGCGCTTTTCTTAAGCAACAGAAAGCAGCGCATCAGCCCCAAAACCGTCCAGCATATAGTTTATACCGCTCTTGAAAAATCCGGCCTTGAAGGCTACTCAACCCATAAACTTCGTCATACGGCAGCAACACTGATGTATCAATACGGAGATGCTGATGTGCTTGTGCTTAAAGAGATTCTGGGACATGAAAATGTCGGAACCACGCAGATATACACCCACATTGTAAATGAACAGCTGAAGACCGCGACGGACAATAATCCGCTTAACAGGGCCGGTGTAATAAAAGACGAAGAATAAAAAAAGACCCGACAGAAAACTGTCGGGTTTCGTTTTTATTTCTTGCCGATCTTTCCGGCTTTGTTTTTCGCTTCGGCAAGCTTTGCCTGGCGGATTTCCTCAGCCTTCTTGTCAGCTGTGATATTCTTTGCAATGGCCTGTTTTGTGAAGCGGATCTTGATTCTGTCAGCGCCTGTTTCAATATCGATGCTGTCTTCACGGACAGTGACGACTCTGCCTACGACTCCGCCGATGGTGAGAACCTCATCACCGATTTTTACGGATTCACGCATTGACTGTTCATCCTGCTGCTTTTTCTTGTCCTTACGCATGATTACTACGAAATAGACAATGACAAAAGCCATGAAGATGATCATTACCATACCGGAACCGTTTGCGGAAGCGGCATCACCTGAACCTGCTGCTGCAGAATTCATTGCAAGTAAAAAATTCATTTATATTACTCCTTTTTGTTCTCTGAAATTCCAATTCATTTTACATATATTAAATTCTCGTGTCAAGCAAATCGACGTATTTGTCACGGAACTCGGAAAAACGGTCCTCGTCTAAAGCTTTACGTATCTCTGACATGAGGTTGTTATAAAAATAAAGATTGTGTATTACACAGAGACGCAGCCCCAGTATTTCGTCCGCTTTCAGCAGATGACGTATGTAGGCGCGTGAGTGTGATTTACAGGTCGGACAGTCACATTGAGTGTCTATGGGATTTTCGTCACGTTCATATTTTGCGTTGTTTATGTTGATTATGCCGTCCCATGTGAAAAGCTGTCCGTGGCGCGCGTTGCGGCTGGGCATAACGCAGTCAAAGAGGTCCACGCCGCGTGACACGGCCTCTATGATGTTGCCGGGCGTGCCCACGCCCATGAGGTAACGGATTTTATCCTGCGGAGCGTAAGGCTCGACGGCTGAGATAATTCGGTACATCTCCTCTTTCGGCTCGCCTACGGCGAGACCGCCTATTGCGTAGCCGTCGAGGTCGAGCTTCGCTATCTCTTCCATATGCTTTACGCGAAGTTCATCGTATGTGCAGCCCTGGTTTATGCCGAAGAGCATCTGCTGCTTGTTAATGGTGTCGTGAAGAGCGTTCAGACGCTCAAGTTCCTCTTTGCAGCGGATAAGCCAGCGAGTAGTGCGTTCACATGATTCTTTTGCGTATTCAAACGGCGCGGGGTTTTCCACGCACTCGTCAAAGGCCATTGCAATTGTTGAACCGAGGTTTGACTGGATTCTCATTGATTCCTCGGGTCCCATGAAGATATGACGGCCGTCGACATGTGAGTTGAAGCTCACCCCCTCCTCTTTTATCTTGCGCAGTTTTGCGAGGGAGAAGACCTGGAATCCGCCTGAATCAGTAAGAATCGGACCGTCCCAGCCGGTGAATTTATGAAGTCCTCCGAGGTCGCGAATCAGCCCGTCGCCGGGGCGGACATGAAGGTGGTAAGTGTTGCAGAGCATGACCTGAGCGCCGACAGTTTTGAGATCCGATGCGTCAAGTCCGCCTTTTATGGCGCCGCAGGTCGCGACATTCTGGAATGCCGGTGTCTGTATGGTGCCGTGAGGGGTCGTAAATTCGCCTCTGCGGGCCTTTCCTTCGCTTTTTATGAGCTTGTACATAACTTTCCTCGTCTTAAGAAATCATCATTGAATCGCCGAAGGAGAAGAATCTGTACTTTTCCTTTACGGCCTCGTGATATGCGTTCATGGTCTTGTCGTAACCCAAGAATGCGGAGACAAGCATTAAAAGTGTGCTTTCCGGAAGATGGAAATTGGTTATGAGCGCATCAATACACTTAAACTCAAAACCCGGATAGATGAAGATTTCGGTGCTGTCCTCATCCTCTTTAATCTCACCGTCGAACTTTGCAGCGACAGCTTCAAGAGTCCTGCACGATGTAGTGCCCACTGAAATGATTCGTCCGCCGCTTTCCCTGGTGGTGTTTATTAAATCGGCCGTTTCTTTCGGCAGATGATAACGTTCGGAATGCATCTTGTGCTTCGTGACATCATCCACCTTTACCGGTCTGAAAGTTCCCAGTCCGACGTGAAGGGTTACATAGCCTATGTTCACGCCCATGTCTTTTATCTTTTCGAGAAGCTCCGGTGTGAAGTGCAGCCCTGCGGTGGGAGCGGCTGCCGAACCGAGTTTCCTGGAATATACAGTCTGGTAACGCTCTTTATCTTCGAGTTTTTCTTTTATATAAGGAGGCAAAGGCATCTGTCCTATTTCATCGAGAATGGCAAAGAAATTGCCCTCGAACTCAAAACGAACAATTCTGTTGCCGTCCTCCTTCACCTTTATGACTTCGCAGTTTAATATTCCGTCACCGAAGGAGAACCTGCTGCCCTCCCTCGCCTTCTTGCCGGGACCGCAGAGACATTCCCAGGTGTCCTGAGTCTGCTGTGTGAGAAGCAGGAATTCGACCACTGCTCCCGTGCTCTCTTTTACGCCGTATATACGGCACGGAAGAACGCGGGTGTCATTCAGTATAAGGGTGTCGCCCGGATTTAAGTATCGGACAATATCGGTAAAATGTCCGTGTACGATTTCACCTGTCGACCTGTCAACGTGCAAAAGCCTTGAAGCATCGCGCTTTTCAAGCGGATGCTGAGCTATCAGCTCTTCAGGAAGATCATAGTAAAAATCTGACGTTTTCATTGACATTGAGCCCTCTGCGCTTATAATTAATTTATTGTTTATTATAACAACAAGAGGAGTAGTTTTCAATGAAGAAGTACAACGTGGGAATCGTAGGCGCTACAGGCATGGTAGGCCAGCGTTTCATGACAATTCTCGAGAATCATCCCTGGTTTGACGTGAAGGTCCTCGCGGCCTCATCACGCTCTGCAGGAAAAACTTATAAAGAAGCTGTAGGCGCAAAGTGGGCCATGACAACACCCATCCCCGCAGCTATGGCTGATATGGTTATCATGGACGCCGAAAATGATGTGGAAAAAATCGGTGAGCTTGTCGACTTCGTATTCTGTGCCGTCAACCTTGATAAGGATGCCACCAAGGCTATTGAGGACAAATATGCCAGGGCTGAAATCCCGGTTGTTTCAAACAACAGCGCAAACCGCCATACCCCGGACGTCCCGATGGTTGTGCCCGAGCTCAACGCGGATCACATACAGATTATCGAGGCTCAGAGGCGCCGTCTCGGCACAAAGAGAGGATTCATCGCGGTTAAGTCAAACTGCTCTCTTCAGAGTTATGTTCCCGCCCTCTACCCTCTCGATGAAAAATTCGGAGTAAAAGATGTTCTTGTCTGTACATATCAGGCTATTTCAGGTGCAGGCAAGACTTTTGAAACCTGGCCGGAGATGCTCGACAACGTCATCCCGTTCATCGGCGGTGAGGAAGAGAAATCCGAAAAAGAGCCCCTTAAAATCTGGGGTAAAATCGAGGGCGATGTAATCGTTCCCGCAAATCATCCGAACTTTACAGCCCAGTGCCTCCGTGTTCCCGTCTCCGACGGACATATGGCGGCAGTCTTCGTACGTTTCGAGAACAAGCCTTCAAAAGAGGAGATTCTCGATTGCTGGAAGAACTACAGAGGCCGCGCACAGGAGCTTGATCTCCCCTCTGCTCCCAAGCAGTTCCTCAACTACTTTGAGGAGGACAACCGTCCTCAGACTAAGCTTGACAGAAACCTTGAGGGCGGAATGGCAATCTCAATCGGACGCCTCCGCGAAGATACGCAGTATGATTACAAATTCGTATGTCTTTCACACAACACCCTTCGTGGTGCTGCAGGCGGAGCGGTTGAATATGCCGAGCTCCTCTGCGCTGAAGGTTATATGGACTGATATTTCAAAACGAAACGGGACTGCTTTTTGCGGTCCCGTTTTAATTTGACGCAGTTTACTGCGGATGCTATACTTAAAGATAATAAAAAGAAACGGAGTCTTATTATGGGTAATATGATTATCGGTCAGTCGGGCGGCCCGACAGCCGTCATCAATTCAAGCCTTGCTGGAGCAATCAAAGCCGCTAAAATCGGCGGTGTGGAGCGCATCTACGGTATGCGCTACGGTATAGAAGGTCTTCTGCAGGACAAGGTCTTTGATCTCGGAGTCTATTTCTCAAATCTCTATGACCTCTCCCTTCTGAAGAGAACCCCTGCCGCCTTCCTGGGTTCATGCAGATACAAACTGCCCTCAGCGAAAGACGACGAGGACACTTATAAAAAGATCTTTGCACTGCTTGAAAAGTATGATATCGACAAGTTCCTCTATGTCGGCGGTAATGACTCGATGGACACCATCCAGCAACTCTATGACTATGCTGCCGAGCACAGCATAAAAGTCCGTTTTATGGGCGTTCCCAAGACAATTGATAACGACCTTCCCTATACGGATCACACGCCCGGTTACGGTTCCGCAGCGAAGTTTATTGCAACTTCCATGAAGGAAATGATTCAGGACAACGAGAGCTTCGGCGCCGGCGACCCGCGTATAGCGGTCGTTGAGATTATGGGACGTAACGCCGGATGGCTCACGGGCGCAACTGCTCTTTCAAAGGATGCCGACTGCTGCGGCCCTGACCTCATTTACCTTCCAGAGCTTCCTTTCGATGAGGACGATTTTATCGAACGCGTCGAAAAGATACTCCTCACAAAGAAATCAATTGTCGTTGCCGTATCCGAAGGACTTCGTCTCGCGGACGGCACACTCGTATGTAACTACGGTATGGATGCTTCGCACACCGACGCGTTCGGACATCAGCAGCTCTCCGGCGCCGGCCGTATGCTCTCAAATGCCCTGGGCTATCGCCTGGGCTGCAAGAGCCGTGCCATAGAGTTCTCCCTTCTTCAGCGCTGCGCGACGCACATGGCGTCCCGTACAGACGTTGATGAGGCATATAACGTAGGATATATTGCCGTATCCAAGATTTTAGACGGCGAAAGCGGCAAGATGGTCACAATAGAGGTTGACTCACGCGAACCCTACGTCGCCCACTATGAACTCCACGATGTCCACGGCATAGCAAATGTCGAAAAGAAGGTTCCGCTTGACTGGATTACGCCGGACGGAACCTATGTCACCGAGCAGTTCGTAAACTATGTCAAACCGCTTGTAATCGGCATGATAGAGCCTCACTTTGCCGCAGGACTTCCGAAACATCTCAAAATACCCAAGTAAACAAAAAATAAAATACCGCACCAAACGGTGCGGTATTTTATTTATTTTTTGATTCGTTTAATTGCGGTAAGCAGATAAGGCTGGATTGCTCCAAATACAACGCCTTTGGCAACGGCGATTACAAGCCTTATGGCCAGCGAACCGAGAATAATTCCGGCGTAATAGTAGTGATTAATTTTACTATCAAGATAAATTACGCCAGTGTTCATGACGGTTATCAGAATCTCTGCGATAAGTGTCGTAACGAGAAGCTGTACTTTAGTCATTTTAAACTGATACTTCTTCGCTACAATACCACAGATAAGACCTGCTATCATATACGGAAGCATCCAAAGCACTGTTGTATATGCAAAGCCGTAGCGAAGCAACTGGTAAATAAGGGTGCCTACGCCTCCGATCAGCAGACCGTCAAGCGGGCCTAAAAGAAAGGCTCCTACAAAGATGGGCAAGGATTCAAAGGTTACTTTGATAACCTGCATATCAATTGACAAATAGCCGAGAACAGCGACCATGGCGGCCAGCATTGCATCTACGGTAAGCTGATAAGTCATGAATTTCTTATTCTTTTTTTCCATGGGATAACCTCCAGTGGATGCGAAAGATACACCGCAGCAAAATGCTTTCGGTTGGAGGCAACTTCCCATCCTCCACAACTTAACGCGTATCTTTCTACTCTGAATGATTAAAGTTTATGCTTTGACCGGACCTATCTCGCCTTTTCTGAAAGCGGTGGTGTACTTGCGGCAGTGTCTGTCGTTCTCAAGTACGACATCGGCAGCCATCATTGTGGCCTTGAGGTCACGATTTGTGGGATCACCGATGAATGAGTCGAGACCGGCCTGCATTGCAAGCACAAGGAAAGCCTGATTAAGAGCCTTCTTTACAGGCAATGTAAATGATACGTTGGAGAGAGCACCCGTAACGATTGTGTTGGGATACTTCTCTTTTACACGACGTGTAGCCTCGGCGAATGCTGTGAGTGTGTCCTGACGTGTTGAGGCGTCGAAAATAAGAAGATCGTTGAATACTCTGTCTTCCGTGATGCCGTATTCGGCACATTTTTCGAGAAGAGTAAAGCAGTTTGCAACCTTCTCGTCCGCGGTATAAGGAACACCGTTGTCGGATGAAGCGAGAGCTACAATCTTCCATTCCGGATTGTCACGAAGAAGCGGCAGAAGTATGTCGCATTTATTGCCTTCGAGAGATACGGAATTGATGAGACCGGGGATCTTGATTTTGGGGAAAACCTTTACGAGCATGTTCGGGTCCGGAGAGTCAATGCAGATGGGAACAGTGTTGACTTCCTGAACCGTGTCTATGAGCCAGCAGAGAGTCTCATATTCAACGCTCGGGTCAGTTGATGCGCATACATCGATATATGCGGCACCTGCCGCCTCCTGGAGGCGTACGAGTTCTTTGATGTACTCTGCGTCGCGTGCCTCAATGGCAGCGCGCGTCTTGGGGACTGCACCGTTGATCTTTTCGCCGATAATAATCATTCTTTTAACCTGCCCATTCCTTACAAATCTTTATGGAATCTGACGGAGAGTGAGCCCACGCGTCAGCCTTCATAGCTTCGCATGCCTCAGCAGATACGGGGTTGCCGCCGATGAGGATCTTGACATCGTCACGCATACCTGCAGCTGTGAAAGCGTCAACTGTAGCCTTCATTGTGTCGAGTGCGAGAGTAAGAACGCCTGAGAGGCAGATGATCTTGATGTTCTGCTCTTTTGCGGTCTCAACAATCTTCTCCGGCGGTACGTCGATACCGAGATCGACAACCTGGAAACCGGATGCTTCAAAGAAAGCCTTGACGATGTTCTTGCCTATGTCATGAAGGTCGTCCTTAACTGTTGCGAGGATGAGTTTGGCTGATGTGCCTGAATTTGCTTCGCCCGCAAGGAGCGGAGAGAGCTTCTGGACAGCGTCTGTCATAATCTCACCGGCATAGATAAGGTCGGAAACAAAGTACTCGCCCGCTTCGAAACGGTCGCCTACTGTTGCCATGCCTTCAGAGCAGGCATCAACAGCCGCCTGAGCACCTTCGCCTGTCGCTACGACTTCATCGATGATCTCGACTACGATATCCTCTTCGAGGTCGCCCATTGCTTCTTTAAGTTTTACAAAATCTGCCATT
>Ga0247609_10002025_pt1 | contig 22406 bp, 36 predicted proteins | sample 172DNAGHGlowgp2_FD_193487 | JGI IMG/M metagenome (GOLD analysis project Ga0247609, IMG submission 193487) | Sheep rumen microbial communities from Palmerston North, Manawatu-Wanganui, New Zealand - 1728 DNA GHGlow gp2 | ecosystem: Host-associated > Mammals > Digestive system > Stomach > Rumen ...
ATAGTCAGCTTCTACTTCATAGATATGTGACTCTTCAAGCATGAACTGAACAATCTTCATACCACAGTAGATGTAGCGGGTATTATTGCTGATGTTGTGCATATCAATGTGCATGATTCCAGTATAGTCTTCATCTACCAATTCAGCTCCAGCAATAAGACCTTGCTTTGAAGCCACACCAGACTTGTTGCGTGCATCAAGCACATAGCCTTGTGGTATGTCAGCTGAGATTCCTGAAGGTATCAGCAAGTTCTCTCCAGGTGCCAAGCCTATGCTAGGTGTTTCAGCAGTTGCCAGCAATACTGAATTGTGAACTCGATTTGTAAGCTCATTCCACTTGTATAGAAGTGTCATAAAGCGTGCTTCTGGTGTAGTACCCAATACATTTGCCTGATAGATTATTGATTCATAGTCAGCATCACTCTTGCATTCCTCTTTAATCTTCTTTTCAAGCATTGCGAAGGCATTTGAATTCATTGCAACTGGTTTTGGTACGAAAAAGTCAAAGCCTGCACTTGCACTTGTTCCTCTCTGTGGAAATATTGCACAGTCATATTCTTTGTGAAAAACAATTTTACTCATTCATATTAATTATTTTTTTATCTTCTTCTATTTTATCAATAAAATGCTGTTTAATCTCTTCGTTTTTCTTTAATATTTTTTCTTCACCAGCAATTCCTACCTTTGCAAGTTCTTGTGCATCAATAGACTTACTTTCTATTGCTTTTTGAAGCATCTGATTATATTTTTCAAGACGAACTTTGCTCTTTTTAGTATCTTCATCAATAATCTTTAAAAACTGTTCCCTCTTATTGATTCTGCTTATTGCTTTTTCTTTTTCTTCAGTCATTTTATATCATATCAGTTTTTTTTGCTCTCTTTTATCTTATTGAGGGTCTTTTGCTTGAACTCTTCTAAATCCTTCAAATAGTTCTTTTCACATCTCACTCTTCTACCAATCAATTCTTTCTTTTCAATCATACTGCATCCTTCAAGTTCTCTTTCAAGTTGATTGATAAAAGTATTTGTCTTTTCAATATTTTCTTCAAGAATCTTCAAGATTCTCTCATTGTTGACTTTATTTATTTCTTTGGCATCTTGCTCAGTCATAAGAAATTAGTTTTTTATTTATATATACAAATGTACTGTAGAATTTATTGAAAAATTTCTACTTTTTCTTAGTCTTTTTCTTTGGTTCCTCAGGTGGTGCCATTTCACTGGTCTTCTCAATGAATATCTTATGGTTGAAGCCCCACTTTGGGAAACTTAAGGTGTAGTCACCCCATTCGAATTGCTTAAAGTCTGTATAAGTTACTATGTATGAACACACCTCATTACTTATCAGCTCTTTGAATGGCTCTTGCTTAGCGAGTTCAAAAGCCATGTCTTCAAGTGCATAGCCCTTAGGGTATCTGTGCCCCATCAGCTTGTGAGCCTTTATCATGCCATCTATCACAGTCTCTTTTGAGACTTTCATTCCATTTGCAGTTTCAGTCCATTTCATATACGTATGTGATTTATTTTTGTGCTATCAATATCCACTTTTTTCATATTCTCTTCATCATCCCAAGGTTCATATTCTTTGCCATCTTTCACCACAATAGTCCAAGGCTCTGGTGTCATGCATCTAATGCCAACTCTAGTTCTATAGTCTTTGCCATTGTAAGTGAACACATGAGCTCTGAGCATGCCTTCATAAGTGCCATCTCCAAGTACCCCAACATCTGGTAAGTCTTCAAGTCTTATTTCACTCTCTGTGAGTATCTCTGATATGTTTTTCATATATATTAATTGTTTTTTAGCTTATATTACGTCTATTGACACTATATCTAATTTCTTAAATTGCTTCTCACCATTCTCATCAGTTTCATATTCACATATCAGTCTTGGGGCAAAATTTAATTCAGCACCAGACTCTACACAAGACTGCAAAAATTTTCCATCTGCAGTGTCAAGAAGTTCAACATCAAACATAAGCTTTCCGTCATCAAACTTTATATCTTCAACACGATGAGATATGTGGCCTATTTGAATATAAGGCTCTGCATTGTGTTCAAGATTTAATGTGCCATGCATATTAGACTTTTTATATTCTCTAATAGCTTCCTCTATCACAGAATCTGGACATTTTGTTTCAAATTCATATTTCACATTTTCGAGTTTCATATATATAAAGTATTTTTAGTCTGCATTAATCAAGTCAGTCAATGAATTCATCACTCTCTCGGCTTCTTCTTGAGTCTCATAGCCATCTAAAGTGAATGCTTGTGAAGGTTCATTGTGAAAATAAATGTATATTGAATAGTCTGTCAATCTTTCTGAGAATGGGAGATTGTCATAAGGGTCTGGTTCATACATTGGCTGCACCCTCATCACTGCTATGAAGTTTGGATTGATGACGTAGTTGACGTCCAATCCAGTAGTTTCTTTATTAAGCTTTATCAGTTTCATATTTCTTTAGATTTTTTCTGTGTTTCTCATACTCTTCTTGATATTCCTTTGAATGGTGCATCAGAATAGAGTGCAGCACTTGTGAACGTGCTTGGGGCTCAGATATTGAGAGAGATATGTAGTTAGGTCTTGGCAAGAGGTAATATACAAGATATTTCTCAAAAGTGTCTGTGTCCATGGGAGGAGGACACATGTTGCCCTCTTCCCAGTTCACATCAAACCATTGTGTCAGTTTCTTAAAGTCTTCTTTATTATTCATGCAAATACCCTCTCTTTATGAACTCATCTCTGAGTGGTTCGGCCAGTCTTGAAGCTTCCTCATCAGGCTTGCCATACTTAGCATCTTTGCAGCGGTGCTCAAAGAACCACTTCCAATCACTCAAGAATCCTGTCATGATAAGTTCAGTCTTGGTGCAGTTTGGAAGCACATTGCGAGCTTCTTCAGGCTTGCATCCATAATCAATAAGTGTCATATAAGCAGCCTCACTAATCTTCAAAGTGTTCTTCAAAGCATTTTGTCTGAGGACACCCCAAATATCATAGTTGATTGGCTTGATGAAGGTTATTCGGTTTCCAAACTTGTCCTTTGAATAGTTGCAGTAGCGCTGAGACTCCATCGAGAAGCTATCTCTACGATGTCTTGTGAATTGTTGTGCAACCTGTCTTGAACATACAAACTTGACCGTGATTCGCGGCTCTGTGTTCAATCCTTGGTATACTTTGTTGCTCATCAAATAGTCCTGTGCATACTGTGGCAACTCTCTGATTACACGATAGTTAGTGGTCACTGATGTTATGCCCTGTTCAGAATTGTAAGTTACATCTGAGTATGGGTTGTGGTAGAAGTAGTCATACCATTCTTTTCCAGGAAGTTCTAAGTATACTGTACCATGCTCAAGAGCAGACATGTGCCCGTTCTTTACGAGCATTTCAACGAACTTTTCGGGCTCACCCTTAGCCTCTGACTTATAGCAAGTTCTACCAGCTCTTTCAATGTGCTCAAACAAGTCATTCTGCTCAAGAATCTCAAATGAAGGCTCAACCAACTCTATCTCAACATCTTCAAAGCGCTCATTCTCTTGAAATTCCTTCCAACCCAATTTGAATGAAGCTTCTGGCCAATTTTCTAAGCACTCTTCAGTATCATGACCACAATATCTCTTAAGCACATAGTCATTCTTAGAGACTTCTACTGGGGTACCATCATACTTTAATATAAAGCATCTCTGATTGTTTCCAGAGCCTACAAACATAACTTTGTCAAGACTGCAGAAGCCAATCATAGCTTCTTCAGAACAAGGCCACTGGATTGCATGAGCATGCTCATTAGTTGTTTTGTTTACGTATTCTTTACCAATATTTTTCATAGGTTCTTCTTTATGTTCTTCTTTTTTAACTTTGTTATTCTCTACTAGAGTGTATCTCTCATTGAAGTACTTAGCTGAGGACACTTGGATTGTGTTGTTCTGAGTTCTTATTATGTAGCTGTCATGATTCACTATGACCCAAGGACCATTGCCCTGAGCGACATTGAATGAATTCTCATCTTCAAAGTACTTAAATCCTGGACAAGTATCAAACAGTATCTTAGCGGCGTCTATTGAAGCATTGTCATCATAGTCAAAGTATACCGCATCGACTATAGACCAGCACTCATTTTTCTCAGAATATTGCTTTATATAGCTGGACAAGCAGTCACAAGTATTTGCATAGCTTTCACGACTCTCAATAAAATAGTCTGGAATGTAGTCTCTTGTTGCTGCCCACATCCTACCATTTGCTTCTCTACCAATATAAAAGCCATTCCATGCTTCTGTCCAAGCCCCAGTATAATTCTTTATTCTAAAAAGAACATTATCTTTTTCAATAATAAAGTCATATTCAGAGTCTTCAAAAAGTCTAGCAATCTCTTCTTTGCATTTTTGGCTATTGAGATTGACTTTCAATGCTACAATCTCATTAGCTAAGTGGCTCTTCTCTTGATAGAACTTTATATAATGATTTATAAAACTCTTCTTGGGCTTTTTGTCCACGTCCTTAGTTCTTATATCAGCCTCTGGGCTAGAGTCCTCCAGAGGCTCCCAAGTGCGCTCGAAAGAGCTATCACTCCATATCTCTACATGCCCATTATCGTACTTTACTATGCACTCCTTCTCACGGAACTCTTCAATGTGCTCACCCATGAGGAATATTCTGGTCTTACCAGCTTCCTTGTTGTAGGTGCATATCTTCTTGTCACCACAAAACTCAATTGCCTCGGCCTCTGTCAAAGGCCAATGCACCATCTCAACAACAGTGCCAGATTTTTTCTTTTTGTACTTCTTTATTTCCATCACTAGTCTCTTTATAGTCTCTTTATTAAATTGAGGTCCAAATTCCAACCATGCCTAAGATAGCACCACAATCATATCTTATAAGTCTATAAAATTTATTTTAGAGTATTCTGGAATTTCGCGGGGGTCCCACCATTCACTGCCATCATACTCATCTCTCTCAAGCCAAGTGTTGTCATTAAACATTATTATGCCATAGACATATTGCATGCCAAAGTCATTGTCATACTCAAAGTCTAACTTCTTCAAGAACTCCATAGCACCTTCTTCAGTGTGCTCTGGCTCTAAACATATTATTCTTTGTTTATTGTCTATATCTACACATATCTTTGCCCAAGCAATTCGCTTAGCAAATTCCTCTATTGGTTGCCCATCAAGCGTTTCCTTCAACAGGTTCATTGGTTCTCGTTTCATCTTTAGTAAGTATATTTTTCAGTTCCTCGTATAGTTTGTCTATCTTTTCATTGCACACCTTCAAGTATGTATCTAATACAATCTGCTTGTCAAAGCCTTCACAGTTTAGACGTATGTCACTATTGTTGCCTATCTTGTGTATCACTAGTGACCATTGGGACATCTCAGACAGTTCCTTGATATGCCCATTTAGGTGCTTTATTTCGCTTTGTACTTGATTAATCTTTTCAAGTCGTTCGTCAATCTGCTCTCTTGTCAAATCAGTCTTCTCCATGCTCTTTATTATGTTGTTCTAAATCATACAGATACAAGTCCCGGCACTCTTCGCAAAAAGCAGAGTACTGCTGAGAGCACTCTGCGCATCGTTCTTCTATATCTCTAAATTGTCCCATACTATTCTACTTCAGTGAATTCACCACTCATGTTCAAGATTGGAACGCTCTGGTGAACATAGTTTTCGTCTTCAAAGTCAATTGGCTGCAATGATGGGAAGTTCCATCCAGTCATTTCTGGCAAGCTGTAGGCATTCACCGTGTCCTTTGCATACAAGCATATATCGGTTATTTCTACATCACCAGCTTCAAAAAGCTTTATCAGCTTGTTCCAATCAGCGTCACCTTCAACGCCTTGTATCTTTGAAAGGCAGCTTGGGAATTCACGATAGTGAATGTAATATACGGCCTTTGTCAAGTCATTAGCAGTCTTGTGACCTTCTACGATTTCGTTGAAATAATTACGTGTCATAATTTTGTCCTCCGTTTTAAGTTCTGATGGTATAATATATTTAAAAAATTAAGAATTTTTCAAAATTCTCTATATCAAATGGGTTCAAAAAATTTAGGTCTTGTGAGAACAATTTAAGAGTGGCTAGGGCGGACTTTTTCCAAGGCTGATAGAATATATCGGATAGACCTTGAAAGTCTCTCTTACCGCCGCAGGCGCCTCTATAAAAGAAAAAGGATTAGTAGTCAAACCAATCCTTTTTCCAAACTTAAAAACTATGATATTCTATTCTTCTGGTTCCTGTTCAGGCTCTACTGTGGCTGAGTCTGATACTGGTTCGAATTCAATTATTGGGAGAGCATCTACCTTATGTGACTCTACGAATTCAACTCTCATGTCAGACTTAGTCCAATCAACTATTTCACCTGTTGCACCATCAACGACAAGCATTCCAGGTCCCCAGATATACTGTCCATTTGTTGGGAAAGGCGGAGCAAGAACTCTACGGAAAGTCATAAAGCGTGTGTTCAATGTGTCTCTATAAGGCTTTATGATATTCAACATTGAGTCATAGCTAACTGCATTGTAAGCACTCATGTCCATGCATTCTAACCAATATCCGTGCTCTACAAGTGTATCAGTACCATTGAGTGTGTGAGTAATAAACATTACCTTAGCCTCATCAGTTGGTTCATCTACAATTTGGAAGACCGTACGAATGGATGCGATTTTAGCACCTTCGACACTATAGATTGTGTCATACTCAACGTCAGCTTCGTAGAAGTGGAATGGGCTATACTGACTAGCTACATAGTCATAGTCGGCCTTTATAATTTCGTCAAAATTGAGACTTTGCTCGGTCTTTGAGCAACTCTTGCATGATGTCATTGCAATGGCAAACATGACCATCATCAAAAATACAAAAATTCGTTTCATTTTAATTTGTTTTTTATTTAGTTAGTTAATAATTAATTACATATTCCAGTGAACTAGAGTTGGGTGGTAGGTATCAGCCGCCTCGACGTCATCATCGTAGTAGTAGGCATTGTAAGCCTTTACAAGGTCTATCAAGTGAGCATCAGTGTGGTTTTGATTGATTGCCTTAAGCTCATCAATGGTGTACGTGTATTTAGATTCTTCATCAAGTGGGTCTTCTACAACCTCTTCATTCTCGAGGTCTAAGAAGTAGTCATTGAGCATGAAACTGACTTCACCATTGTTGTATATCGCTAGTTGGAGACGGTCTTCTATTTGGTAGTAGTTACCCCAAGCATCAGTTCTATCTTGGTTGTCTAGGTTCCAAGGCTCATCAATAGTATATATCTCGGCCTTTCTATCATTTTCAAGCTCTTCAGTGACTTTGAACTTAAGTTTCCATCCAAAGGCCTTGGTGAAGAGCTTTGTGGTATTGCCTATAGAAGAGTTATTTTTTGTTGTCGTCATTTCAAATTTCTTTACAGTATAATATTATCTAAATATTCAAGAAAATTTATCAAAAAATTCTTTCAAGTCCCAATAATGAACTATATCTTTAGCTGGAATAGAATTATATGTGAAGATAGCATTTTCACTTTTTAAACAATCATCTGAATAAAACTCATTTGTAGACTTTAATTTAATAAGTGCAAATTGACTATAGTCACCTTTATTTTTAGTTATTTCATCAAAAGTGTCTTTAATAGCTTTCACTGCTTCTTTTGGTGATGCGGCAATGCAATAGATTCTTTTTGGAAATTCTCTATATTTTGGAAGATATGACTTACCAGTTTTGCATCGAAGTCCAGACTTTAATATTGGTTGCAAGTCCCTTTTTAAACATATACGATAAACCCAATTAAAGCATTCATTTCTAACATAACTAGTTTTAGACATTGTATAAGTTGGCACTACTAGAATATAATTGTCTTCATTAATATCACTGATATTCCAACCATAAAATTTTAGCATATTGTCAAGCTCAATAATATCTTTATCAAACTTAAATATAAATGCTGTTCTATTGTCATTCTTATTAGTATGGTCTATAAAGTCAGTTATACCAAAATATTTTGTTAAAGCATTTTGTACTATATTTTTATCATAAGTTTTAAGATTCTCTAATATATAATCTTTAAATGGCTCTTTATAAAATTCTTTTGGAAGCTCATCAAAAACTTCTAATAATTTATTTTTATAATATCCAACTTTAGCAACATAGTCTATTGAAGTCATATTATATATTTCATAAAGATTTTTCATAATTATATAATTATTTAGAACAGAGGTTCAGGTGAGTGGTTGAAGACCCAAACAGCAATATTTAGCAGGTCTATTGTAGTCTTCTCATCAAAGTCTGAGTCGTCAATCTCAAAATTTTCTGTATAAAGTGTGTAGTAGTCAGTGAACTTAGTATTGTTGACTAAGCTGCAAGCTAGCTCACCTTTTCGGAAGTTTACCAGAAGAGTGTTCGTGTCATAGTCAAAAGAGAACTTAGCATCGTCATATCTGTGCCAATATGAACCCATCTTTCTCACATATTTTTGCCAATTGCTATTAGTCGCTGTGAATTGGGTTGGAACATATACCGCGACATGTTCACCAGACGTACTCTTCAGATTGATGTCGTCTATAGAAAGCTTCTCTAGCACAGTTGAAATGTTCTTCATATTTAGATTTTTATTTATAAGTATATAATAAACAAAAGTCTATTTTATCGTATCAGTCTCTGTCATCTTCTTATTGATGGTTTCAATATGCGAGAGCAAATGGCTTACATAGTTCTCATCTTCTGCATATATGTCACCAAGCTTTACAAGGTATTCCTCATGGGTAGGCTTCTTGTTGCTGAATGAGAAGCGCTCCCACAACCAAGTGTCAATCATGCACATCTGCCAATTACGGTACTTGCCATAGCCATTATAGTCACCACACTGAGTCGTTGGACGTACATGTGCCACCTTCATGCCACACAAGTTATTAGAGTTCTTAAATACATTGCTTGTGCCTAGACCAGACTCCTGTATGTACTGTGCAACGGTAATTTGTGGGTACCAGAGACCTATCCTATTAGCGAACTCCATAGCTTCTATCATAGTTGGAGCATTTTTGGTACGAGTCAGAGTATACTCACCTATAAGTGAATGGATATTAGAGTCTTGTCCACCATATACATTGAGCTCTTCCTCAAGGGCTACTACTTGCTCTCTAAGTTCTTGATTTTCAATAGCATAGTCTTTGTCAGACTTCATTACTGCATGGGTGATAGCACCAGTCAACCATGAGAATAGTGCCACAATAGCAAACAACATGACCATGAACTTCCAAGGTGACTCAGCCCATCGCAAGAACCAAAGCAAGTTAGCTGGTACTGCCTTTAGCTTGAATGTGTCCATTGTGCCATTGTCAATAAGTGTGTATTCTCTTTCTTCCATAGTTTTTGAGTTTTAAAGTTTAACAATGATAATATATGTAGAATCTATAAAAAATTTAGAGGAAGCCCTAAAAAAGGACTCCCTCAACATATTAGGAGGATTCGAATTCTATCCAAAGTCAGCAACAGCATTTGGCCACTTGCTGTAGAGTTCCTCAAGCTTAGCTTCTACGTGCTCATAGAAAGCTTCTTTATTAGTGTCTTTTGTAATTGGATTCCAAATGCCATTTGTCCAATGCTCCACATAAGCAGTTTCAGCCTTCTTTGCGTACTCAATGAAGTCTTGCTTAGAGGTGATAATGAGCCCTTCTGGGGCATCTGAATTGCCTACTCTGAAGATGTTGTCACCATTCATGACACAAGCAAAGTTGTAGTATGTCTCGCCATCTAGCTCTACTGTTGTTGTGAAAATGTCCTCTGCAGCAATATCAGCAATAGCACGTGGGTTTTCTTCAAGCGTTTCCAAAGTTCTCGCCATCTTTTCATGCCACTTGTTATATGTCTCTTTATACCTAGGAAGCTCCTCTTCAAATGTCTTAAGACCATCGTACTGAGTCTTCTCATAACTAAGGTAGTCTTCCAAAGTCATGTTCATAATCCAGTTATTCTTAAGCTCTTTTATCTTTTCATTGCACATGTAAGCAATGTCTTCCTCTCTCAGGTCCCTTTTAGGAATGTAAATCCATGTATGACAACCCATAATTATTTCTTTTAGTATTTATTTCTTATAGTATTTATTTATAATATATTTCTTATGGTGACCTAATACAGCCCATAAAGGGTTGTATCTATCTCGTTTGATTTTTTATATTTATTTCTTATAATATTTATTTATAAATTCACCTAAAGGCCATGACTTCAATATATACTTTGCTGGTATATTGTTATATGTGAAGCAAGCATATTTGCTCATCATACAGTCATCATGATAAAACTTATTATTTGCTATCCCTAATTTTATAATAGAATATTCAGAAATATCCTTAATACCTATTTCAGCACAAACTTCAATAACTGCATGAACTACCTCTTTAGGTGGTGCAGCAATGCAATAGATTCTTTTTGGGAACTCTCTATATTTTATTATTTCATCAGTACCAGGTAACCTTTTGCCAGTTTTGCACTTCAATCCAGATTTTAATATGCTATCTAAATATTCGTTTTTACATACATGGTATAAATATCCATAACAATCTCTTATGACATAATCAGATACATCTTCTGAATACTTAGGACATATAGTCAGTTGATTAGCAACATCTTTTGAAATATACCAACCAAAAAACTCAATCATCTTTCTAGCTTCTTCCTCATTACCATTCTTATTATATTGTATAATGAAAGAAGATTTGTCAGTAGGTCCATCAATCACATTAATAATATTTAATATGTCTCCAAGTTTACTTATTAGCTTGTTCTTGTCATGAGTATTCAGGTTCTCTAAGATATAGTCTTTATACGGGTCTTCATAGAAGCCTTCTGGAACCTCATCAAAGACTTCTAAAAGCTCATTACGAATATCTATTATCTCACAAGGAACATCAATAATCACTCTATTCTCTTTACAGTAATCAAATATTGATGCATTCCCTTTGTCATATTCTTCTAGAAATGCTCTTAAGTCTTTCATACACCTATCCAATTTTTCTTTGTCATATCGAAGATTCTTTTAGTATTCAAGTTCTTACAATATATAGAGAATTATCATTTCCCCAATGATATAATATATAAAAAGCCTAGTGAAAATTCACTAGGCTTCTAAAGTATTGATTTATAACTTTTCACTACCAATTCAAATCTTCATCCTCATCATCTTTAATGGGTGCTTAAATGAGGATTCGGCAACCTCATATTTGTCATTTCTTTTATAAATAATATAATATATTTATTTCATAGCCAAAATTCAATGAAAAGTTAAAATTTTCTATATTTAAAACTGTTAATAAATTAAAAAGGTCTTTAGAAACTCTTCTAAAGACCTGATGTAGAAATAAAATAATATTCTATTACGCTGGTATTGCTTGAATGTTTCCATTGAAAGCATCATTCCAAGCAGTGTTATCTAGATATGCTTGTACCGATTCTGCAGGTACATAGAGAGAATCATTTGAAGCTGAGAAGTTACCTAAACCTAAAGTTGGAGGTGTTACTTTATAACAAGTAACTGATGTAATAGCAGGACAATCCGTAAATGCCCACTTGTCTATGCTATCAATAGAATTGCCGAATGTAACTTGTTCCAGCGAAGTACATGATTGGAATGCATAATTTGAAATTGTGGTAACAGAATCTGGGAATACGATTGACTTTAATGCATAACATCTATAAAACGCATAGATTGGAATACTTATTACATTTTCTCCTATTTTTAAAGAAGTTAAGTTAGTACAATATTCAAATACAGGTGAACCAGATGTTCCCATTGATGTACATTGTGTTGCATTAAAATTAACGTTTATTAGTTCTGTACAACGAACAAATGCATGTTTGCCAATAGTAGTAACAGAATTTCCGATTGTAACCTCTGTTAAATTACTACAATATTCAAATGCATTAGCACCAATAGTAGTAACAGAATTTGGAATTGTTATCGTTGTTAGTCCACTGCAACTAGAAAATGCTTTACTGCCAATGCTTGTTACTGAATTTGGAATTGTGATTTCTGTTAATCCAGTACAACGAGAAAATACATTATCACTAAGTTGACTAATAGAGCCAAAACTTAGTATACTTTCTAATCCAGTACAACCATTAAAAGCATAACTACCAATATTTTCAACAGAATTTGGAATTGTGATTTCTGTTAATCCAGTACAACCATTAAAAGCATAACTACCAATATTTTCAACAGAATTTGGAATTGTGATTTCTGTTAATCCAGTACAACCATTAAAAGCATAACTACCAATATTTTCAACAGAATTTGGAATTGTTAATATTCCAGATAGTTTATCACAACCATAAAATGCATAATTTGGAATATTTGTTACGTTTTCTCCTATTGTTAAAGTAGTTAATGAATCACAACCATAAAATGCTTTATAATATGCGTTATACTCCATTGATGTACAATTTATTGCATTAAAATTAATAGTTGCCAGTCCAGTACAATGATTGAAGGCGCGAAGTCCAATAGTAGTAATAGATTCTGGAATAGTGATTTCTGTTAATCCAGTACAACCATAAAATGCGAATTCACCAATAGTAGTAACAGAATCAGTTATATTTACATTATTTATACTTGATACATCATCAAATATATAATCTGGACAACTTTTTAGTGTAACATTAGTTAATGAATCACAGCCATAAAATACATTAGAATTACTATTTATAACAGAATTTCCGATAGTAACATCTGTTAAATTACTACAATATTCAAATGCATGGGAACCTAATGTAGTAACAGAATCTGGAATAGTGATTTCTGTTAATCCAATACGATGAGAAAATGCATACTCTCCAATTTCCGTCACCAAATCGGGAATTATTGTATTCGCACAACCAACGACAAGTTTATTTGTTGCTGTTTCGATTATTGCGTTACAATTATTTCTAGAATCATAAGTTGAATTATTTGAACTTATAGAGATATTTGATAGATTATAACAATCATAAAATGTACCAGATGGAAGATTAGTAATATTGCTACCAATAATAACTGATGTTAATGAAGTACATGCTGCAAATACCGAATATCCTAATGATGTTACTGAATCTGGGATTGTAATAGAAGTTAAACTGGTACAACCATCAAAAGCGTTATCTCTAATTTCTGTTACTGAATCTGGGATTGTAATAGAAGTTAATGCAGTATAATTTTTAAATGAATTTTGACTAATTCCAATAATTTGTAAAGGAAGTTTAACATAAGAGACTGTTGAATTATTTGTTCCAAAAATCTCACTAATACTATAAGTATCTGGATTTAATTCTAAATATCCTTCGCCAGTACCTTCATCAAATACATTCTTAGAACAGTTTGCTTCTATCCAATAAGATGACGGTTTACTTGTTGCTTTATAATATAATCTACTATAGTCTTCTTTACTAGTAAAATTAAAATATTCTGACCACTTTTGATTATTTTGATAAGAATTTACTGATGATTTTGGTACAAGACATGTAGAAGTGCCTTCTAACTCATCAAATACATTATTTCCTAATGTAGGTGGAAATATTGCATCTGATGATAAGTAATATATATAAGAATTTTCAAATGCACTATCACCTATTGAAGTTAAATTACTTGGTAAATTTATATTATTCAATTCACATTCTTCAAATGCGGAATTTCCAATAGTTTTAAGAGATTCTGGAAAAACTATTAATCCTATATAAGAATTTTCAATGCACTATCACCTATTGAAGTTAAATTACTTGGTAAATTTATATTATTCAATTCACATTCTTCAAATGCGGAATTTCCAATAGTTTTAAGAGATTCTGGAAAAACTATTAATCCTATATAAGAACCTTTAAAACAATTATTTGGTATATTTGTTAAATTAGTTGGAAGTATTATACTGTTATCAATAGTACAATCTTCAAATGAATTTTCATTTAATATAGTATCTTTACCAGAAATATTAATATTATATAAATATGAATTGTAAAAAGCATAACTACCAATACTTTCTACCAAATTAGGAATATTAATATCACCTGCTTCAAATTCATAAAAGGCATAATTACCGATAAATTTTAGAGAATTTGGAAGAATTATATTATCTACTGATATTCCAGAAAATGCATAATCTTTTATTGAAGTAATTTGATTAGGAATAATAAGATTATAAAGACATGAAACGTTATTATCAAATATATTTAATTCATCTTCAAGATTACCAGATATTTCATTTACATTATCTTTAAGTGTTAAATATCCAATAGACATATTATTATCAAATTCATTAGATATGCAATTTTCTTCTATCCAAGATGACTCTATCTTTTCATCTGCACAGTATATAATCATTTTATTCATATCTTCAATAGATATGAATTGATATACATATCTTTGCCAATCTTCATTATTTTCATAATCAGATAAGCATTCAGTTGGTACAAAACACAACATAATCGAATCTTCTTCATCACCAAAACTATTTTCTCCAAGTTCTATCATGTTAGTAGAAGAACATATTAATATATCGTGTGAAGAATTATAAAATGCATAATCTCCAATTTTTATAATAGATTCTGGAAAATATAAGTTGTTTATATGACTATCTCTAAAAGCATTATCACCTATAGATGTTATTGTATTTGGTAAAGTAATTGAAGATAAATTATAACAATATTTAAAAGCATTATTACCAATTTTTGTTATTTGTTCAGGTATATCTATAGAAGATATATTTTCATCATATCCATTATCATCAAATACGTTTGAATACTCACCAGTTTCTAATATTGTAACATCTTCATTAAGCACCAAATATCCTGTTCTAGTTGTGACATCGAACACATTCTCAGAACAGTTTTCAGTTATCCAGTTAGAACTTGGTTTATTGTATGCGGTATAGTACATTTTTGTTCCACTAATAGGACCTATTTCACTCTTATCTATCCCAAATGAAGGGTCTTCAATAATAGCATACATATCAGAATCACTGAATGGTCTATATTTAATCTTTCGCCATTGCTCTCTTGTAAGTTCTCTTCCATAGACTAACTTATCATATAAAACATCTGTCATAAATTTCTAATTTATTTTTATAATTTATAATAAACAAAAATGGACCTAGAATTTATAGTTTATTATCCCAAGTCCATTCTAAAAACTATAGCTATATGTCTATATGGCAAATCTTTATTAGTCTACACAAACTTCTCAGTATCTTTGTTCATTTCATCTATATAGTCATTTGTACTTACAACTTTCCAATATCTGTTGTGTATCTCTTCACCATCTACGTTGCCCCACTTGCAAGGTTTGATGAGCTTATAGCATTCTACATCACATACAAGCTCTTCGACTACGTCAGGGAACTCCCTGCAAGTAACTTGAAAGGCCTTGTTAAGCTGCCTTTCCTGCCACCAATTCACTAACTTCTTGAGGCCTATAATCTTATGGAATGTTGCTATACCTACCCACTTCCAACCAGCCTTAGTCTTCCAAACTGGTATCAAGTGGTGGTCAATATGCCACATGACATTTCTTATCTTTCGCTTATCTATCATCCAGTATGAGTGACCTAAAAGAACGTGTGAGTAGCCACCATCCCAGAAGTACAAGTACTCATCTTGGTAGGCACCCCACTTCTCCTTGCCACAGAGACCTACTTTAGCCCACTTGCGGGCTCTCCACTCCAGCTTCCTAATTGCTGAGTACAGGCTATTTCCATGTGCCTTGAACCATTCATCTCCCCAATAGTGCATAATTATTCCTCCTATATTTATTTTGAAATTTCTTTATTGTAGATGTACTCAATGAGCTCTTCTTTTGTGCAGCTCTTAAGCATATCTATTGCCTGTCTTGTACACAGTTCCTTCATCTCTAGTGACAATGGAACAGCTTCAAACTTGCCTCCATCATCAATATTGAACTTATATTCAACATGCAAAAGCCTAATAGCTTCTTCTATTGTCTCATTATACATAATTATTTCTCCTTTTTATATAGGTGCTGTTCTTTGCGTGACCATCTATTATCACTATTGTTTCTTATACGTGCTTCAAGATGCTCTTGCAACTCCCAAGCTTTCTTCTTAGTGTTTTCACACTGGCAATGACCTCTCTTATACAATAGCCTTAGATTGCCTCCAAAAGTGATATACCACCACATACCTAAGTACTTCACTTGTGGGTAGAAATATTCTATACCATTGTCATAAGTGACCTCATTAAGTCTCCACTTGGCTGTCTTGAGAGCCTTGTAATTCTCAATGTTACGCTTGAATATAGCACGACACAAAAAACGCACCAGTGGAATAAAAATGAATAAAAATCCAAGTATTAATACAAAGATAAGAATTACCATTTGCAGTCCTGTGAAAAGCATATTAAATCCTCCAATTAAAATTCATAGGATAATATATATAAATGAAAAGAATTTTTTAGATGTTGAAAGTCTCTTCAATCTTTTTTAAAAAATCTTCTTCTGATAGATAGTTTTCCCAGAAAATATATGTTTCTATTGCAAGAGTTCGAGGAAAGCTATTGCCTTTAATCACAAAGATAGGATTATTCTTTCCAATCTTTTCTACTGATGTGTTTGCAAAGCGAATCCAATTGTTTTTAGTATTTATTATGAATGACTTACCGTGCTGCTTATAAAATGCATTGGCATAGTCATTGAATTCTATAGAATCCTTCTTCATCTTTATTCTCTTAAACTTCAGAGATTCTAAATAACTTGCAATTGATTCAATAGAATCTTCAATTGGAAACTCTAATGGAGCCAAGTTCACCTTATTGATGTCTAGCTTCTCTGTAATATAGTTAGATAATTCTTTCATGAATATATAATAAAAAGACTTGATGAAAATTGTCATCAAGTCTCAAAGTCTTTTAATTCAGCGACTATAATTCAGTGTCTAGTCATAGAGCGCATCCAACATGAGTTGCTCTAATTTTGTCACTTTACCTGATTCGGTTACTATCAAGGTCTCTGGAGAAAGCACCTGAGCATTTTCACCTTCTTTATCTTCATACTCTATATCTGACACTCTTGTGGAGAACCATCTTTTGATACTGCCGAATCTGTCCACCATCTTAGCTGTTATGATACTAAAGTACTCATAGAAAGCTTCTTTGTGGCCTTCTGTCCAACCTTCAATAGTTCCATCTTCATTCACTTCAAACCTCATGTAGTCTCCAAAGCCGTCTTCACCAATGCAGCAGAAGTCTGGCACGTAGTCTTCTATATGGCGGACCACCTTACCATCCACAATCAGCTCATAAGTGCCTCCATCTCGTACTTTGTCAAAGAAGTGAACTTTATTGCCATTCCAATTAAGGACTTTGCCATGAACTGGGTCAATGTCCCAAACGACTTTTTCATTCTCTCTATCAAATCCAATCACATGCTCTAAAGCTTCTTCTTGGTCTATTCCTTCAACATCAAAACAGTCATTGTCATCTACCCAAACTGGGACATGCACTCTAAAAATCATTTCACTCATATATCTATATATTTATTTTTACATTTCTTCGTCGTGAAGGTCTTCATCTTCATCCCAATCTGGACCTACGAAGTCAATCATTATAGACACTATCTTGCCATCATCATTTCGCCCAACAAAGCAGGTGTAGCCACCATCACCATAAGCAGTCTCACTACAGCAGCCTCTATCATCAGTGTTCACTATATTGTATATATATGTTGTAGGATTGTGCGCATTACTGTCCATATACTCAATTATATATATTGACCGTTCAGCTATAGGGAGATTCTCATACTTATTCAAGTCTACATTCTTGTCTTCCTTGAGCCACTTTTTCATGTCCTTGTAGTCTGGATTTGGCACTGATATATATACTCTATTGCAAATTCTGTCATACCATTTATCAGCTTTCTCTTCAGTTGACTTTATCTCATTGAAATAAGCTTCATCAAAGATACCAGCCATTCCAGAGTCTACTCCAACCTCAAAGTCACACTCTTCAGTTGCCTCAACTTCCATAAAGCTTTCATGATGCGCTATAAGTGCATGTGGACGCTCCTTAGAAGACCCAAATGGGTCTTTACCGTATCTTACTTCAGCATTCCAATTGCCTTCTAAAACATTCTCTAAAACGCCCTGGCACCAGGTACCAGGCTTGTAGCATGGGTCAGAGACCATCACTCTGCTACCTAATTTGATTGTTATCTTGCCTTCCATATATTTTAATAATTTGGTTCATACACTAAAATTCCTGCATTGTAATAGTAATAATATGCTGGAAGCTCTGTTTGGTCAATCTTTTGAGACTTACTTAAATAGTCTTCTAACATATCGTTAGAAAAAGTTCTAATCGTATCTTCCATATATTATCTAATATTTAATTCCGTGTTTCTAAATAGCCAATAAGCTCATCACTCAATTGGACATGAACATCACTGCCATCAAAGGTTATTTGTGTATTAAAAAACCTTTCATCGTACATAAGATAGAAGTCATGAATAAAATCCCTTATTGTACTATCAACTTTATACTTAATGCATTCCCGTAAACATAAGGATGTCTGTTCACCTTTATACTCACTAAGTGAAAATTCAATTCTATTTTTTAATACCTCTTTTAAACTCATGTGTTCTCTATTTAATTTTCCACTTTTTCAAAGTGGCACAAAAATCGCTTATATACATTTGAGCAAATATCTAATGACAGGCCTATCTTCTTGCATTCACGGAAAAGCGAACACACTTCTGGGTGGCATCCATTTCCATGTCCCTTTACAAGTATGTGCTTCACTCCATCTATTATGACTGCGTTTTTGTCCTCCATATCTTTATATTATTTAATAGTTAATTCTATAAATGCTATTGGTTCATAAACGCAAGCGGGTACCTCATCTGGTGCTTTGCATACAGAATCCCAAAATGCACATATTCCGCAGTGCCGTTTATCTTTAATCTGCACGTATGTCTTTCCATCTATAGTGAAAGTTTCTCCATAGTCTATAGGTTTTCCTGCCATGTGTCTTATAAATCTAATGTATTTTTATAAACTTTAATTCCATCTGGATGAATGTCGTCAAAGATATAACAAGCACCTTTACAATCCATTCCAGCATCTTTATAAATATTTATTCCTTGTTGATTGCTTAAATTTATTGCTAAAACTACAAAGTCTTCACCATAATGGTCTATGCTTTTGGCAAACTCCTTAAGTTCTTTATCACGTTCTTTTGGATATATAAATTTTTCTGTAGCAAATAAAAAAATCTTTTCAGGAAATTCTCTATAGTCACTACCTTTTTTGCATCTTAGGCCTCTTCTTAAAATATCATCTAATTTATCCTTTTTAGTTATATGATATACTCTATCATGACAATCATGCCTTACAAAATAATCTATCTTATCAGAAAATTTGGGCTCTATGTAAATTTTCTTATCTTCTATTGATGTTATGTAATAATTAAAATAAAATAAAAGCTTTTTAAATTCTTTATTTGCTTTTATTAAATCTACTATTATATTATTTGGAGTATTTATAATAATGTTTGTGACATTGCCTTCTATATTTTTCTCAGCTTTAATATTCTTATCAATTTTAGAAAATATTCTTTTTTGGAGTAATTCTATTAACTTATCGGAATCGTGAGACTGTAGCATTTCTAGAATATAATCTTTAAATGGGTCTTCTTCAAACTTGTCCTCAATCAGCTCATAGTAATCTCCAAAAAAATCTTTATATTTTTCTTTATAATATGAATATTTTGCTCTTAAATCTAATGATTTCTTAAATAAGTCTTTTAATGATTCCATGTCTTACTTCTTATTTTCTATAAACAACTGTAACCATGCTTTGAGACTGGTTGACTTCTATTGTTTCACCATTGGTCTTAGTGATGACAAACATGCATTGCGTCAAAGGAGCATATTCACCACTCCCACACCATCTTACAATCTCTTTTATTGATTCTACGTCATCATGTCCAACTTCCCATATACCAAAGTCTGTATTAAGTCGGAAAATAGGCTTTCTGCCTTCAACTATTTCATCTGGACAAATCCCCATAGTTAACTGTTATAAAGATTATTATAGCATTTGTTGTTCATTATGTTGAGCTCTACTTTTCCGCTGGTGAAGTCCTGCAACCTCTTGCAGTTCGTGTATGCCATCGCACTTCTAAGGTAGGCTTCAAAGTTCTTAGAAAAGTCTTCTATAGTATATTCTATTGGAATTTCTCTTACAAGACCTTCTGTTGGGCGTATAGGCTTAGTCTTGTCAATGAGCTCTTGAGCTATTGGTGTAGACATTCCAAATATCTTCTTGGTTCCATGGCCAGATGGCTTTGCAGCGCTTTCAAAGCACTTAGCAAGCATCGTTCCCATCATCACATAGTCAGCTCCAAGTGCCAATGCTTTTACAGCCTTTCCATAGTCATCTATTCCACCATCGGCAACAATCCCAGCTTTGAGTCCATTTGTAGTCTTTATAAATTTGCATTGCTCTAGCAATGAGGCCATTGGGAAGTGAACTCCAGTGTTTGTTGAGGTCAAGCAACAAGCTCCACCACCGATTCCTACTCTTACAAAATCTGCGCCAGCCTCAGCGAGTGCCATGTATGTCCAAGGATTAGCTACATTGCCCGCCATTATGTATACGTGACTGTTACGCGACTTAGCACCAGATATGACCTGAGCGACCATTGGCATGTGCCCATTAGCCACATCTATGCAAGCAAAAGTGAAGTCATTGGTGTGCACTGGTTTCTTGACAAAGTTCTCTTCGAATTCCTCAAGACCAAATGCACACCAAACATCTGTACACTTTTCAAGTCTAATTCTGAGGCCTATTGTTCTAGGGAGCATTGGAATTATCTTGTTCTTACGAAACAAGTCATAGTTCTCCGTATCACATACTGCAGTCATTGGAGCACAGAATATAGGCAGATTTGGAGATGACTGGCAATAGAATGGGTCACATTCACTTCTTGAGTTCAATCCAGTTATAGCTGGAATTATGCTCACATCGTCAAGTGAGTAGTTTATCTTGTCTTTTATCATAGCTTTAATTGATATTTAGTTAATCATTGAATTCTAATTCCACAGGCAGACCAAAATCCTCAAATTGCTTGCAATCTTCCAAGGCTGTTGACTAGTCTTTGCCATTGGCCTAAATATAGCATAGATAACATCACATTCTGAAATTTTTAGCTTGTTCTTCATACTTATATCTATTTAACTTATTGTTATCTTATATTGTACTTTCACTTCATCATAAGATGGGCACTCTGGGCCGCACTTTGGAAAGTTGATATCGCCTTCAGCGAAGCATAGCTCTAAGCCTTGATTGACTAGACTACCTAAGTGCTTGCAAGTCGTGTACTCAAACTTCTTGTCATAGGCGCTACAAATTGTGGTGCGCTTCATGGATTCTGTCATAGTGTCTAATGGGCACTCTTCAGTGTCACACTTAGAGCATGACAAGCAACTGCGTGGTATCTCTATCGGTTTCTTTTTCATGTGTCTATGCGCTTATTGAAAATGGTATGTATTCAATATCTATCTGAACCTTCTTCTTGCCATCTATTTGAAATAATGTGACTTTAAACTCAAGGTCATTTGCAGACTGTTTAAAGGTCCAAGAGTTCTTTTCTGGATAGCTTCCATATAAAGCCAAAGCACCAAAATAAGTGTCTTGCAGCCAGCCATCAATAAAAGCTCTGAGTTTGTCTGGGTTGCTTTCACTAGACTTATAGTGGTACAATCTATCCCATTCTTTGAAGTCTATATGTTCCATAACAGACATCTTTGTATTCACAAATTCGACATTGAACTCTTCTTGGTTCTTCAATATTGAATTTGAATAGTCATCTTGCAAGTCTTCAATCTGCTTCTGAAGTGCCGCAATGCGAGCTTCTAAGCCAGCTCTCGTCATATTGTTAAATTCTTGTGGTGTCATATTCTATATATATTTGATTCTATTTTAGATTTTTATAAAGACCTTTTAAATATACTTTTTAATATGTATTTATATATTTAATTATGATTTATATTTTTCATAAATTCTTGATGTATCTTCTGGTGCTCTTCATATATTTGCATGTATGTTGCTTGGAGTGTGTAGTAGTTGTTTCGCACTATGGCGTACTTATCACACTCTTCAAGCTCCTTTTCAGTCAAATCAGTTCTGTCCCAGCCTTCATCTACAATCAGTCTCAACTTGACATCAATTGGGTATAAGAAGTACTCTTGGAGGGCCTTGTTACGGTCTTCATATAGCTTTCTCACTTCAGAGTTCTCTGGGTGAGCAAGATACCATTGCTTGCGCTCCTCTTCTTCTTTGATGTGCTGTCTGAGCATTGCATCAACTTCTTCTATCGTATAGTACTTCTCCACAGTCTACTTGTCTTCTTTGTCATAATCTACACCACCCCAAATGCAATAAATAGGCACTTCTAAGCTTAGCATATAATCT
>Ga0247609_10002028_pt1 | contig 22387 bp, 16 predicted proteins | sample 172DNAGHGlowgp2_FD_193487 | JGI IMG/M metagenome (GOLD analysis project Ga0247609, IMG submission 193487) | Sheep rumen microbial communities from Palmerston North, Manawatu-Wanganui, New Zealand - 1728 DNA GHGlow gp2 | ecosystem: Host-associated > Mammals > Digestive system > Stomach > Rumen ...
GCTGACAGGAGTCTTTTTTCTGCTTCTGCTCATTATACCTGTAATGTTATGAGTGGGCATGGCTATTGCCTATTGTGCCACTCCGTTAAACATTACGAGGCTATGGTGAGGAATAAATCCCCGTATAGTTGTACTTGTTTCATATTCTTGTTTGCCGTAATAAGATATTGGTCAAGACTTCAAGTGCTGTTTTTCTGTATATATTTCTTCGGCTTCTTTCTGTCGTCTTTCCTTGATCTCACGGCCGCGAGCAAGCAACGCAAGGATATCCTCACGTGTGAATTTCCTTATGGGTTCATTTCCTTCCATATCATCAAATGTGTTTTATGTTTTCTTTCGGCAAAATTAGTGCCAATAGATTGAAATGCCAAATATATTTGATAAATTCTAAAGATAGCTTGAACTTTCATGATAAATACATAGAAGAATATAATGAAACGTTTTAATATCATATCCTTTTTAGTTATTTGTTCTATTGCAATTCCTGTATATGCCCAGCGGGTGACGCGGACGTTCAATGACGTGTCGATGAGCGAGGCGCTCAAGTGGCTCAACGAGCGGGGCGGGGAATACAATATCAGTTTCCTGTATAATGAGTTGGAGGATTTCAGGGTGACGACCTCGGTTAAAAACAAGTCGGTGCCTGATGCCATCCAGCAATTGATAGGCTTCTATCCCATCAAGATGACTGTGCAGGGCAAAGAAATCGCCGTCGAGTGCCCGCAGAAGGCCTCCACGCGCTACAAGGGCACCGTCCTCGACGAGTCGGGCCAGCCCTTACCCTATGCCAATGTCGCCCTGCTCTCGCCGCACGACTCCACCCTCATCACTGGCGGCGTGACCAACGAGAGCGGCCTGTTCGTCATCCCCTGTGACCAACAGGGCGTGCTGGCCCGCATCACCTACGTGGGTTACCGCCCCATCTATCGCCACTGCAAGACCCCTCACCTGGGCACCATCAAAATGCAGCCCGACCAATACACCCTCGCCAGCGTCACCGTCAAGGGCGAACGTCCCCAGTACCAGATGACCACTGGTGGCATGACGGTCAATGTCGCGGGTACGGTGCTCAGCGACATGGGCACGGGTATTGACGTGCTGGGCCAGTTGCCGCGCGTCGATGTCAAGGGTGACGGCCAGGTGAGCGTGTTCGGCAGCGGCACGCCGCTCATCTACATCAATAACCGCCCGATTCAGAGCAATACCGAGTTGTCACGCCTCAAGTCGGGCGACATCAAGTCCATCGACGTGATTACGAGCCCTGGCGCACGGTATAAAAAGAATGTATCTTCGGTCATCCGCATCTACACGGTCAAGCCCCAGGGCGATGGATTCAGTGTCAGCACCATGACCAACGTGCGCAACAACCACGAGTGGGGCGGCTATCAAGATATCAACGTGAAATACCGCACCCACAGCCTGGAACTGTTCGCCGAGGGGTACTGGCGCACTGCCTGGATGGGCGAGGACAACAATCTCTCAAATGAGTTGTTCCTGAACGATGGCACAGTGCATGTCGATCAGACGGGTGACACCAAGTTCCGCAGCAAGTCGCATTATGAGCAAGTGGGCTTCAATTACGATATCAACGACAACCATTCGCTGGGTGCCTCTTACACCTTGAGCGGGGTCAATATCAAGAATGGCAGTGTTATCGGTGAGCAACAAATATGGAACAACGGTGTGCTTGAGGGCAGCGTATGGCATGATGCCCTGGTCAATCGTAAACAAAATCCGTTGCACGATGTCAATATGTATTATGTGGGCAAGGTGGACCAGCTGTCGATTGACTTCAACGGCACGTGGTATCGTCGCAATGAACGCAATACTGATGAACGCACTGAATTAAGCGATGAACTTGATGACCGCCATGTGCTTTCCCAGAGCCACCAGCGTAACCAGATGACCGCCGGCAAACTCATCTTGAGCCACCCCCTGTGGAAAGGTACCGCCAGCATCGGCACTGAGTTGACCTTTACCCGCACCGACGGCACCTATTCCAACGACGATCAGTCCCATTTGTCATCCGACACGCGCATCCGCGAGAACAACAGTGCGGGCTTTGCCGAGTATGACTTCACCCTGGGCAATTTCATCTTCGGCGCCGGACTGCGTTTTGAGCACATCAACTCCGACTACTATTCGTCAGGTATCCGTGAAGAAGAACCCAGCCGCACCTATAATGACTGGTTCCCCAATGCCTCCGTCGCCTGGAAGAAGGACAAGTGGAACTGGCAACTGAATTACAGCCGCCGCATCAACCGCCCCAGCTATTTCCAGCTGCGCAATTTCATCCAGTACGATAACCGTTACACCTACGAGGGTGGCAATCCACTGTTACGCCCGCAGCTGAACCACCGCTTGGAACTGTCGGCCATCTACTCGTGGCTGAGTCTGCAAGTGCGCTACACCTACAGCCAGAGCACCATGTGCTGGGTGCCTGTGCTGGAGCCGGACAAGCGCTATATCTTGCTGTGTACTCGCAACTATGGCGATGCCCAGCGCTTGTTTGCCTCGCTGGTGGCAGCACCGCGCTTCGGTGTCTATCGGCCCACGTTGACGTTGTCTTTCAACAAGGTCTTCTTTGATGCCAAGCAGTATGGCTCTAGTTTGACCCATCACAGGCCGCTATGGCGGTTTGAACTGAGGAACACCTTTGTCCTTCCTCATTCCTGGACGGCAGTGCTGGGTGTGCGCTTCGCAAGTGATACCGATGACGAGTTCCAGAGCATCAAGCACTATTGGACTGTCGGTGCCCGTATCAACAAATCCTTCTTCAACAAGGCGCTGCTGGTCAACCTCTATGCCGACGATATCTTCAGGACCAGCCAGGAGCGGTGGACCACCTACGGCATCGGCACCAACATCACCAAGGATTGCTACAACTTTGACCGCACCATCGGCCTGACTGTGACCTATAACTTCAACGTCACCCGCAGCAAGTACAAGGGCACTGGCGCTGGCAACGACGAGAAATCCCGCCTGTAACACTCGGCCTCCGGTAATCACATGGATTCATCCTCCTTGATGTAAACAAAACGCATCAGGGAGGATGAATAGTACTTTGGGGTTGCGGGTGTCGGTTTTGATGGGTAATTTTGTCGCGTGATTAAAAAAAGTTGCGAAAAAGGGTTTAGTAAATCGGCCCTCGCGTTTCTATATAGTGAATGGAGGACAAAACACGACATATCGAATCGTTGTTTAAGCAGCATTACCAGGCGATGCATCGCCTGGCATTCATGATGTTGCATGACGAGGAGGAGAGCAGGGATATCGTGCATGATGTCTTTGCCAGGTTGCTGGACGGCGACATCCGTTTCGATAGCGACAAGGCGGGAGCATTCTTATTATCATGTGTGCGCAACGGATGCCTGAATGTAATGCGTTCTCAGGACACCCGTGAGCGTGCCATGCGTGACTTCCCGATAGAAGACGAGAACGCTAGCGACAGCGAGGCGTTTGAAAGCGAGATTAAAGCGTTGCAGGATGGCATCGGCCTTCTCACTCCACCCGTTTGCCGCGAAATCATCTTACTCCATTACAGGTATGGATTGACGTTCAAGGCAATCGCCACACAGCTGCAAGTCAGCGAGACGACCATCTACAAGCATCTGCGCAACGCGCTCAACCAATTACGTTTAACTTTACGGGACACCTATAAATTATCGAAATGATTATGATTTTTGTTGGCTGTATTTTGCTGCTTTTTGGCATCTTTTGCCTCATCTTCTTGGACCATAGTTTGCTATGCTCCTGCGAAGCTAAGACAAAATCTGCTCAAAAATCATTCAAAATCCAACTCAAGCTAATTTATAGGAGTCCCTCAAAATCTTTGGGATGATGGAAAAGACCGATTTACTGTTCCGCATGATGGACGATCCGGGACAATATACCGATGAACAATGGCGGGAAATCCTCGCCGACAGTGAATGTGCATCGCTCTATGAGATGATGTGCAAGACGCGCAGTGCCCTTGACGCAGAGCTGGCCAATGAGGAATTCACTGCCGAAACGGCTGACCAGGAATGGGAACGCTTTGCCGCTGCCCATCAGATTCGCACCGTCAAGCCCTTTGATTGGAGAAAAATCGCTGCCGCTATTGTCGTCCTGGCAGTCTTTGGCATCGCTGTCGCGGCCATTTATTCCCATTTTGCCCATACTCCCCAAACCGAAACCATTGAAAACACCATTCCCAACGTAAATCAGCAAGTGACCGACAGGACAGAAGGCACCGTTGATGCCGTGGCAGACAAGCCTCGGGCGCACCTGTATGATGACGTACCGCTGGAGCAGATCATCAATGACCTAGCAACACACTACAATGTCAAGCCCGAGTGGCATGGCAACGAGGTGCGCTCGCTGCGGTTATACTATAAGTGGGAACCCGATTTCACCCTTGACGAGGTCGTTGAGATGCTCAACAACTTCGAGGCATTCAGCGTCAAGCTCGACGGTAATCAACTGGTGATTACCGGGAACGATATGATGGCCAATAAATGATGAGACTGCGGGTATTGATATTATTCCTCATCAGTTGTGTCATGGCTATGAGCGTTGATGCACAGCAGATCACGCATCGCTTCAATCGGGTCTCGATGAGCGAGGCGCTGAAGTATCTGCAAGGCAAAACCGACCGTTACCGCATCGTGTTCATCTTCAACGAACTAGAGGACTTCAGTGTCACTGCCGACGTGAGAGGCAAAAGCGTCCCTGATGCCATCCGTCAACTCATCGGCTTCTATCCCATTGTCATGACCGTCAACGACAAACACGAGATCTATGTGGAATGTACCCACAAGACCGGCCGCCGCCTGATCGGGCGTCTCGTTGATGAGAAAGGAGGACCGCTGGAGTATGCCAACATCATCGTGATGGACCCTCGGGATTCCACTCTGCTCACCCACGGCGTGAGCAATGCCAGCGGCATCTTTGTCATACCCGTTGAGCGTGAAAAGGTCATTGCGCGCATCAGCCATGTGGGTTACAAGACAGTGTATAAGCCTTGTAAGACGATGAGAATCGGTACCATCAAGATGGAACCCGAGATTATCAGACTCCAGGAAACCTTTGTTGCCGCCCCCAGAATGCAGGTAGCGCGCGACGGGACCAATTATACCATCTACAGCCTTGGCGGCACCATCATGGGCAACGCTGGCAATGCGCTGGACCTGTTGCGCTGGGCGCCGGGTATCATGGTCGATGCGGGTGACGTTATCTCGGTCATCGGGCGCAGTTCAACCGAGGTTTATATCAATGACCGCCGCATCACCAACAGGCATGAACTCAGAGCCTTGAGCTCCCAAGACATCAAGCGTATTGAGGTCATCCGCGACCCCGGTGCGCAATATGCCTCCACGGCCAATGCGGTCATCAAGTTATACACGCACAGTTCCATCAAGAACCACCTGGGCGCCAGCCTTACCGACATCGTGGACTTCAAGCACAAGGTGTCCAACGCCACGACCTTGACAATTGACGGCAAGTATAACAAACTGTCGGGCAATGTCTCGCTGGGTTATAGCCGCAACTATTCCCGCAGTCACAACACGCAATATACTCATGCCTACGGCTTTGGCATGAAAAACGACACCACGAGCTATGCGGGCAGCGGTGACAACTATCTTGTGTTCGCCGGCATCAACTATGCCTTCACCCCCAAGAGTGTCGTGGGTGTTCAATACAGTGGAGACTTCAACAAAACGGGAATTGATTTGCAGACGTCACGCAAGTACAACCATGGTTTTGCCATTGAACAGACCGACAAACAGTGTGACATGGCCTTGAGATCAGACCACCAGAGTATTTCGGCCAGTTATTCGTGGCAACGCACCGACGATTCCCGCCTGCTGCTCATCTACGACCGTGCCTATTCCTGGCAGACCAATCGTCAGGACATCCATAGCCCTGGCCAAGACCCCCAAACGATAGACTATTTCAACGACTATGAGATTAGCACGGCCACGGCAAAATATGACTTTGTCACCCGTGGTTGGGAACACAAGACGGGGCTGGAATGGGGCCATGCCAATAATGCCAGCGAAGTAGAGAAAGCGGGCGATAGGCAGCGAAGCAACCGCAACAACTACTGGACATCGGCCTACTATGCGTTGAGCAAGCAGTGGAATCGCTGGCGGATGAACCTGGGATTGCGCTACGAGTATGACTACACCAAAACTCTTCAGGACGTCGTTATCCGTTTTGAGAAAACCTATCATGACCTGTTGCCAAGCCTAAAGGTGGGCTATCGGGTGAACGACGACCTTGACCTCACGGCCAGCTATCGCCGCACGCTCGTGCGCCCGTCCTACAACCAGTTGCGCTCCACATTCTACTTTAACGTGTTGCCGTACAACAGCCTGGGTTATTCCTTCTTGTCAAGCTCTGATTTCATGACGAGTCATTCCTCGCAAGAGAATTTACCGAGCAACAACCTGTCGCCCAATATCATCTATCTGGGTGCCGATGACCTTGCTACGGGCAATCCCGAGTTGCGCCCCACGGCGACCGACCGCTTTGCCCTGACGGCGCAATATCGACATTTTGCGGCTCAACTGTCCTACAGCCGTGTTGACAATGCCATCCAGACCGTACATCAATTGTTGAGTTCAGGAGCCTTGCTCCAGAGCCCCATCAACATCGGCCGCATTCATGCCCTGAGCCTTGACCTGGATTATTCCTACAGCAACAGATATTTCAACGTCTTCCTGCTGGCATCGGGCACATGGCCCCGCATCCCTGTGCCCTCGTTGGGACGAACCGAAATCGAGAGCAGGCCGTTTGCCGTGCTGCATGGCAACCTACAGTACAACCTCTCGCAACATGTGATGCTGGGGTGCGACCTGTTGTATGCCACGCCCTGGACCTCGGGCAGTAGCACCCGTTGCAATTCAAGGCTGGGTTTGAACCTGAGTGTGATGGCCCGCCTGCTCGGCGACAGGCTTACCTTGGGCGCTAATTTCAATGACGTGTTCAACCGCAGCATGAGCACCCGCAACGAAACTGAATACGGTAACGTGTTCAACAGCACCGACATCCACAACGACTCGCGCAGCGTCTCGCTCATGGTCAGGTGGACGTTCAACACCATCAACAACCCGTTCAAGCGCCGCAGCGGCAACGGTGCCACACTGCAGCGCACCCAAGAAACAGTCAATTAGCAGTTAGGCTTTAGGTTATAGACAAATAACCAATTAAACAACAATAGAGATATGAAAACAAGAATGTTATTTTTGGCAATGATGGCAATGATAGCCTTGACGGCTTGCACGACCGATGAGCCGGAAACACAGCAACCTATGGACTATGACAACAACCAGGAATTGCCCATGTTCTATTACGACCAGACTAAAGATTTTGCCTTCTGGCCGACGCCCTCGATAGATGACAGCGGCCTGCAAGGCGGTGGCTATGACTTCGCATACTGGCAGCAGCACAAGGCCGAGGCAGAGAATGTTGAAGAAATGATGGCCATGTGCAACATCCCTAAAGATTTGTTGAAAGCCATGTCAACACGGAATTTGGCCATAACCTGCTCAAATTACCCGTATAATGCAATATTCATGGCTTACAACGATGCTTACAAAGGCTTTTTGGGAACCATCGCACACTTTAACGGCTATGCCGAACTCATGAAACGCAACGGCGGTCTGCAGGCCACGCTGGACCTGTATGCCGAATTGGACAGTCGCGTACAGGACATCTCGTTCACACGCTTTCAGCCTTGGACATTCTTTGTCTGCTCTGCAGTGGATCACAAGGTGCTTTCCAATGATCAGGTTGCACGTTTAGCACAAGTCGTAACCTCAAGATTTAACGATGGAACCAAGGACACTAATCTCGCATTCACCTATCTGCTGGGTGGTTTTATCGTCTATCACTACGACACCACACTGCCTGACGAGCAACTCTATTTGCTCAAAGCATATCTTCAGTTTGACTGTAAGATTCCTGGAGTCAGCAAACCTGATGACCGCATCTCAACGATCATCGAGTCTAGCCTGAACCGCCTTTCAGGAGAATAACCATTAGAGACGTTTTTATTTAATGTATTACATAGAATCTTTTATGATCATGAAGAAGACAATGATTGCACTCGCGTGCATGCTGATGGCCGCCGGAACGGCTATGGCGCAGAAGACACTCACGTTTGGTCCCAAAGTCGGCGTGGACTATACCCACCAGTGGGGCAAAAACATCAACGATGAAAGCGCTTTGAGCTATCAGGCAGGTGTGTTCATGGAATACCGCTTTGGCAATAAGTTTGCAATCGCCCCCGAGGTGGTGTTTGCTGCTCATAATCGCCCCAAATGTGAATGGAAAGATTGGTGGCTGAGCGAAGAGCCCACCCGTGATATAACCACGACTTATCAGACCAATTACATCAGTATTCCTGTCATGTTGAAGTATTATGTGACTTCATCATTGAGCATTGACCTGGGTCCACAATTTGGCTTTAAAGTCTATGACAAGAGTACCGATAAGTGGGACGATAGCAGTGGCCATTGGGAAGAAAAGCACAACATGGGCCACAGAAGCTTTGATTTCGGCCTCGGGCTTGGCGCGACCTACAATTTCAATGAAAAAGTCTTTGTTCAGCTCCGCTACACCCTGGGCTTGGTGCCGCTATATAAAGGCGGTAATGCCAGGAACGGCAACGCCCAACTCTCCATCGGCTACCGTTTTTAATTGTGAGATGAGATAAACACCCTTTTGGGTATTGGCATTGTAACTTAACAATAGTATTTTTGCATCTGAAATAACGCATAGAATTATGAACATGACAAAGAAACTGATGACCCTGGTGCTGGTGATGCTGGCACTGACGGCCTGTAAAGATGACGGTGAGGTTGTTTATATGCTTCCCGAGAAAAAGCCCATCCAATTGAGCGCTGAACAAAAGCAGATGCGTGACAACAACAATGAGTTTGCATGGCGGCTGTTCCAGACCATGCAGGAGCAGAAAGGCGACACCAGCACTGTGCTGTCACCCATCAGCGTGACCTATATGCTGGGGATGCTTAACGCTGGTGCAGCAGGGACAACACGCGACGAAATCACAGCAACGCTGGGATTCGGCTCAGACCCGACTGCGGTGAACGAATACTGCAAGAAAATGATTGAAGGAGCGCCCAATGTCGATCCGGCTGCTACCGTGAAAATCGCCAACTGCATCAACGTCAATTCTGCTATGGGATTAAGCCTGCTCAAACAGTATGTCAACGACATGGAGAACTATTATAGCGCTCAAGTCGAAGCTCTGGACTTCACCAAGAGCAGTACCTTGGAGAAAATCAATAAGTGGTGCTCAAAGAACACAGACGGGATGATTCCCAGTATCCTCGACGAGTTGAATCCCAATGTCGCCATGTGTCTGTTGAACGCCATCTATTTCAATGCTGACTGGAAAGAGAAATTTGACAAAAACGACACCCGTAACTCGAGCTTTACTTTGCCTGACGGATCTATCGTGACGCGTGAACTCATGCACCGCAAGGCCATCGCGCAGGGCTGCGAGAGCGAGTTGTGCTCCATGCTGCGCATCCCCTTTGGCAGTGGCGGCTACAGCATGTATGTCATGCTGCCTGCCGAGGGGAAGACCACGGGCGACCTCATCCGCGAAATGAGCCAGCAGGAATTGACCGACCATCTGGACGCCATTGACATGACTCCCCACGAGGTGGATATCCTCATGCCGCGGTTTGAAATCGTGAGCGACATCGACCTGATAGATGTCCTCGAACCCATGGGCATCAAATCAGCGTTCTCCTCCAGCGCCGACTTCTCAAACATGTCTGACATGAGACTGTTTGTATCAATTATGAAGCAGAAGGCTAAGATCGAAGTCGACGAGGACGGAGCCAAAGCCTCGGCAGTGACCGTTGCGGAGATGGGACCAACATCCCCTGGACCACAGCTATATGAAAAAGCCGAGTTCCATGCCATCCGCCCCTTCCTGTATTTTATACTCGAGGAGAGCACTCGCAGCATCTTCTTTATCGGCACCTACTGTGGCAACTGATTATTTCTAAACCATAGTTTTAATTACACTGTTAATTGGCTCACCGATGACCTCGGTGGGCTTTTTGTTTTGATAATCTTGGCTGCACCTCAGCAAATCAAGCAAGCTTGTTTGCATTCGGCTTGCACAAGATTTCTTCATACCTCAGATGGGGAAAAAGTGACGGCCGCTGGTGGATGCACCTGCGACCGTCTAAAAAACGAGGTTTTCCGGGTTTATAATGATTGCCTCATTAGGTTTTTAGTCCCCAGTCCTTAGTCCTTAGTCCTTAGTCCTTAGTCCTTAGTTGGCTCCCGCCAAAACCTAAAGCCTAAGACCTAAGACCTTACTTGATGATGCCCATCTGCTTGCCGATCTTGATGAAGGCGCTGATGCACTTGTCGAGGTGCTCACGCTCGTGACCGGCCGATACCTGCACGCGGATGCGGGCCTGGCCCTTGGGCACAACGGGATAGTAGAAACCGGTAACGTAGATGCCTTCCTTCTGCAGCTCGGCGGCAAAGTCCTGAGACAACTTGGCGTCGTAGAGCATGACGGCGCAGATGGCGCTCTGGGTGGGCTTGATGTCAAAGCCGGCGGCAAGCATCTTGTCGCGGAAGTAGTTCACGTTGTCCACGAGCTTGTCGTGCAGGGCGTTGCTCTCCTTGAGCATCTTGAACATCTCGATGCTGGCACCCACGATGCCGGGAGCGATGCTATTGCTGAACAGGTAGGGACGTGAGCGCTGACGCAGCATGTCGATGATCTCCTTGCGACCAGTTGTGAAACCGCCCATGGCACCGCCAAAGGCCTTGCCCAGCGTGCCGGTGAAGACGTCGATGCGGCCGTAGATATTGTACTGCTCGGCTACGCCATGGCCAGTCGGACCAACGACACCTGCCGAGTGTGACTCATCGACCATGACCATGGCATCATATTTCTCGGCTAGGTCACAGATCTTGTCCATGGGAGCCACGTTGCCGTCCATCGAGAAGACACCGTCGGTGGCAATGATGCGGAAGCGCTGCTCCTGGGCCTGCTTGAGGCACTCCTCGAGCTCAGCCATGTCGGCGTTGGCATAGCGGTAGCGTTTAGCCTTGCACAGGCGCACGCCGTCGATGATAGAAGCATGATTGAGCGAGTCGCTGATGATGGCGTCCTCCTCGGTCAACAGGGCCTCGAAGAGACCGCCGTTGGCGTCAAAGCAGGAGCCGTAGAGGATAGCGTCCTCGGTGTGGAAATAGTCGGCGATGGCAGCCTCCAATTCCTTGTGGATATCGCTGGTACCGCAGATGAAGCGAACCGATGACATGCCGTAGCCGTGGTGGGCCATGGTGTCGGTAGCGGCCTTGATGAGGCGGCTGTTGTCACTCAGACCCAGATAGTTGTTGGCACAGAAGTTCAGCACCTCGTCGTTGGGCTTCACCTTGATGTCGGCGCGCTGCGGGGTGGTGATGATGCGTTCATTCTTGTACAAACCGGCAGCCTGGATGTCGGCGAGCTCCTTCTGGAGATGTTCCTGAAATTTTCCGAACATGATAAAAAATCTATTTTAAAAGGTTTGACATAAATGTATTTTAGTTCTTAGTTCTTAGTCCTTAGTTTTTAGTTCCTCTTGTTTTAGGGGGACTTGAAAACTGCTAACAGCCCACAAAGATAATAATATTTTTCTATTGTTTTAGTTTTTTCTTTGTAAGATTTTTTCCAAAAAAAAATGCTAGTCATTATCGGTGCTAGCTGAAACGCGGCCCTGACGCAACGGCGTGAACGACTCCTGATGCTCGGTGCTGTGTTCCACTCGCGCCTCCTGCTGGTTGGCACGATTGCGGCGCTTGCGGTGATACCAGCGCGAGCTGCCCGTGTCAATTTTTGAGAAGTTTGATGCGGTTGACCTAAAAAACAATAGAATTCAACAGTTTCCTTGGATTATTTTATGTAACTTTGCGCCAATTCATGGAGCAGGGTCACAGCGGTGACCATTCTTCTCCATGGATAACGTAGTATGGAAAGCGTTTATTGACATGCTTTGTCCTTTGGCTTCCAGATGTCAATGGGACGAGCATGAAATAAGGCCTCTCACGCTTTTCTTTTATACCAACAAAACCGCCGCAGCCCTAGAGAGTCAGCCAGCCGGCAAACTAAAAACATTGTGCTTATGAGAGTTAAGGAAAGGTTTATTATTCGATTAGGTTTGCTGTTATTATTCACATCATTCACATCAATAATGGCTAGAGGAGAATTTATAGTCAACGGCATTGGGTATAGTTTTAATAGCTATTATGACGAAAACCATAACTTTATTGAGGATTCAACATCTGTGATGGTGATCGATGGACCTATTTATTGGGATGAAGTTAATCAAGATTATGTGAGAATTGATTATAAAGGAGACATTGTCATTCCTGCCTCTATCACATATAATGGTAACGTTTATCCTGTAATCAGAATTGATGACCAGGCTTTCAGTGGCGACAGCATCACTAGCATCTACATTCCAAATTCTGTGACTTCAATAGGAGAATCAGCTTTCTCTGGATGTGAAGGTTTATCAAAAATCAACCTTCCCAACTCGGTTACATACATTGGAAACAATGCGTTCTATGATTGCACTGGTTTATCGGAATTCAATATTCCCAACTCAATCACGTACATTGGCGGCTGGGCATTTAACAATACTGCCTGGTATGACCATCAGCCTAATGGACTTATTTATTTAGGTCCTTTTGCTTATTCTTATAAAGGTGAATTGCCTGAAGGATCTCACATCACATTGAAGGCTGACACAAAAGGTATTTGTGGTGGGGCATTCAGCGCACAATATAACCTTAAAAGCATTGACATTCCAAATTCCGTACAGTTTATTGGTAGTTACGCATTTGTATGGTGTAAGGGATTGAACAGCATTAACATCCCTAATTCAGTGGTTATTATTGAAGATCTGGCTTTTGACTGTACTGATTATTTTGACTCTTTTGGGAATCTAAATGAGATTTCTTTTGGCCGTAATGTGTCATACATTGGTACAGATGCATTTGGTGGCCATCGAGATATCACTAGCATTACTTGCTATGCAAAGATACCTCCTAAAGTAGGAATAAATGAATTTTTGGGATGTGGCCCATTCGGAACCATAACTGGTACATGGATGGAAGAAGAAGCAGATCTTAGTGTTTATGAGAATGCGACACTCTTTGTTCCCCAAAAATCCAAAGAGGCATATCAGACTGCAGAGGACTGGTGCCGCTTCCGGCATATAGTGGGGATTTATGTGCCAGGTGATGACGGCATTGTGGGTGATGTAAATGGCGACGGTGAGGTGAACATCGCCGACTTGAACAATGTCATCCATATAATTTGCACTGGATATGCATACTTGATAAACTATGACGTGAATGGTGACGGCGAGGTCAATATTGGTGATGCCAACACCATTATCGATATCATCTTACACTATTAAACGACAAATAAACAGCAACGGAATGGTCCGAAACGAACTTGCCCATCACGGCAAACTCTGTATAATCGGACCATTCCGTTGCTTTTCTAGCTCCCTTGGTTTCAGTCGTTGTCGGCGCTGGAGAGGACACGGCCTTGACGCAAGGGGGTGTAAGTTTGCGGGTAGTCTTGGGCCGGCTCCTGCTGGACGGTGGGCTGCTCGGTGCGGTTGCGGCGCTTGCGGTGATGCCAGCGAGTGCTGGGCTGTTCCTGATCTTCGGCCTCCACTTGCTCGGTGGGTTTGCTGCCGTCAAGGCGTACTCCGCCATCGAGCGCGTAGAGTTCATATTGCTCGATGATGGTGATGAGTTTATCGGGATAGTCCTTGTCCTCGGCATAGCCGCAATCTCGCAAGCCCTGCGCCCAGCTGCGATAGTCCTTGACATCAAACTCATAGAGCACGCTGTAGCGCGACGTTCTGAGGAACTGGGCATGATCCAGATAGGAGTCCTCGGGGGCACCATACTTGCGGTAGCCTACTGTGCCGAGTGAGTCGCCTCCGCCATAGACCTCACCTTTCCAGTGATAGGCCTTGATGCCGAAGTGGTTGTTGGCCTCGCGTGCCATCTTGCTCTGGCCCACGCTGCTCTCGAGAATACCCTGTGCGAGCGTTATGCTGGCGGGGACGCCGAACTCGCGTTCATGCTGCAGTGCTACACTCTTGTAGCGCTCGATATAGTCAAGATAACGCTGATGTTTGGTCTGAGCGGGTGCCCAAAAGGCAGAAAACACGGTAAAAAACAAGCAAAAAACCAATATTTGCTTGTTTATCGGAAAAATTTCTATAATTTTGCGGTAGAAGTTTAAACTCATAATTTCAATATGACCGAAAAGAAAATCACCACAAAGGTAAGGGTTTATTCTTATAATGAACTAAACGAAGAGCAAAAAAAATTGGTTGACCTCGCTCGCGAAGCCACCAGCCACTCCTATTCGCCCTACAGTAATTTCAAGGTGGGGGCAGCCCTGAAGCTTGACAATGGCGAGGTGTTTATCGGTGCTAATCAGGAGAATGCGGCTTTTGCCGGCATCTGCGGAGAGCGTGCCGCCCTATATGCCGCCGGTGCCAAATTTCCCGGTGTACCGGTAAAATCGGTTGCCATCACTTCTTACACCCGAGGTGAGTTTGTCGAAGAGCCCACAGCGCCCTGTGGCGTTTGCCGACAGGCCTTTTTGGAGTTTGAAAAAAACGGCCATCCCATTGAATTGATTCTCGCAGGTCGCGAGAAGATTTACATCATTGATAGTTTCGTCGACACGATGCCGCTGTCATTCACTGAATTCTGACGTGATTCGCCACATTGCCTTTTTAACCATCTTGATGTTCATGGCCATAGCGAGCAGCCATGACACATGCATCAATGCGGCTGTTCTGCCACCAGTTGACACAGCTATGGTCAATGAACTGCCGTCGCTGCCTGCCAAGCCATCGGGCACCGCTTTTATTGTCATCTCGAAGCTGAACCTGACACTCAGCGTGTATGACCGCAATGAGGGGGGCGACACGGTGCTGGTAGCACAGTTCCCCTGCTGCATGGGCAAAAACAAAGGCAACAAGCAACGGCGAGGCGATATGCGCACGCCTGAGTCACCCAAGGACAAACCATTCAAAATCACCATGATACAGGATGCCTCGACTTGGAAGCATGACTTCAAGGACGGTCGCGGCAACATCAAGGCCTACGGCCACTGGTTCCTGCGCCTGGAAACACCCGGCCACAAGGGCATCGGCATCCACGGCAGCACCAACAACGAGAACTCCGTGCCAGGCCGCGCCAGCGAAGGCTGCATCCGCCTGCTGGACAATGACATCATCACACTGAAGAAGCATTTTGCCTATGTCGGCATGCCCGTCACTGTCCAGGCAGAGGATCAGGCACCATTCTCCTGGGAGGCACGTGCCCGCCAGGCAGCAACCAAGTAAGGCTCATTCCCCATAAATCAATTTGTAACCGATACCACGCACGTTGACGATACGGAGGCGCGGGTCTTGGGCGAGACGGTGTCGCAGTTTGGTAATGAAAACGTGCAGGCTCTTGTTGTTGAAAAAACTGTCATCGCCCCATAGTTCCAGAAGCAACGACTGCGATGTAACGACCTCGCTGGGATGCAGACACAGGCTACGCAGGATTTCACTCTCACGGTAGGACAATTCGTTTCGGGTGCCTGTCGGCACATGGGTCAATCGCTGGACCACGGCATCAAACAGGTATTGCCCGATGGTGAAACGGGTAACTTCGGCCTCAGCAGCATGGGACGTGACCGTACAGGCACGGCCCAACAACGCCTTGATGCGCACGATGAGTTCCTGCATGCCAAAAGGTTTTTTCAGGTAATCGTTGGCTCCCATCTCAAAACCATGCACCACATCGTTGACTGCCGATCGTGCCGTCAGGAAGATGACAGGCGTTTGCGCGTCATGCTTACGGATGCGCCTCACCAACTCGAAACCGTCCATTCGAGGCATCATCACATCGGCCACCAACACATCAGGTTTATTGGCGGCATACAGTCCCAACGCCTCTTCCCCGTCATTTGCTACGGTTACATGGAATCCTTGGCCATCCAGAGTGTCACGGATGATCATCGCCAGGGTGCGCTCGTCCTCGGCCAGCAGTATGTTGATGGTATCGTTCATGTGAATCTGATAGTAAAAGTCGTGCCCTCGCCTTTAGTGCTTGACACATCTATGCTCCAGCTGTGTTTCTCGACCATCGTTTTGACATAGAACAGTCCCAAGCCGTAACCCTTGACATCGTGCAGGTCGCCAGTGGGCACGCGGTAGAACTTGTCATAGATGTGCGGCAGTTTGTCGGCAGCGATGCCCATGCCGTGGTCGGTGACGCTAATGGCCGTTGGTGTTGCGTCAATCTCAACATGGGCCTCACCAGGGGAATACTTGATGGCATTGTCAATGAGGTTGTTCAGGATGTTGCTCAAGTGGGCGCGGTCGGCCTGCACAGCCAAGTCTTCAGGCTCGATGTGGGTCGTGATGATGACGGGTTTATCGGCCTTCAACTGTTGCTGCTCGATGACGGGTTGCAGCAGTTCGGAAAGGTTTATCGTTTCGATATTGAGTTTGAACTGTCGCCGCCGTTCCATGCTCATCGACAGGATTTGCTCGACCATGCCGCTCAAGCGTTCCAGTTGCTGGCGGCACAGGGTCAGATAATGGTGCCGCTTGGCTTCATCGGCCTGTTCACCGAAATTGAGCAGTGCGTCGTTGGCGGCATAGGCCACGGCGATGGGCGTCTTCAACTCATGGGTAATATTATTGGTAAAGTCGGTCTTCATCTCGTCGAGCGTGCGCTGCCTGAGGATTGTCCTGATCAAGAAATAAAAGGCCAGTCCCAGCAGCAACACAATGAGCGCTGAGGCTGTCAGGATACCTGCCATCTCACGAAGGACCAGACCTGTGGTTGGCTCGATAGTGAGTTCGTAACGGCCGTAATCTGTCCAGTTATAGACAAAGTGCCGCGCGTTTTTGCTGGGTTGATAGCCCGCCGTCGTGTTGCTATAGACGGTATCCTGTTTCACACAGATGAGTTGATGCCTTCCATCCAGTCCCAGTTGCTGCAAGCCTGCCGTGAGCAGGGTGTCATATTTCTCATATCGGGTGCCTTCAAAGCGGTCAACGCCCAGATGCAGCCCCTTTTGAATCATTGACGCCAGTTCGGTAACCGAAATCTGTTCCTCAAGCATCTGCATGAAAGCATCGTCGCCGTCAGTGCTGTCGCTCTCGGGCTGTGGGCTTGAACGCAACACCACCCCAGTCTTCTGTTCCAGCGTGTCGCCGTCAACAGTGACCTGGGTGGTCGTGACCGATTTGGCAATGATGCTACCGTCCTCCCCAATGCCAGCGCTCACGTCCATCACGCCGTGAGGCCCTTTTTCCTCGATGCTCTTGAGACGCAGAAAGACTTCCTTGAGGTCGGCCACACGCATGGCTTCGTAGATGTCGTTATCCATCTGCTCACCTATGGTGAAGTGCAGTTGCTCAAGCCAATAGGCCTGATAGGCAGCGACGCCCAACAGCGCCACAATCACCAGCGCTCCGATATATTTCAACCTCGTGTTCATCAGCCACAAAAATACACAATAATCCTATCAGCCTCCAAATCCGTTAAGACTAAATAAGTTTTTGGTTAAGACTTGGTAAGCCGTGCAGAGGCTGGTGAGTGGAACGACGACGGTAATTTTGCCACCGAAATCAATCAAAAAAACAAGAAATGAACATGACAAGAATTATCTTGATGATGGTTGCGGTCATGGCTATCGCAGCCAACGCGTTTGCCCAGAATGCTGCTGGGCAAGTGGAAGAGAAACAGGACAGTTCCACGTTAAGTGTCAATGACACCATAACCCTCAAGGACATAGAGGTAGTGACGATGCGCCAACTGGTCAAGACGCTTGACGACCGCTTGAGTTACAACGTGCAGGCCGACCCCGAGGCGCGCACGAGCACCGTGCTCGACATGCTGCGCAAGGTGCCGCTGGTAAGCGTTGACGGCCAAGACAACGTGCGCGTCAACGGTGGCGGGAGTTTCAAGATTTACAAGAACGGCCACCCCGACCCGTCCTTGTCGTCCAACCCCAAAGAAGTGCTGCGTGCCATGCCGGCCAGTGTGATCAAACGCATCGAGGTCATTACCGAGCCTGGTGCCCGCTATGATGCAGAGGGGGCTACGGCCATCCTGAACATCGTCACCGTCGAAGGCGTGCGCATCGAGGGTGTGAACGGCACGGTGTCGTCATCGATCAACACCTTCGGCTCGCCCAATGCGAGTGCCTATGTCGCGGCACGAGTTGGCAAGTTCACCCTTGGAACGACAGGCTTTTACCAGAAACAGGCACATCGCCAGTTTGCCGGTGAGGACGAGACATGGACCACCTATAAAGACACTGGCACCACGATGTATAATCTCTATCGCAACAAGCAGCCCGCTTGGGTCTATAACCTTTATCTGAATGCCAGCCTGGAAATCGATTCGCTGAACCTGATAACAGCGTCCTTCGGCGGTTACCGCTACGGGCTGAACATCTACGGTGACAGTCACATTGAGTATCATGACGCAGCAGGGCAGTTGATCACGTCCTATGACAACCCGTTTTACCTGCCGCAGTATGGCTTCATGTCGTGGAACGGCCGTGCCGATTGGGAACATCGTACCCAGCGCAAGGACGAAGTCCTGACCGCCTCCTACATGCTCTCAACCACGGGCCAGCACGAGGAACAGTACGACTCACTCATCAACCTGGTCAATCCGCCGTTTGACTACACAGCCTACAGCAAGTGGGGCAAGGAACGCTTTATTGAGCACACGTGGCAACTCGATTACCAACTGCCGCTATGGGGACATCATCTGCTGGAGGTGGGCGGCAAATACATCCTGCGCCTGAACAAGAGCCACAACCGCATGCAGTATAACAGCGCTGCTGAACTGGACACCGACACCCGCTTCAAGCATGACATGCACGTGGGGGCCGCCTATGCCTCATGGCGCTACCAGGTGGGCTACTTCACCCTGCGCGGCGGCTTGCGCTATGAGTACAGCCACTTCCGTGCCAGTTATCCCAATAGTGATGGGGAATCTTTCGGGCGTGACCTGCACGACTTGGTGCCCTCGGCAAGCGTGCACTGGCAACTGTCGCCGTTCAACAGCCTGCGCCTGTCGTGGGCAATAAGCCTGAACCGCCCTGGCATCCAGTATCTCAATCCCGCAGTCAGGCGTTATACCACGACGATAGAATATGGCAACCCGCACCTGTCGAGTGCCCGCAACAACATGCTGAGCATCAACTTCCAACACACGGGTAACCGCTTGACTTTCAACGTCAAACCCACCTTGACTATCACCAACGACCTCATCGGCACTTATCGCACAGTCCAGGACGACATTGTCCATTTGACCAACAGAAACGACTGCCGCTACCTGATGGCAGGCGTGGGGGGCTTCGTGCAGTGGATGATAACGTCCAAGACCACTTTTTACATGAACGGGGAATTGTGCTACAAGCGCTACCGCAACCCTTCGCAGGACTTGACCAACACCGGCTGGGGTGGCAACTTTTATGCCCAACTCACGCAGCAGTTGCCGTGGAAATTGCGCACGACGGCGACCTGCATGTGGTACGAAATCGGGCATGACCTGCGTCATGTGTATGGCTACAGCACCATACCCGACCCGACCATCATACTGGGCCTGTCACGCTCCTTCCTCAAGGATGAGCGCCTGACCGTGCGTCTGAGCGCTTATTCCATCCTGCACAAGTACGAGGAGTCCAAGGGATATATCACACAGGGCGATTATGTGAACCACGGCGTGGGACACTTCAACCAGCGCAATGTGCAAGTGTCGCTAAGCTATGCCTTTGGCTCCAGCAACACCCGTGTCAAGCAGACTGAGAAGACCGTCGAGAACGACGACCTCGTGGGCGGCCTGAGAAACGCCAACTGATAGCGATAATAACGTTAACATCCTTATCAACAAAACCAAAGAAAAACGGCCGGCTACGCGGGCAGTCGGTCGTTTCGTGTTTTTGATGTGGAACCTCCAGTCTCGGCTGGATGAGTCACAATGACAACCAGTTATATCTAATTCCGGGTGCCGCTCAGGATGATGTCAATAAGGGCGTTAACGTCGGCGATGTTGATTTCGCCATCACCGTTCACGTCCGCAGCAATAGAGCTACCACTTCCGTCCAAGATGATGTCTATAGCGGCGTTCACATCAGCAATGTTGACCTCAAGGTCGCCATTCACGTCGCCCATGAATATATCTTCCACAATCTGTCCGAAATAGGGATACCAGTTCTTGTTAGCACGGTAGGCATCAGCCGTCCCCTGCAACACATGCAGCGTACGGCCAGAGTAATCGCCATTATCCAATTCGAATCGATTATACCCGGTCGATACCCTCGAGAGGTCAGCAATGTAGCAATACACATCCGTTAGCCCAGTGCACTCATAGAATGCAAAGTCATTAATCTCAGTTACCGAGTTGGGGATGACGATGCTGGTCAGACCAGTGCAGTCCTGGAACGCCCCGTAACCGATCTCAGTTACCGAGTTGGGGATAATCGTGTTTTTGCAGCCAGCAATCAGCGTATTAGAGGCGGTCTCTATAATTGCATTGCAGTTGTTGCGCGAATCATATCTTGGATTGCCACTTTCTACCACGATGCTGGTCAGATCAGGGCAATCCATGAATGCCAAGATACCGACCTCTGTTACCGAGTTGGGGATGACGATGCTGGTCAGGCCTGTGCACTCCATGAACGCGCAGATAGCTATGCCTAATGTTCCTTCTCTTAAAGTCATATTCGTTCCGCTTGGCATCGTGCCTTTATACCTATAAGCGACCATGCCGGCATAGACCAATCCGTCTGGCTGGTTATCGTACCATGCTGTATTATAGAACGCGTAGGAACTGATAGCTGTTACCGAGTTGGGGATGTCGATGCTGGTCAGGCCTGTGCAGTAAGCGAACGCCTGGCGACCGATCTTAGTTACCGAGTTGGGGATGACGATGCTGGTCAGACCAGGGCATTCCTCGAACGCATAGTCTCCGATAGAAGTTACCGAGTTGGGGATGACGACGCTGGTCAGCCTAGGGCATCTTAAGAACGCCCCTTCACCGATAGAAGTTACCGAGTAGGTAGTTCCATCGTAGGTGACGGCGGCTGGGATAGTCACCGCGCCGTGGTATTGATACCTATGGTCAAAAATTTGCCCATAGGTTACTTCGACTTCATTGTCATTGATTCTATTGTAATAGATACTATCGACCTTGAAGTCGTGGGCGTAGGTGAGTGCAGGCAACAGGAGTGCCAGCAGCATGATGGAAAAACGGAAAAGCTGTTTCATAATCAAAATGTTTAGAAATTAATAACGGTTAATATAATCCTTGATTTAAAGTTTCGCCCACAAAGGTAATAAGGATTTTTCATTTTTCATCATAACATGCCCATTTCCCTATTACTGTCCGGTAAACATAATTCATGATGAATCAGGCAGGGACATTTGTTATGCGGGCAAAACACCTGGAGGGTGTCATCTGAGTAACCGGGGGCGACCCCAATACCCGTAACAGTCAAGGGGGTCGCTTTCAGCGACATTCTTACATACATCCTTACCCGTGGTGATGCTGGCTCTCTCGCTCCGCTCGATTGCCGACATTACCTCGGGTTACGCAGAGGCTCGCCCGTTGGGCGAGAGCGGCCCCAATGCCCATGACCGCAAGGGGTCGCTTTCAGCGACATTCTTACGTACATCATTACCCGTGGTGATGCTGGCTCTCTCGCTCCGCTCGATTGCCGACATTACCACGGGTTACGCAGAGGCTCGCCCGTTGGGCGAGAGCGGCCCCAAAACAAGTCCCAAGACAGGTTGATATCTATAGTAAACTGTGAATCCTCGCTTCGCTCGTTTCATTAGCAGGCACCCCCGGTGCCGCAATGCGTCCATATCGTCGCCGGAGGCGACCCCAATACCCGTAACAGTCAAGGGGGGCGCCTTCAGCGACATTCTTACGTACATCCTTACCCGTGCTGATGCTGGCTCTCTCGCTCCGCTCGATTGCTGACATTACCACGGGTTACGCAGAGGCTCGCCCGTTGGGCGAGAGCGGCCCTAAAACAAGCCGCAAGATAGGTTGACGCCTATAGCAAGCTGTCAATCAATGAATTAGAACAATTAAATAGACTATTTCCCGGACTCTAATAGTATTCTCCCATACATCCACACGAAAAACGGCCGGCTGATTTCTCAGTCGGTCGCTTCGTGTTTTTGATGTGGTACCTCCGGGGATCGAACCAGGGACACGCGGATTTTCAGTCCACTGCTCTACCACTGAGCTAAGGTACCTTTTCAAAAGCGACTGCAAAGATACGTCG
>Ga0247609_10002029_pt1 | contig 22385 bp, 17 predicted proteins | sample 172DNAGHGlowgp2_FD_193487 | JGI IMG/M metagenome (GOLD analysis project Ga0247609, IMG submission 193487) | Sheep rumen microbial communities from Palmerston North, Manawatu-Wanganui, New Zealand - 1728 DNA GHGlow gp2 | ecosystem: Host-associated > Mammals > Digestive system > Stomach > Rumen ...
TTGCCGATTCGGCCGAGGCGGTCCGCTTTAATGTCAATATCCATGAAACGGTGGCGAAGTCAAGCCGTGTTACCGCTATGATGAATCTTGACGACAGCACAGTTAATTGGTATCAGGTGGCATGGAATGACGAGGAGGAGATGTTGGACTGGTTTAACAAGGAGGACAATGGACCCTTCTCTCTCGCCGAGTACCCAGGGGGCTTGGAGGCCATGTCCAGTTATATTGCCAAGTCGGTCGTCTATCCCGAAAAGGCCAAGGCCGACGGGGTGCAGGGCAAGGTGTATGTGCAGTTTGTTGTGGAGCCGGACGGCAGCGTGGGCGACGTCACGGTTTTGCGTGGAGTTGGCGGAGAGTGCGACGAGGAGGCTTTGCGTGTGGTGAAGTCCATGCCGAAATGGCAGCCAGCCACATTCAAGGGCAACCCTGTACGGTCGAAGTATGTGATACCTATCTACTACACGTTAAAGTAACCTATGCGGCGACTTGCCATTTTCTTATCTTTGGTGCTGCTTTGCTGCGGCTGCGCCTCGGTGCAGCCGCAGTTGGAGGGCAGCGGTGGGGTGGAGGTGGCCCGGGTGCCGGACAAGGTGTTCAGGGCATACCTGATTGAGCAGGGCTATGCGGAGCCGTATAGGGGACCGATGAGGAGGCTCGGCTTTGTGGTGCCGCGGCGCGAGGTGCTGAGGCGCACGGCGATGGGCAGGGCACTGCAGTTGCTGAATGTGCATAATATGGGCATAGGGTCGTTGGAGGGGGTGGAGATGTTCGACAGCCTGGTGGTGCTTATTTGCAGTGAGAACCCGCTGCGGAGCGTGGATTTGAGCCACTGCCCACGGCTTAAGCAGTTCACCGCCATTGAGACCCCATTGGAGCAGTTGGACCTGAGCCTGTGTCCGGAACTAAAGCTGATTGAGTTGAGTTATACGCAGCTGCGGCGACTGGATGTGAGCTGCAATCCGAAGTTGGAGGAGATATTCTGTATCTTTTCGCCGGGGATAGAATCGATTGACGTCAGCCACAACCCGCACCTGCGGCGGCTGTATATACGCGAAACCCGTGTCCGTGAGGTGGACATCAGCGGCTGTCCGGAGTTTGAGGGGCTATACGCCCTGGACACCCCGTTGGCGACCCTGTATGCCACCAAGGAGCAGTTGGACAGGGTGGAGGCCGCTGTGGAGGACACCGTGAGGGTGAGCCTATCGCCCGCGAGATAGGCTGACGGCTTTCCTTTTTTGTCGGTGGATTACAACACCTCTTCGAGGAGCCACATGCGGGTGCTGTTGGAGCCTTTGAGGAGGATGGTGCAGCCGGACAGCGGCGTTTGGCTGAGGCTTGCTTTGGCGGCTTCGACGTCGGGGAACCATTGTAGGCTGCTGTAGGCGGGGTTGTCGTGTACGAAGCTGAATTCCTCGCCTACGAGGATGGCCTGGATGGGCAAACTGTTCAGGCGGTCGGCAAGGGCTTTGTGTTCACCGGCGCTTTCGGCTCCCAGTTCGCGCATGCTGCCCAGGATGGCCACTTTGTTGGGCATGGGCAGGGCCTCGAGGTTGTCGAGCGCCACTTTCATGCTGGAGGGGTTGGCGTTGTAGCAGTCGAGGAAGAGGGTGTTGCGTGCGGTTTGTTTGTATTGCGAGCGGCGGTTGGAGGGCTCGTATTGCTCGATGGCTTGCTTTATATCCCAGGGCTCTACGTGGAAGAAGAGGCCTGCGGCGACGGCGGCCATGCAGTTGTCGAAGTTGTAGTTGCCCAAGAGGTGGGTGCGGACGTTGTAGACGTTGTCGTCCACTTCGAAGTAGAAATGGAGGTATGGGTTGCTGCCCACAAGGGTGCCGCGGGTTTGGGCGGAGCCGCTGCCGTAGGTTACGATTTTCAGGCCGCAGTGGGCGGCCTGTGCGGTAAGTGTGGGGTTGTCGGCATTGACGAAGGCGGTGCCGCCTTTGGCCGACAGGTGGCGGTAGAGTTCGGTCTTGGTCTGCACAACGCCCTCAAAGCTGCCAAAGCCTTCGAGGTGGGCACGGCCCACGTTGGTGATGAGGCCGAAGTCGGGGTCGGCAATGCGGCAGAGGTCGGCTATCTCGCCGGGGTGGCTGGCTCCCATCTCGATGATGGCTATCTCGGTGTCTGCGGGGATGGCGAGGAGGGTGAGCGGCACGCCGAGGTGGTTGTTGTAGTTGCCGACGGTGGCATGGGTGCGGTAGCGGCGGGAGAGGACGGCGTGGACGAGTTCTTTGGTGGTGGTCTTGCCATTGGTGCCGGTGATGCCTATGAAGGGGATGGAGAGTTGGCGGCGGTGGTGGGCGGCCAGTTGCTGCAGGGTGGCAAGTACGTCGGGTACCACAATGCAGCGGTCGTCGACCTTGTATTGGGGGTCGCTGATGACACACAGGGCGGCTCCTTGGTCGAGAGCCTGGGGTGCGAAGGCGTTGCCGTCGAAGGTCTCCCCACGGAAGGCAAAGAAGATGCAGCCGGGTGTGATGGCGCGCGAGTCGGTGGTCACCCGCCGCGATGCAAGATATGCTTTGTATAGTTGCTCAATCATTGTTATCATAGATTTTATATGCAAAAATAAACGCAAGCCGCTGCTTTTTATTGTGACATGGGTGCAAAATGTTCGCCTTAATGGATTGTTGCTGGTTCTCTCTTCAACGGTGTGGACTTTGTCTATTGGACGTGTTGTGTTCAGGATCATTGTAAGCACCATAGGGGAAATGAAAAAATAATCAACAGATTAAGAAAAAGTTTGTATATTTGCATTTGCAGACAGCGAGGTTGATTGTCTGCAAATTTCTGAGAAAGCGCATTTTCGCTCTATTCCTCGTTGGTGAAACTGGACACTTCACAAATTGTTGTAAGGGAATAGTGGAAGATGAATGCTCCTGATGGATTGTATTCATACATTATGATACATCCTTCAGGAGAGCAATTCACTGAACCATTATTTTTACAACAGGGAGTCCAGCCCCACTAAGAAAATAGGGTAATCATGGATGGCTCCACTTTCTTGTATTATCCTGTGTCGTCGAGCCGCGCCACGGACTAAAAAAACAAACAATATGGGAAAGAAACTACTATCTCTTATCCTCCTGTTTTTAGCAGGTATCAGCGCTGTACAGGCCTATGATTATGATTTCAGCGCAGTGGCATCATCAGGACAAACTCTCTATTATTCAATTAATAGTAGCGCAACTACAGTCACAGTGAGAAAGCCAACTAACTATAGTGGTTGGAGCGGTTTTACAACACCATCTGGAAGTATGTCAATCCCCTCGTCTGTTACCCATGGCGGTACAAGTTACACTGTTACGGCTATTGGGGAAAGTGCATTTACAAATTGCGCTGACATCTCATCTATCATCATACCTAATACTGTAACATCTATTGGGAATAATGCATTTAGTGGATGTTCTGGTATTGCTACAGTTTCAATAGGGAATGGCGTCACATCTATTGGAAACTATGCTTTCAACGGATGTTCCAATCTTTCGTCTTTAACAATCGGCAGTTCAGTCTCGACAATCGGACAGTATGCATTTTCGGGATGCTCGAGTTTAACGACTGTCACCATCCCGCCATCGGTTACCTCCATAGGTGTAGGTGCGTTTCAGTCTTGCGGACTGACTACTGTCAATTACAATGCCACCAATTGCACCTATTCAGGAGTGAGTTATGATACGTATATTTTTGCCAATTGTATATACCTCACTACTGTAAACATTGGTAACAGTGCAAACTTTATCCCTTACCAATTATTCAGAGGATGCAGTGGAATAACAACTATCACTTTTCCACAGTCGGCTATCTCCATTGGTGAGTATGCCTTTTTTGGATGTACAGGTCTGATGTCTTTATCTATCGGTGATTCTGTTACCTCAATTGGTCAATATGCATTTAGTAATTGCTCGAATCTATCATCTGTAACGATTGGTAATTCTGTTACTTCCATAGGCCAATATGCTTTCAGCAATTGTTCCAACCTCTTAACCCTTACAATTGGCAAAGCTGTAGCCACCATCGGATATGGAGCTTTTAGTACTTGTACCAACCTTGTTACTGTGAACTACAACGCCACCAATTGTACTAGTGTGTCTACCGGCTATGATAATTACCCTTTCACGGGGTGCCCGAACTTTACAACATTGAATATAGGAAATAATGTAACGCGTATTCCTGCATTTTTATTTGTAGGAAGACCCATTACAAGCCTCACCGTCCCCGACTCTGTTACATATATAGGGAATGGCGCATTCAGTGGGTGTACGAGCCTAAATAATGTCATTATCGGTCGAGGAGTTACGTCAATTGTTAATTATGCTTTCGAGAACTGTACCAGCTTGACGACAGTTAATTACAATGCAGACAGTTGCATCACTATGGCTGGCAATTATGTTTTCATCAATTGCCCCAATTTCAGTACGCTCAATATTGGAAGCAATGTGCACTACATCCCAGCTAACGCCTTTTATAACTGTAGGGCTGTCACTTCGGTTGTGATACCCGACTCCGTCACGACCATTGGGGCAAGTGCCTTCTATGGATGCCAGGGCCTCACCTCTGTAACAATAGGGAAACGGGTCCACTCTATTCTAAACGACGCTTTCTACAACTGCACAACACTTGCCAACACACACTATTCTGGCACCCTCACCCAGTGGTGCGGTATTGACTTCTACAACTCATCATCTAATCCCGTTGCCTATTCCGGTAACCTTTATATCAATAACCAGCCAATGATTAACATGGTTATCCCAGACAGTGTCACCGCTATCCGCAACTACTCTTTCTACGGCTGCAGTGGACTCTCTTCCGTCACCATTCCCAACACCGTCACCACCATACAAGGCTACTCCTTTGCATATTGCGACCATATGACTTCTCTTACCCTCGGTAGTGCCCTTACTTCTATTGGCAGTTATGCCTTCAGAGAGAATACAGCCCTGTCCAGTATCACCTCACTGGCTACTATTGCACCATCAATAAATAGTTCTTTTTATCAGACATCATTCTCTTCCATACCAAAGTACATTCCTTGTGGCAGTTCATCTTCCTATCGGAATAGATGGGGCAATTGGAATAGCTATTATGAACTGGCAGGCCCATCCTTCGCAGTATATACGGCCGACAGCACAATGGGCAACGTGAACATACTGGTGCAACCCTCCTGCACAACTCAGACGGCCTCGTTCGTTGCCGCTCCTTTGTTGGGCTACCGTTTCGACCATTGGAGCGACGGCATCACCGACAATCCACGCACCTTTACGGTGACGCAGGATACGTTGTTGGCCGCTTTCTTTATGCTGGACGATATACCGCACGACACGGTCTATGTCTATCTCCACGACACTATCACCGTTGGAGAACCCATGGACTTCTATGACCTGTCCGTGAATTCGGTGCAGAGTACTGGAATTGCTGTGGGCTCAGGCCATTTTAGCGAAGGCACTGTTGTGGAGATTGCCGCCATTCCAGTGGCAGGCAACCATTTTGTGCAGTGGAGCGACGGAAATACGGAGAACCCGCGACATGTAACTGTGGATCGGGACATAACCCTCACTGCAATGTTTGACGTTGACCAGGTAGGAGTAACAGATGTCCCCGCTCCCAATGGTTACGCTACTGTACATGACAACGTAATCACTGTACACGGTGTGGCAGGACAGCGGGTGCGCATATTCGATGCTGTGGGTCGGCTGCTCAGCACTGAGATGAATGCCCGTGAGACACAGCACTTCCGTATGATGAGTGCAGGTGTATACCTCGTCCAAGTGGGCGATGGGGCAGCACAGCGAGTAGTGGTAAGGTAGTGTTACGTAGTACTTTTGCCCCTACGGCAATGTGTAAAAGTGAGAGGGCGTCTCAATCAGACGAGAGACACCCTCTTGATATTTTAGGGAAACTATCTTGCAGGTTCAATTGCTGTGCAGACTTGGAGCAACACCCTTGCCTCTCCGATGGGCACATTTTCTCTTGCTAAGGGATTATATTGCACGTATTGTGACTTAGCCATGTGTTAGGCCGTATAGCCACTGGCGTTAATAGCTTTTGCTGTCGGCAATCTTTTTTTGGGGATTGGATTCCATATGAGGTGTCTGGAAAAAGAGGTTTTTGGAATGAGATCCCAAAACTTTTTGTGTCTCTGCAGGGTGTATGACAAATGGCGTATCAATCGACTGGCTGTTGGAAGTGTGATGTCGAGAAGGTGTGAAGACTGCGTTTTTACAGGAGTATCAGTCTTTATTCAGTGTGAAGGACGAAGTGGGAGATGGTGTCGATGGCAAGGAGACCGCCGGAGGCTTCGGCTTCGGCGGTGAGCACTCGGACAGCGTTCTCGTTGTCGATGAGGTTGTTTGAGGTCAGCCGCGAGGTTTTGCACCATTCAACAAAGGGGTTGTGGAGATGGGTGTCGCGGTCTTCGCGGTCGGTAGTGGCGACGTAGCTGCAGGTGGCTACGGTGAGGGTGCGCGAGGACCAGTCGGAGGTCCATTCACCCTCTTGGTAGATGGTGGTGCCGTCCTTGCTGAGTGAGTGGAGCGCATATTCGTAGTAGGTGCTTCCGGAACTGCTTGTTCTTTCGGTACCAATAAAGTGGCAGTCGATGCCTGTCATGTGGGTCAGGAGAATTTTGCCACCGCCCGTCATGGAGTATTCAAACAGCTGGAGCAGGTCGGCATAGGTGATTTGGAACACATATACTTCATTGCCGAAGGGGAACATCTCGTAAACGTTGGCTACGGTGATGTCTCTTGTGGGGTTGCCATTGAGGGAGAAATAGGTCCGGATGCTGGCTCGGTTGAGGAATGCCACGTCGGCTTGGCCTATGCGACGTGTGATGTCGCACATCCAGTTTCCCATAACGGTGGCGCGTTGGCAGCTGCCGTCTATATAATAGTAGTTGGAGGCATTGACGTTGATGTGTCCGATTACTTTTCCGAGCTGTCCGGACGAGGAGGAGATGGAACTGTCGGAGATGGCGAGTATGTCGTCGTCAAGGTCTTGGGCGTTTTGCCCGGCATAGGTGTGCATGTCGCGGGTGGCGTCGACTGCAATGGTCTGCTGGTCGTTGACACTTGTAAAGGAGATGTTGTCATGGTTGTCCACGTGGAATTGGAGTTGGGCATAGGCGTAGGCTTCGCTCTTCTTGCCGGCCTGCAGGTAGGGCAGCCCCCAGTCTGTCTGCCCCGAGATGGTGAGGTGGGTATGGCCGCCCAGTACGAGGTCGACCACGGAGTTTTCGCCCAGGCGTTTGGCGGCCTTGTCGGCAGCCCCGTGGGTGAGCAGGATGGTGGCGTCGCATTGGCCGGACGCTTCCAGTTCGGAGGCAAGGCTGTTGGCGATGGTGTAGTTCTCCTGGATGGAGTAGCCCTTGTCGGCAAATTGGGTGGGCAAGATGCTTAGCGAGTAGTCGTCGGCAAAGCCAATGATGCCAATCTTTACGTTGACACGGCCGCCCCGGGGATTGACTGCGGTCTTCTCCACAATGACGTAGTCCCGGGTGGTCGAGACGCGGCTGCCGTTTTGGTAGAGGTTTGCGCAGACTACCGGCACCTCGTTGATGTGGCTTCCGCCGCCGTATTCGTAGTCGGGCAGTGTGGCATCGGGGTCGACCATGTTCTCAAGGCCCCAGTCGAAGTCGTGGTTGCCGAGTGCCACTGCGTCGTACTCCATCTTGTCCAAGGATACATAAATGGGTTTGCCAAGCTGTAGGTTGGAGATGGTGGTGCCTTGGTAGAGGTCGCCGCCGTCGAGCAGCAGGAGGCGCTCTTTCTTGTATGCTGCGCCGTGGCCGCGTATGTCTTTCACTTTGTCGGCTATATAGGCTAATCGGTAATGGACGGTGTCTTTCGTCACTTCGACAATGTAGCCGTGGATGTCGGTGGTTGCGATGAGTGGCAAAAGGTAGTCGCCCGCGGGTGGTTGGACGGGGGAGATGTCTTCCTTTTGGCACGAATAAAGCATGGCGGCCATGATGGCCACCGGGAATAGCAGTCTTGCAATTTGCTTTGTTGTCATAATTGTTTCGATTGTGGGTTGTTGATTTTCAGGGTGTAGTGTGGGGTAAATCCGCCTTTTGGCACTGGATTGGCGACTGCAAATATACGTTTTTTTCTTGAATTATACATAGTTGGAAGCAAAATAATGACTCATACGGCGGTGGGCTAAAGGGGGTGGAAAGGGTGGGGGCGAGGTGTGGTAACGTGGCAACTGTGGCGCATGGCACTTTCCCTGCCCTTTCTGTTCCCCTCTGCCCCAGGTGCAATGACGCTGCAAAAACCCTCTTTGGACGTTCCGCGGCCGTTCCGCGATCGGCGGAGGAACGGCCCAGGAACGGCGTTGGTGCGGCTGCACTGTGTCACGTGTCATGCTTGACAGGTTATGTTGTCGGGGATAATCCGGATGGGTGACAAATTGTCAGAGTAGCCAAGGGGTAGGGCAGTTGGCATGATAGTTGATTTTATGATGTCGTATTCATTCCGTAAAAGGATGGATTGGAAAACATAAGTATCAACAAGAAAATAAAAAAAATAGAATATTATGGGTAAAATCATTGGAATCGACTTGGGTACAACTAACAGTTGTGTATCAGTCATGGAAGGCAACGAGCCGGTTGTTATCGCCAACAGCGAGGGCAACCGCACCACCCCCTCAGTGGTGGGATTTATTGAAAATGGTGACCGTAAGGTGGGCGACCCCGCCAAGCGTCAGGCTATCACCAATCCCCACAACACGGTGTACAGTATCAAGCGTTTTATGGGCGAGACCTACGACCGTGTGCAGAAGGAAATCGCCTCTGTTCCCTATAAAGTGGTGAAGGGCGACAACAACACGCCGCGTGTGGAGATCAACGGCCGCCTGTATACTCCGCAGGAAATCAGCGCTATCGTGCTGCAGAAGATGAAGAAGACCGCTGAGGACTACCTCGGTACTGAGGTTACGGAAGCTGTTATCACAGTGCCTGCCTACTTCAACGACAGCCAGCGTCAGGCCACCAAGGAGGCCGGTGAGATTGCAGGCCTCAAGGTGCGCCGTATCGTCAACGAGCCTACCGCTGCCGCTTTGGCATACGGTCTTGACAAAAAGGCACAGGATATGAACGTGGCTGTGTTCGACTTGGGCGGCGGTACGTTCGATATCTCCATCCTGAACTTGGGCGATGGCGTGTTTGAGGTGAAGAGCACCAACGGCAACACCCACTTGGGCGGCGACGACTTCGACCAAAAGATTATCAACTGGTTGGCCGACGAGTTTATGGCCGACAAGCATATCGACCTGCGTAAAGACCCGATGGCCATGCAGCGTCTGAAAGAGGCTGCCGAGAAGGCCAAGTGTGAGCTGTCCTCCTCGCAGGAGACTGAAATCAACCTGCCTTACATCACCGTGGCCGACGGCGTGCCGCAGCACTTGGTGAAGAAGCTGAGCCGCTCGAAATTCGAGCAGTTGTGCGACGACCTGATTCAGGCCACTATCGAGCCTTGCCGTCAGGCCATGAAGGATGCCGGCTTGAGCAACAGCGACATCAACGAGGTGATTCTCGTGGGCGGTTCGACCCGTATCCCCGCCGTGCAGAAGAAAGTTGAAGAGTTCTTCGGCAAAGCCCCCAATAAGGGCGTGAACCCCGACGAGGTGGTGGCTATCGGTGCCGCTATCCAGGGCGGTGTGCTGACCGGTGAGATTAAGGACGTGCTGCTGCTGGATGTCACTCCTCTGAGCTTGGGTATCGAGACCCTCGGCGGCGTGATGACCCGTCTGATTGACGCCAACACCACCATCCCTACCAAGAAGAGCCAGGTGTTCTCGACGGCTGCCGACAACCAGCCCGAGGTGGAGATCCACGTGCTGCAGGGTGAGCGCCCCATGGCCAACCAGAACAAGACCATCGGCCGCTTCCACTTGGCAGGCATTCCGCCAGCACCGCGTGGAGTACCCCAGATTGAGGTGACCTTCGACATCGATGCCAATGGCATCCTGAATGTCAGCGCCCTCGACAAGGCCACCGGCAAGAGCCAGAACATCCGCATTGAGGCCTCTTCTGGTCTGAGCGAGGACGAGATTAAGCGCATGAAGGCTGAGGCCGAGGCCAATGCCGACGCCGACAAGAAGGCCAAGGAGGAAATTGAGAAAATCAACGCCGCCGACGGCATGATTTTCCAGAGCGAGAAGAACCTCAAGGAGTATGGCGACAAGATTCCCGCCGAGAAGAAGAGCGCCATCGAGGCCGCCCTCACCGAGCTGAAGGCCGCCCACAGCGCCCGCAACGTCTCCCAGATCGACCAGGCCATGGAGAAGATGAACCAGGCATGGCAGGCTGCCTCGCAGGACATGTACAACGCCCAGCAGCAGGCTGGCGGTGCCAATCCCGGCGCCGGCTTCGACCCCAACAACATGGGCGGCAACTCCGGCCAGCAAGGTGGCTCCACCAACCAAGGTGGCAGCGACAACGTCACCGACGTCGACTACGAGGAGGTGAAATAACCGACGAGTAGTCAACGTTTGAAAAAACGACTACGAAGAGGTGAAGTAAATGTCCAGTGGACATTTACGATAGCGAAGCGGAGAAAGCATCCCTTGCGGATGCTACGGTCCAAAAGACCGCCCCGCGGATTCGAACACCGCGGGAAAGAACACCGCCAAAATAAGAAAAGAGTGTGTCTCAATGAGGCACACTCTTTTTTATTCCAAAGGCAATAATATCAAGCAATCTGCGTTACACTAACAAAAAGAAGAAAGGATTTGATTATGACGACAGCACAGCAAGTTGCGATGAATACTGAGTTATGGCAGAGTATAGGAGCCATAGCAGACAATGATGTCCTAATGCTTCGCCTTACTCGTTATGCTAAGAGGTTGGCAAAAGAGAAAGACCCCTCACTCATGACCAAAGAGGAATTCTTTGCCCGTGTGGATGCAGCCAAAGAAGGACCCATGTACGAACTACAGGACGGTGAGACCGTTGAAGACCTGATCAAACGCGTTGTCTGATGGCATACACGATAAAGTATCAGAGACAGGCAGTCCTTGATGCAGCCAGATTGCAAAAGGACGACCCAAATGCTTTCAAAAAGCTACTGAAACTGGAGGCCGAATTGCGCGAGCATCCTCGTACGGGTACGGGACACCCAGAGCAACTACGAGGTGACCGCTCCAACCAATGGAGTCGTCATATCACTCAAAAGCACCGACTTGTCTATGAGATACACGACACAGAGGTGGTTGTTCTCGTACTCACTGCCTATGGTCATTATGAAGACAAATGATGTATGCTAATATAAAGCCCATCAGCAGGCTGGCCTGTAAGGTGGAGGCTCCGGCTTCGACCCCAACAATATGGGCGGCAACCCCGGCCAGCAAGGTGGCTCCTCCAACCAAGGCGGCAGCGACAACGTCACCGACGTCGACTACGAAGAGGTGAAGTAATCGAAAGTAATTAAAAACAGGGTGCTGCCAATAACTGCACCCTTTTATTTGTTAACATATACTGACATGAACGATTATTGCTTCGTCATTCAGCCATTTGACGATGGTGGAAAATTCGACAAGAGATACGAAGAGGTCTACAAAAAAGCTATAGACAAGGCAGGAATTGAAGCATACCGTATCGATAAAGATCCAAGTACACGTAATATTGAAATTGAAGAGAAAATAGCTTCTTCTAAAATCTGTTTTGCTGACATCACTGAGGATAATCCCAATGTGTGGTACGAACTAGGTTATGCCTTTGCTCGAGGGAAAGATGTAGTCATGGTTTCGGACTCTACTAGAGAAAATTCCCATTTGATATCAACCATAAAAGCATTATTAGATATAAATCAGAATCTCGTGGAGATTTTGATGAATTACAGAGTAAGATTGAAGGTAAATTAAAGGCATTGCTTGAAACCGATAATGTTAGTAAGCAATTGTTAGATAATCCCCTAAAAGAAACAGATGGTCTAACGAGTTTTGACATGGCACTTCTAGCAATTTTGTTTGAAAGTGATTATGAGGATGAAGGAGTAACAATTGCTTTCTTGAATAAGAAAATGGAAAAAAGTGGTTATAATAATTTTGCTACTAGGCTTGCAATAGAGAATCTTCGGCAAAGAGATTATATCAGTATGAGGTATAATGACGGTGATGTTTATGTGTGTTGTATTAATAATAATGGGATTTCATTTATTAAGAACAATTATAGTCAATTTAATCTTAGAACAATTGAATATGATTTACCATTTTAAACCCCAATTAAACTCCATTTTTATATATGCGAATGCGTGGCTTCAATAAATAAGAGAGACATAAAGGTCTCTCTTATTTATTGAAATCACTTTACACGTGTCATGAAAAAAGTAAAGAATAATTTTGTTGGGGTAATTACAAGCCCATGGAAGTGACTATAAAACCATCAGTAAAATAATTACTGGAACACCAACACAAAGACTTACACTCCACCCTATAATAGACCGCATTTCGGCATCCGTATCGTGTACTTGGCTTGTCGTTGTTTTAGATTCTGTGGTAACATTATCAATTTTAAAGGTGAATGTATAGTCATTCTGTATTCCCTCAATCATTATTGGTAGTAAGATGCTAACAGTTTCTCCTTCTAACTTCTCAGCCTTTTGCATTTCATCGTCAGTGGAAAAACTATGGGGGAATAAAGGTGATGTCCGCCATCCCAAATATTCATAGTATTTAATATTATCTACAGGAACCAAAATATCATCAAGTTTGGCACCTTTGGGTATGGTTGTTGCTACTTGTCCGTCATTTCTCTGAATATACTTGATTCCAGAATGTATCATCGTCGATATGTTCTTATCCACACCCACATATACGGCATCATCCCAACTTATTTTTATTGCATGATCAGATTTGTTGTATATAGTAAACGCAAATTGGTCATTAAATACCATCCAAAAGATTTTGATTTTTTCATCCTCAAATACATATTTTGTCACACTTCCATCAGAATTATCTTTTTGAATTGTTTCGGAAAATCTCTCTTTGGAGTTTGATGGTAACTCCACTTTGTTTAATGACACAGAGTATGAGGCTTCCCTGTTAGTGGTTGTTACATCTTTCATCACAGTGCATGACTGGAGTGTTAGAAGTGTTGCAATGGCAAATAGATATAATTTTTTCATGCGTTCAATACCCGTTTTATCCTGTTGGCTCTTCAGTTTTATAATGATTAAACAAATTCGGCTTCTGGCCATAGAGCCGGAAGCCGATTCTCTGATAAGGATATGAAAAAGGCGCGAAACCTTCGTTTATGAATCCTTATTTCTTGGACAGGTGACTGGTAATTACCTTTGGACAAATAAGGAACGAACATTTCACGCCAAGGCGTGAACCTGTCGTTACCTATTCTCGTCCGATTCGATTACCAGTCTTTATCCAAGGAGAACAAGTACTTCAAGCTCTATTTATTTCTTTACTATTTCTACGTTTTATGTCATAATTATTTTATCAATTTCACGTTGCAAAGATACACATTATCATCTAATCACACCTTCATGCAGTTGTTCGATGGGGAATATCAAGTCCCAATTGCGACCCCATACGATGTTGCCGCCGTCGATGGTGAAGGTGCGGAACTTTTTGGGGTCTAGGTATTTGTTATACTGAGGATGTGGGTGCCTACGGATGTAGTCGCCGACATCCACTGTGCTGTCGGTGCCGTCGCTGAAAACCAACCGCACCTTCAACCCACCAAGGTCAACTGCTTCCGTTATATATAATCTGTCACTCATAGTTTTGTCTTGATATTGGTGCTTCTCACTTGCTGTTTCATCACAAAGAAACGCACCCATTTGTCGACAATATTTTTGCTGTATTTGCGGATAAATGCCTCTGCAATACGTTTGTCCTTCGATGGCAACGGAGTCGCACCATGTTTCTCCCGAATATTTACGCTTTCCAACACACCGTTCATCATAATAAGCTCGAATATACTCTCATTTTCTCCGTGTTTTACATGCACGTGAATCGGTTCATGCTCATTGGAGTAGAAGTAGAATATAAATCCAAAGTATTCGTATATTTTAGGCATATCATTGTTATTATTTCACGCTGCAAAGATACACAAAATTATTCATCTTGCAAAAAAATTGTTGCCATGCGGAGAAAAAGCCAATTATTCTCCGCAGAATATGCGGAGAATAACAACTATATTATCTACCAAATGGAGGAGCAGTTATTCATCACCTTGATGCCTGATCATTTCTCCTTGATGAGTTTTTTAAGACGACCAATGTCTTGGCGGTTCTGCCAGACGGTGACGATGGTTATTGTCTCGTTATCCACAAAGTAAACCATCTTGTTCAGATTGGCGGTGAGTGAGCGGTAAGTGATGCCGAGTTCGGGGTCTTTCACGAATACCTTTCCGAGGTTGGGAAAGTCCTTTAGCAATTCGGTGCGTTCGCGGATGTCCGACAATACCTCTTCTGCCTTGCGGCGACCGTAGTTTATTCCCACATAGGACAATATTTCGCGCAGGTCACTGCGCGACTGTTCGCTCCATTCAATCTGCATAGGTTGCCAGCATTTGTTCCATTTCCTGCATCACCGTTTCGTGGTCGATGAGTTTTGCCCGACCGGTCTTGATGTCGCGTCCGCGTTGTAGGGTCAAGGACTTGGCCTCATCGGATGTCAGGATTCGAGGTTCGCCAGTTTCGCTCTGTGCAAGACGGATACGGAAGGCATCACGCACCTCTCGTGATTGCTGCAAATAGAGTGTCCAAAGCGCATCTACAGCTGACATCTCTGAATGGTTTACTGCCGTTTGCATAGTTGTTCTTCTGTATTTGTTTCAACTTGCAAAAGTACGACTTTTTTCCAACATGACAAAATATTTTTTATAATAGAGGATTCCCCAATGCTTTCTATAGCATACACTTTTTTGTTGTTATGAGGAGAAAGAGTTGCATATTCCCCGCAGAATAGGAGAAAAGTAACAGTCAGATTATCAGTGAGTCCACCAATAGCGACGATGTCGACTACGAGGAGGTGAAGTAAGATGGCTTACAATAATCAAGAGAGGTGCAATTCCATGGTAGCTGAAATTCCAGTTACAAGTGCAACACTGAGTAGAAAAAAAAGAGTACCAGAATTTGGTACTCTCAGGTAAAATGACTACTTTTGTGTTGTCAAATGAAAATATAATCACATTACCAAAGAGCAAAGATACATAAAATTATTCACCCAGAAGACATTTTGTAAATAGATTTTCAAGAATGGAGCGCTGGGTGTATTGTAATGTCCAAAGAACAAGGAGATTGTGACGATTTGGCGTAAATATTATTTCGGTTATTGTTTCCCCTTTAGGTTGGAAACAGTCAAATTAGGATAAGGGAGGTTTCCTTAAATAAAGACTCCTCGCCATCGGGACACACAATCCCGATGGCGAGGGTGAGGGCTGTACTGACCTCAGGGGTCAGCGCGTGATTTTCAGGCTGCAGAAGTGGTCGCGGCCGGTGAAGGTGGCGAGGTACACGCCGTGGGGGAGGCCGGAGAGGCTGAGGCTTGTGTCGCCGTCCACGGGCAGGGAACGCATGAGGCGTCCATCGACGGAGTAGAGGTGGATTATACCTTTGACGGGATGACTGGAGAACGTAAGCTTGACCATGTCGCCAACCTGCTGGAGGCTGGCATTGGTGGGGGATGGGGTAGGGGCGATGCCTGTGCGGCCGCGCAGGGAGGCATACTCGTTCCGGGCGCTGTCGAGCAGTGCCTGGAACTGGGGTTCACGTTGGAGCCTAATCAGGGTGAAGGCAGCCACGAGGCGGGCGGCCTGCACGTCAGTGGCCCAATGGTAGCCTGCAATGACACGGCTGCGTCCGTATTCAAAGCCACGATTCAGCACGGAGTTCATGCTGTCGGGGGTGAGTTCGACCATAGCCATGGCCAGACCCCATCCGAAGGTGGAGTGGGACGATGGGTAGGAGGAGGAGTGGATGTGCGACGCCTCTTCGTCAGGGATGAGTGTTGCCTCGGCCAACTGCACATAGGGACGACGGCGGAAATAAGTGTTCTTAAGTTGGTTGGCTTCGTTTTTAAGTGCGGTTCTGACGTAGCTGAGGTAGGCCGTGATATGGGGTGCGGAGGAGGTGTCGAGCTGCAAGTTCAGGCAGTTGGAGAACTGGCTGAGAAAGTGGTGCACTTTGCTGGCGGCATCGGCAATGGCTTGCCCGCCACGCTCGGTGTCGCGCTCGCCTTTTGCAAACCAATGGGCAGCCACGTCGCCTTGATAGCGGAATGAGGCAGTGTCGACCGGTGGCGGGAGGATGCGTGCACCATTGGGATAACCCACATTGGCGGGTGTAGGGCCGTGCCAGAGCAGGAATTCGGCACGGGCCGCCGCCAGGGCGGCACGGTATTCCGGACTCTCCTGCAGCCGCATAACGCAGGCTGATGCTGCCAGCCGGGCGGCGTCCACATCGCTCTGCCAGTGGGCACCGACAATGACACGGCTCTCGCCATACTCCCACCCGCGTCGCAGGATGGTGTCCTGCAGTTCGGGAGCCATCTGGGCGAGGATAAGGGCAGTGGTCCATCCAAGGGAAGTGTGGCCTGAGGGGTAGGAGCCGTTGCCGCGCAACTCCTCTTCATTGTCGAAAGCACCGGCCACATGTTCGTTCATCCGGGCAAAGGGGCGCTTGCGCATGTATCTGACCTTGGCACGGTCCACGGCTTGGCCTGCAACCCTCTGCCCGCGGGATATGAGCCTGTATATGGCCGGGGTAGCCTCGTGGCTGATGGTGAAACCCAGTGCTTCGCTGTATATGCCACACATGCGTTCGATGCTGTATTCCGACTCCCAGCTGGCCTGTTGGCCACGGCGAGTGGAACGCATGGTTTTTCCCCAAAGCCACTGATGGAAGTCGTCGATAAACAATTGGCTGCAAGTGTCGGGCGGGGCGGGAAGGTAGATTCCGGCATCGGGCATAGAGTCGGTGCTGAAATAAGGCACTGTATCGAGATTCTGCGCCAAGGTTTGAAGGCCAAGAACGCAAATGGCCAATGCGAAAAGTGTTTTCTTCATGATGATTGTGTTTTTGATTGTTGTTGTGTGTGATGAAGCCATAAAGGCGTGGGTTACAGCGAGGAACTCAGATGGTGCTTACCGCTGCCGAGGGTTTGCTGACTATATCCTTTTGCCGAGGGGAGCCATACTTCGGCAGTCGTATTGGCCGGTATGAGTATATCCCACTCAAAGCGGTTTCCTTCGCGTCGCCAGTTGCTTTGAATCAATCCCGACACCGAACGGTAGGAGCACTCAACCATGTCCAGCCCCTCGATGGGGCAAGGCTTAAGCTGTATCTTGCTGTAGCCCGGTTCTAAGGGGCGGATACCGCCAAGGTATTCATATTCCCAAAGGATGAGGTCGCCGAGCAGCATGACGTGGTTGCCGGAATTCATGGCGGGGTCGCCCGTGTCGCCGTTCCACAGCTCCCATATCGTGGTGGCTCCACCTTTCACCATATAGCCCCAGCTGGGGTAGGTGTCGGCGCTGGCAATCTGCAATGCAAGGTCGCCGCGACCAAACTCGGTGAGGGTACGCATAAGTTGTTGTATGCCCACCACTCCGGTTGACACATGGCCGCCAAAGTCCTTCTGGGTCTTGTCGATGATGTTGGCAAAAACCTGCTGCTCCAGCTCTTTCGGCACCATGCCGAACCATAGGGGCAGGATGTTGGCCGTAACAGTGTTGTTGGCATAACGTCCGGTCTGGCGGTCGAGGTACTTGTTGTTGTAGGCCTCGGTGATGAAAGCGATGTCACGGTTGAACAGCTCCACATCGTCGTTGCGGCCTATCAGTTGGGCAAACCGGGCCATCTTGCCTGCCAGATAGCAATAGAAAGGTGTGGAAATCGCCGCAGCCTCGGTGATGCGGGCAGGGTCCTTGGAATGAATCAGCTCTGGGCTCTCAGGCGGCATACACCAGTCGCCGTAGCAGTCGCGTGGCAGGATACCGTTGTCCAGGTAGCTATCCTTCATATGGAGCATCCACAGCCGCATGGCGTCATAGTGCTGCCTAATGGGCTCTATGTCGCCAAAACGAGTGTAGAGCATATCGGCCACGGTGACAAAGGCACCCGGCCACGTCATATTGTCGGTATAGTTGCGCCAATAGGCCGGGGCCACATCCGAGAGTTGGCCGTTGTTCCACTGGCAGTCGGCTATATCTTGCAGCCATTTGACATACAGGCGGTGGTTGTCAAATATGTAGCTCTCGCCATAATTGCCCGTGGTGCGGTCGCCACACCACCCCATGCGTTCGTCCCTCTGGGGACAATCGGTAGGCATGCTGCGGTAGTTGCCGCGAATGCCCCAATAGGCGTTGCGGTAGACGGCATTGATTATCTCATTCGATGTCTTGAAACTGCCTGTAGTGTTCATATAGTCATACATCACAAGGCCCCGGAAATCATTCGGCTTGGGCTTGCTGCACGCAGGCAGGCCCGTAATCTCCACATATCTGAAACCGTGATAGACAAATGATGGCCGCCAGTCCGTTTCCTGCACACTGGAAGCGATGTAACGGTCGGTGCATTCTGCTCCGCGCAGGTTGTCGACGTAGAGGTTGCTGTCGGGCGTAATGGTTTCGGCATAGCGGAACTTAAGGTTGACCAGCTCTCCCTGCTTGGTTTGGTAACCGCCCATAAGGGACGAGAGGTCCATGATTTCCAGCACCCCTACCATATTCTGCCCCATATCCAGAATCCAGGCATCCCCCTTGGGGAAAATGGCCACGGGCTTAATCTGCTCCTGCACACAGATGTTTGGGTTCGGCTGTGGCACAAGCTTTGGCTTGGGCATTTCAAACTCCCTGTGCTCGTATTTGTAGCGCGGATTGTAGCGCTCCTCCTGGTTCATGTTTTGGCGGTCATAGTCAACCACTACGGGCATCCACCGGCTGTCGTCATACCCTGCATGCAGCCACGGGCCGAGGGCCGTGCCCAGTCTGTCGTCGTAGGTCTCACCGTCAAACTCGTTAGCCTTGCGTATGGGGCCGCGGTTGGTAATCTTCCAACCCTCGCCGCTGACTATGGTGTCGGTGGTGCCGTCGGTATAGGTAACCTCCAGCTGCATAAGCAGCTGTGGCATGCCATAGTGGATGGCATGCCGTATGCCTGCCCACTCTAAGTAGTTGGTGTCATGGCGTATGGTGGTGAACCGTCCGGGGGCAAGAACCACGCCCAATGCGTTCATCACCGTGTTCCCATCACCCTCCAAGCCGGTAGGCTTCCCGCTTGCAAACAGGTTGTCCGTCACATCGTAGGCATTGAAATAAATGCGCTGGGAATAATCGCTGAGGGCGGGCTTGAGCAACTCGTCGGGTGCAACCTCTATGCCATTGATAAAAGCCCTGTAAACTCCCAGCCCGCTGATATAGAGGCGGGCCCTTTCGATATTCCGGTGCAGCGGAAACTCCGTGCGCAGGTAGCGGGCGGCCACCACCGAGTGGCCCTCGAGCGAGTCGTCCTCAAAGTCGCGCCCAATCCAGTGGGCGTGCCAGTCCTCTTCCTGCAAAAGGCTAATCTCAAAGGATTGCACATCGCTCTCAATGCTTTTCTGCTTCTCGTTGTCGCCATAGGTGACTGTGGCATAAACCTTCCACCAGCAGCGGTCGCGGCTTTTCAGGGGCTGGCCGCCATAGGGGATATAGAGCATCCGGTTGGAAGCGACGGTTTTCGAGTCCCAAAGGTCGCCTATGCCCTTACGCGCGTTCTGCTCGGTAGAGGCCACAACTATGCGGTAGTCCACCTGCACAACGTTGTTGGCCCTCGACTCATACTGCCAGCTGAAGCGGGGCGTGGCAGTTGCCAGCGGCATTGTTCCATCCTGGTTTTCCACCGTCAGGCCGGTGAGTGCCGTTTTCGTGCCGCAGCTGTGAAGCATCAGCGCGACAAAAAAGATAGGTAGAATGTGTTTCATATATTCCAAAGTTTAAAACAATCGGTGTGTTGGGGCCTTATGGGTTGAGGGTTGCCTTGCCGTCCGCTATGGTCCACTCGCCTGCCGACAGGGTGCGCTGCTGCGGTGTGCCGGGATAGAGTGTGGCCGTGGTGCCTTGGGGGACGGTAACCTGCAGGCGGCCGCCCTCTATTGCCACCCTGATTGTGCCAAAGGGGGTTGGCTTGGACGCCCGCACCCACTCGATGCCCCCACAGGGCTGGGGGTCGACAAAAAAGTGCTTGTATCCGGGGTTCTCCGGGTCGGGACGGATGCCGGCCAGTGCCTGGTAAAACCATATCCCGATGCCGTTGTAGCAGTTGTGCACACGGCTGCGGTCTTCCTTGCCCTCCATGCCGCAACCCCACGACTCCCACGTGGTGGTGGCACCGTTCTCAATCATATATAGGTATCCGGGATAGTCCTTCTGTCTCAATATGGTGGACATCAAATCCGCCTGTCGCTCTTGTATGCACCACTCCGTAAAGATAGGCACCCCCATAAGGCCGACAGCGATGTGGTCTTTATACTTCGTATGGCAGTCAGCCAACAGCTGCTCCCTCACGGCAGCACGGGTCGCGCTGTCCGGCGGGATGCCCATCAGCAGGGCGTAGCACTGGTCGAGGGGTGTGCCATTGGCATAGGTGTGGGTCTCGGGGTGATAAAAGTGGCGGTGGATAGCGATTTTGAGTTTTTGCCGCCAATCAGCAAAACGCACGGCGTCTTCGTTGTGACCCGTCATGCGGGCCATCTGCACCATATCAGCAAGGCAGTCCGCCAGGAAACAGTTGCTGACGTGCAGTACCGACTCACCACCGATGTCAACCCCTTCGGGTGCCAGCCAGTCGCCGAGGAACCACCCCCGCCGCTCGTTGTCGGGCCAAGGCTTCAGGATTCCGTCCTCGCAATGCTTTTCCACAAAACCCAACCAGCGGCACATCTCGTCGTAATGGCGAAGTATAAGACTGCCGTCGCCGTAATTGAGAAAAGTGCGCCAAGGAGCCTTGATGATAAATCCGCTCCAATAGGGGCCGCCGCCGGTGTAGAAAGCGGGCGCCACATAAGGCAGGTCGCCCGTGGAGTCCATCGCATCCTCCCATGCTCTCAACCAATTGAGGTAGGTGTCGTGCACATCCCATAGGGTCTGCAACGTCATCGTGGAGGAGTTCCCGTCGCCGCCGTACCCCATGCGCTCAATATGCGGGCAATCCACCATATAGCCGCTGAAGGTGAGGCAGCTGAGCGTGTATTTCACCATATCGTGTATCGCGTTCAGCCGAGGGTCGGAACACTCGAAAGTAGCGCCCTCCTTGGGATTGACGGCACTAATCTGCAATGCACGGGCAGCCACAATACCGGCACCTTTGATACGCACATAGCGGAAGGCATGCATGTGGAATCGGTTTTGGAAAATATCCTGCCCCTCGCCATCCGAGATGTAAATGTCGGTCTCGGTGAACGGTGGCTTGGCCTCCCGATGGTCGAGATATTCCATTGACACCGCTGTGCCAGCCTCCATAGGGGAGAAAACGGCATTGAACCAGCCTGTCACCACACGCCCGAAGTCAATGACCAGACTGCCGTCCGGCTCCTTCTCGCAGGACAGAAATTTCAGCGTGTCAACAATGCGGTTACCCTTGAACTCCTGCCCCCTAATCCATCTTTTAGAGAAATAAGCGGTATAGTCTGGCGTAACGACAGTATCGTAAATCTCCACCGGAACCCGTGATGCCGCCCGCCATTCGGGTTTTGCCCGAGCATCGTACCGCTCGCCGCCGAACAGCATGGGTTGCCAGCTGCCGGTATAGCCATAGCCCGAAGGCGAAGCCTCCCAAGAGGTGTCGGTCTCGGCAAAATCATCTATTTCCCTGGTGTTTGACCACCACACCTTGGCACTCGCCGCCGCCGTCTGGCCATAGACACGACCCCAGCCCTGACCTATCCACAGCAGCAGCTCGTTCTCGCCCTTTTTAAGGTATTTCCTGATACGGTACTGCACCTTCAATGCCATCACGTCAAGCTGCGACACAGCGGGTTGCATCACAAAATCGCCCACCTTCATCCCGTTCACATACACTTCGTGGTAACCAATGGAAGCGACATCCAGATACACACTCCCATAGTACGAAGGCTCTTCGGTAAGGATAAACTTCTTACGCAGCATCGGTGTCTCGGCCCAGCCCGAGTCCGTGCGGCACCCCACAAACTGTGCCGCGGCGCCGCCCGCCGCCGTAACCATCAGCAGCAGGACAATCCATCGCAAAGGCAGCAAAGACACGTTGCTGCGTATATGTGGCAAAATGTTGTTCAAGGCGGTATTAAGCTTTTTTGGTTTTATAGTCAAAATACAATCAATTTATTATCAGTCAATAAAAACGGGTGTCACGTTCCTTACCCCTTTGCAAATATACGTATTTTTTGCACAACCGCCAAAAAAAATGGTTCGTCCT
>Ga0247609_10002031_pt1 | contig 22378 bp, 19 predicted proteins | sample 172DNAGHGlowgp2_FD_193487 | JGI IMG/M metagenome (GOLD analysis project Ga0247609, IMG submission 193487) | Sheep rumen microbial communities from Palmerston North, Manawatu-Wanganui, New Zealand - 1728 DNA GHGlow gp2 | ecosystem: Host-associated > Mammals > Digestive system > Stomach > Rumen ...
TCAAAGCCTCGTAAAGAATAGCCGAGCCAACCCCTTGAATCGGGAAGTTCAAAGCCGAGAGAATGCTTCTAGTCTTGTCTTTGCGGGGCTTAAACGTGCGGTAAAGCCAACCATTAGGCAAAACCCAATCACATGTCTTGGACTCAACTTGCTGTTGCATCTTGGCCCTCTTCGTGTACAGAACTCGGAACAGCTTCTTATAGCGCTCCACAAGCTTCTCCACCTGACCTAGTGATGAAAAGCTAGCCTTATTGGCCATGTAGATTCCCTCGGCGCCTCGGCCATACCCTAGGCCAAGAACAATAGGCTTGATAAGGTTTCTCGTTTGCTTGTACTTCGCCTTGTAGTCCTTGAACTTGCCCATGGATTCGTCATACGCAGGGCAAAGGCCGAACGATGCACAAATGTAAAGGTAGAAGTCATTGGACAAGTATGCGGCCTTAAAGCGCTCATCTTGACTCCAACCAGCCATCAAACAGTTCTCTTCGCCAGAGAAGTCGATACCAACAAGGCTTGTGCTATCGTTTGGATGGACAAGCGTACGGAGAACTTTACTAAACCCTGGAACAAATCCAGTTGACGGCTTGGCCCCGCATCTTCCCGTTTGAGTTCCATAGCAACATGCGTCAGGATGGAATGTACTTCTAACTGAATCAAATCGGGGCGTTAGGGCGCCTTTGGCAAACGCTGCGAAGTTCCTCGTCGTCTTCAGATATTCTCGGTAATCGGCAATAAACTTGCTTGCGTTTTCGTAGTTCTTGAGGGTCTTGTCATCGGCCTTGAACTTTCCAGTTGCCGTCGTTGGCCATCCTTTGATTCCTAGGGCCTTTATTTGGTCTTGTACGTATTCTTGGCTGATAGAACGTTTTACGGTCTTCTTGCCCGTTTCCGTGACGATTCCTGGGTATTTCACGCCCAGTTGCATCATAAGGCCTTCACGAACTCTTGGGCCGTTGTGGAGCATAGCTTCTGCATGCCTAGCCCAAACGGGAATGCCTCGGGCCCAAATCACCGCATAGATGGCTGCTGTGCGGCCCCATCCAAGTACATGGGCCATAGGGCCTTCGCTATAAAGTTCTGCTGATTCCCACAAGCGGATAGCGTTATCATACCGCTTTACGTAAGCCAAGTACTCGGCTGCTGCTAGCAAATGCAGGTCAGCAACGTCACTAGCGCAGTAGTCAATGATACCGCTCTTGGCTGCCTCAATTTCCGCATCCGTTCCAGAAATGATTATGTTGCGGTAATCCGTCTTTTCTTCTGCCGTAACACTATGGGCAATCTTAAAACGTTTGAGGCAAGCCAATAGGTTTAGTTCTCTTCCGAAGAAGTCTTCGTTGGACTCTTCCACGACTTCGCCATCAGCAAGCTTCTTTTTCTTTTTAGGAAGCGCCTGGTTGCTGTTCGTCAAGCACTTGGCTGTAAGGTACGTATCAAACCAGTTAAAGCCCATAGGGTTTATTCTGAGCATTATTAGGCATCGTGCTTCTGCCCTTTCAACTGCATGGGCCACAAGCATGTGGTCTTCCGCCTGTATTCCTATGAGGCGTGTTCTGAGCTTCTCTTCGTCGCTATGGTCAAGAAGCCAATAATTCTCGGTGGGCTCGCCCTTGGGGTTTATGGAGCAGCATACCAATCGATAGGAGCTGCCTAGGTCTTGATACTCGAAATCTATCGCATAACTTTTCATAGTCTTATTCCTACGGCTCTTTGAGGGGCCGTTCCTCGTCAACAGTTTATAAGATATAAAAACCAGCGGAGAATGTCAAGAGGTTCAAGGGTGTTCAAAATGCAAGAGTTTTCCAACCTCCTATTATATATATTTCCTTATTATATATATTCTTTTTTTTCTTTTTTATTTTTAAAGTAAGAAAACTATTGCACCCTTACACCAAATCGCCGCCAGCCCAGTAACTACGCGGGATAAAGTGGTGCGATATGTCTTGCACTTTTGCCGTTTTTTACCTTGCACTTCTTGCACTTTTCACATTTCTAGTTAGGGAATCCATAAAGAAAACCTCTAGGAATCCTAGGGGTTTTGTTTCATTTACGGTTATTTTGATTTATTCTTTGCGTCGGATTCCGCAAATTTTGCGGTAGCCTTTGACTGTCTTTACCTTACAACTGTATTTAGTTGTAAGCAAACGGCGGATATCTCTTTTGTTGAATGGGGTCAAGGCTGTCTTTTCTCCATGAAGAGAACGGACATCCTGTACAGCTTCCATTGCCTCGGGAAGGGCCATAACGCTTTCCGCATCGAATTCGAAAGCCTCCTCAATGTAGAATGCCCAAGCATCGGCATCGATATCAACGCATTGCTCAACAGCCAAGCTGTGCTGTTGATTATTCTGGACAATCACGCTATACGGTGGTGGGCTTACCTTGAAGAACACCTGCTGACACTTGTAAAGAATAGCGGGCATTTCTTTCAGCAAACCGCCTGTCAAGTCATATCCGTTGTTGATTCGACGACCCTTCGAGTCAAGGCGGAACGAGCCATCCTTGTTTAATACGGAAAACTTACGCAGCGTTTTTTCTGACGGAGTTTGCATCTTGATGTAAAGGCAACGGCGAGATTCGTTTTCGGCATCGAAGTTTACGTCAGGGCTTTCATTGGCTGCTATCCAGACAATCGGTTCAAGGACGGTCGTAATGATTGGCTTGTTCTTTCTGTTGATGCTTATTGGGTCATGGCCAGTCAAGTTATGAATCAACTGGCTCTTGACGGAAAGACCAGTCTTCACGTCAGAAAGGATGACCATTCTCTTGCCAACGGCATCTTCCAGACCGAAGTCGCTGTTGAGCGTTTGGCCAAGACTGCAAGCAAGATTTCCACCAAGATACTTGCGAAGAGCATTCAGGAAACTGGATTTGCCATCACCGCCCTCGCCGTGTAACCAAATATACTGATTGAGCTGTGATGGAGCATAAACGGTAGCGTAGATAGCAGCCATCAATGATTCACGGCATTCTGGAACGACTGCATCAAGGAATCCGTCAAAGTCAGGAGTTGGCCCATCTTGCAGCTTGTTAAGGTCAAAGTATGCATATGCATCTACAGTAGGGTCATTGGTAAGCAGCTTCGGCTCAAAGTCAGCGTCATAGATAAACCCAAATGAATTCAGTTTGTTGTTGAGTGAAGAAAGCATTTCGTCCACATTTTTAAGTCCGCCTTCGATTTCTCCACGACTTAATCCACCCTCATGTTGGCGTTTAAGGTCTTCGATTTTGTTGTTCACGATATTCTTGATACGCTGAACATTATCAGCACGGCCCTTGATTGTGTTGAAGATTTCCTCGCGGAAACGAATATAGAGCTTGTAGAAAGGTATGTTCGTTGCGTAGTGAACTTCTCCGTCTTTTTTGAAGTATACGTCAACCTCTTTCGCTTTCGATGTAGCAACCAAACACTTCTCCAACTCCCTGCGAAGAGAACCTTGGAGCGTTGTAAACGGCTGCGTAGAATCTTCCACTTCCAACCAAATAGTTCCCTCGGCTTCTGGGTTTCTTCTGTAAACAATCGGGGAACCGTCTTTCGCATACCTGAACCTAAAGTTCTCGGTCAAGAACTTCTTTACGAGAACGCTGACAGTATCTACGTATGCGGGGAACAATTTCGATTCACATGCGGCAAGCCAACCATCAATTATTTCAGTGCTATTTTGAGCAGTCACTGTCTTGTCGGCATCTAGCATAAGGCTTCCAATTCCTGCTTCACGGGAAAGGGAGTCTTTGTGGGCAAGCACTGCCTGTTCGAAGTCTTTGCGGCTTGTTGGCAAACTATCATCTTCTTGCAAGTCAATAACGTTTACGGGAAGATTGTGCTTCTGGGCAAGCTTGGCCCAACCGCCAATATCCCATGTTTGTGGGCGAAGCCCTAGTTGATTAAGAGCATAAGCTATTTCGCTTTTCATTTTTACCTCATTAGTTGTTGTTAAGATACATTAATGTTTGGCTATTGTCAACCGTTCTTATGTCGATTGCCGAAGCACCCTCAATAAGGTTAACAAGAGTGCTGTCGATAGCAACAATACGCAGCAAGTTCTTGGCACGGCTGTTGGCCACATACTTCAATTCCTTTTGGCAAGAGAAATCCATACCTGCTCGGTTTGCGTTTGCATCGAAGAGGTAGTAGATGATGTCTTCTTCACTTCCCTGTGCTTTGTGGACTGTGCAAGCCCATCCTATTTGAAGATAGGTATCGGCCTGTTCTTCGTTAAGGCTAACCTGCTGACCGTTTATACGACGGCGAACAATTACGCTGTTGTCAGGGTAAACGAACTCCACATCAACAAATTCGTTCTTGGTGAGTAATACGTTCCTGCTTTTGTCCCGCAAGTTGTCCATCACTACGGCCCGCATACCAACTTTATTTACCTTTACATGCTTGGCTTCGAATCCGCCCCTGCGGTAATCAAGGGTTTTGCCATAGAGCATTTCAGCCATGGCTGCGTTGATTGCGTTACAGTGGGCATTGGTTTCTGCGATGGCTGATACACTGCTGTTCGTCTTCAAAGTTCTTACATAGGCTTCACAAAGGTGCTGGATTGCTAGCTGACTCGTTTGCGCCTTTATAATTTCCACTTGGCCTCTTTGGCTATCTACACGGTGGAAACCTGCTTCTCGTAAACCGATAAAAGCCTTGTAAATGTATTCAGCGTTGGAGCGGTGAAATGTTTCGATTTTAAATACCTGTGCGCCAAGCACATCGCTGAACTTGCACAAGGTCAAGAATGGGCGCCCGTATTCTTGGACTGGCGGTAGCTGGTCAGGGTCGCCAACAAGGAGAAGACGACAACCCTTTTGACAATGGTTTAAGATATAGAGAACATGGTAGAGGCTCTTGGTGCTCAAGAAACTGGATTCGTCAACAATAACCAACTGCACGTTCGATACGGCTGCTGCGAACTTCTTGTTTGAGGAAACCATTGCTGATGTAGAAAGCACCGAGCGAATGCATTTGCAGTCCGCTATTTGGTAATCTACGATACGCTGATTGAGAACAGCGCATGCTTTGTTTGTATAGCTTGTAATCAGCACTCGGCTTCCGAGCGCATCGTGCAGCCATTTGATTACTTGGCTCTTTCCGCTGCCTGGAATACCTTTTAGGCAGCAAAGGCGGAAACTGTTGCATACGCCTTTGAGTGCGGCAAGTTGGTCTTCGCTTGCTCCTTGCGGGCTAATTTCGTTCAGCGGTTCCGCTTTCTCTTGGATAAGTTGTAAGACGGCTTCCTCATGGCTGTGAATAGTTTTGTCCATGCAGTACTGACCATCATCGGACATCCAAATTGTGGACTCGTCGAACACTCTTTCCATCACCGCTTCTTCTGTAGGCGGGTTTCGGAGTTTTAAAGACGGAACATAGGCATTGTACATCACCTTTGCACAAGTATAGATATTCTTCACGGCAAGGCGAGTATCATAGGGGCCGTAGAATTTACTACGAATTCGTTCCATTTCATTGTCAGCAGGCGCCACAAACAAGCTGTCGTGGAGTGCAGCAGCAACTATATCTTCTAGCGGAGGAAGTTGATTTGCAACGGCCACGACAAGCAAGATAGCGGTGGTATGGCCTACCCCATCAATGTCGCAAAACGTGCGGTAGAGTGTTTCGAGCGGCTGGTCTTTCCATTCAGAAAACGTGCGGGGCGTTACATCGTTGTCTTGCAAATAGGCAACTACGGAGTTTCGTACGTTCTTTCGGAGTACTCGGCCTAGTTCGTACTGATGGCCGAAAGTATCTTTCTTGTATTCGATGTCATTGAAAAAGGTATCAAGCCCGATAATATAAACAGTGTCATCTGTTGCGAAGTCGGCGAATGATATTTCCCCTGCTTTTACACGGCGAATCTTAGATTTCATCTTTATTTCCCATTGCAGCTAAAACGGGCTGCTTTCCGTAGAGAGCAGCCCGCGAAGAAATAAAAATGAAAAGTAAGACTTTCCGCCTCGCGAGCTTGGGTCTCTGCATATAGTTTAGCATTTTTTCTGTCCGTTCGCAAGGGTTTTTGGGCCAAATGTATGTAAAAATATTTTTACACGGTATATCAATATCCGATTCCTAGAATCTTATCATGGTCTTCAAGCAGCTGCTTGATGGCCTTTCTACTTCCTCCGATAGTCCGCTTCACTAGGTCGCACGAATTACCAAGCAAGATGCAGCCTTTGGTATTCTGCAAGGAGTTTCCAACGTGGATTTCAAACCCACGGGTAGCGGGTATTTCGTCGTTGTACAGCAGCAAGCACCTTCCGTTCTTCGGGCTATCGTACTTGATTACGTTATACGAGCCCTCTGGCAGCAAGTTGTCTTCTGGTTCCAATGTGAAGTAAACGGACTTGCCGTGCCGAAGAATCCCGAGCACGGAGCCTTTCTTTGTACTGAATCTACGGAGCTCCATTTATCTTCTCCATGTCTTTGAGGATTCGTATGAGGCCAAGAACTGCACGGCGCCATCCGCAGCGAGCTTGCCACAAGAAGTGAATCGTTTCGTGGCTTTGGGAATTGACCGCAACAAAGTGGGTTTCGTCTTCAAGGTTTTCATAATTGGCTTCCCGCATGTCCAAGTGATGGACTGAACACGTAGGCGCCAACGGGCTTCCAGTGATAGGGTCCACTTTTTGCTTGGCTTTCACATGGCGGCGGAACTTGGTCCATTTTGCTGTTCTACGGAACTTGGTCTTGGCCGATTGGGCTTTACTGAAATTACGTTTAAAATGCATGAAATGTTGTCCTCACTTTACCAACGTTGCAGTACCATTCGTCGTCTGGTTTCGGATAACCGTACCAACTCTTTGACAAACTAACAGCATTACGAATAAGTTCTGATTTAAAATTGCTGTATGCAGCAAGGTCTTTCAGAACAAATTTCAATGCGTAGTTAGTTTGCACGAAATTAAGACTTTGTCCGTAACCCAAAGCGTCGTGCATATGCCACGCAACTCGTTCTTCCAAGGAGCCAAGATTCGGGGCAAACCAGTCGATGATTTTAGGGCCTGACCTGCCGTCGAACTTGAATCCTTTTTCGGTGCGTACGGTAAGAATTCCGCTGTCGAAAAGGATATCGTACTCCACCGCACACGGTAAAATATAACGCCTTTCGTCGTTTAATGCAAGGTCAAAGAGGGCGTAAGCGCCCTCAATGAAACTGTAATCGTATGCTGCTTTCATCGCTTACCCCAGTCTTTAGGGTCGAAGAACCATGCGGCTATCGTAATAGCCGCCGCTATCCAAACCAACGTAAACATTATCGCATTTCCTCGGCGAAGTATGTGATGTTCGTAGAGCCTACGCCAGAAAGAGTAAGCCTAAATGAGCGTCCAGGAGAAGCGTCATAGGCAACCTCGAATACAGCTGTCCAATGGACTCCAGTCATAAGCAAGTACTGGCTAATACTACCTAGCGCCACGTAGTTTGAGCCAATAGTGATGGTGCTGAAAGACGTAGAGCCATTTGCAGGGGCCGAAGCGTTGTCGGAGTTGTGGAATACCTGCGAGAATACTTTGTATGTTCCATTCCATCCGCCTTGACCAATTTTGATACCGATATCCAGAAGTCCGCCATGAGTCCCCTTTTGACCCACTGCGAAAGAATTGGTATGGCCAACATCGTTATAGGCATCCGTTGTAGTAACCCCGCCAAACGCAGTAAATGTAGTGACGGCGAGTGCTGCCGATGTCCTAGACCACTCGTCGTTTGCATTCAGCTCAACAAAGTTGTCCACATTTGCAACAAGCGAAAGCTTGCCCATGAATACGAAGCGGTCATTGAAGGCGTGATTGAGCGAGTAGTAGGTAGTTCCGTCAACAGCAACAACATACTTCTTCTGCAAGATAGCTCCCTGCACCTGCATGAAAGATGTCCGTCCGTATTCGGCGAAGAACACCTTTCCCTCGTAGTCCACTGGGGCCAGCATGTTCCACTCGTCATCACTGTTCACCGAGAAGACGTATCTTTGACCACCAGCCCCAAGCGAGAAGAAGTGGTATTCGTTTACGTCTGGGTAAACATTGAAACCGCCGTAAACTGCACTCTCAATCATCTCGGGGCTATCGGTCTTAATCATACGCAAAGAATGGCCAGCAGTAAGGGCCTCGGTGATTTGGTCGTAAGTGGTAGTTCCGTACTCAACCACGAACTCATCTGTTCCATTGTCCGCATTGATTACGTTGCCCTCAATCGTTATGTTGTTTCCAGCAACATAAGGTGCTGCGGCTCCGATGTTTGAGCGGGCTTGGGCCTTTTCGGTTGACGTGAAGTTTTGCGGCATGTTGGCCACAACATGATATTGTTTAGGATTAGGCATTCTTGAAGTCCTCCTTCAGCTCTTGCAAGGTAGTGATTACGTTGTCCATCTTCACTAGAACTTGTGCTAGCTGTTGTGTCAAAAGTGAAATTTGCTTGTTGCTATCAGCAAGCTGCGTGAACAGCAGTCCGATGTTATCCTTGTTCTGCTGCGCTTGGAATTGCAGCTTCAAGATATCGTCGTGCATCTTCTGCGAGTCATCATCACGCACGGTCTTGGTAGCCTTCCGCTCTTCACGAATAGAGCTACACTCGGCTCTGCTTTTAATGTAGAGTCCGATGGCGGTGAGCAAGCTTGCGAAGCCAGTAAGCACTGCTATAACGGCTGCGATGAATTCTGGATTTTCTAGCATGGTTTACTCCTAGGATTGAAGAACATACTTAAACCACAGTTTGTACATAACGGAAAACATGGCCACTCTTGACCCTGACATCGGCATGGACAGGGATTCCCTTTTCCTTGCACTTGCATGCAAAAAACAGGTCTTCCCCGAGCACGCTTCTCTTTTCATCCTCGTAGTTGACCCACTTGAAGTATGGATAGCCAAGCTTCTTGAAGACATCGGTCTTTATTAAGGCACAGCCAAGGCCGCCCCCGTGAACCCTTATCTTGGTGGCACCTTCTGCTGCCATCTTTTCGATTTCCTGTGCCGTGTATTCTGATTCCAGTGGAAAGCTGAAATACTCCGTACCGTCAAGCTTATACAGTCGGCAGATGTTGGTGTTTCCTTTGTATGTACCGTCAGTCGTCCGATGTGCATAGAAGCTCAGACATACATCGACAGGATTTTCAAGCATCAACTTCAACGCATTGCTAGGTATAACATTATCCGCATCGACCATCAGAACGTAGTCGGCATTGATGGATATAGCTTCATCGGCAATCCTGTTGCGGGCCGATGCGCAGTCATAGCCACGAATGAAATCGAAAAGACACCAGTGACCACAGCGGTCAAGTCCGTAAATAGAACGGAAAGTTTCAGGACAGATGGTGTCTGAACAAGGAATAGCAATAAGAATTTTCATAATAAGCTCTCTCCTTTTATTTTTTGCGTTGGCCCATGAATCAGGCCGCTAGTGTTATGGCTATTGCCAGGTAAAGTGTCCACCAGATGTTGATTGTGAGTGAAATCATAGCATTTCCTTAGGTATACGAGATGAAGTTGTATGCGTCTTTGTCAATGAATAGAAGCTCATACTGGGTGCCATACGAATTTGAGTAGTAAGTTTTTCCATTTAATTCCCATACATTGTCGCCAGCCATTTGGGAGATACCAAAGTTTGTGCTAATCCATTTTGTGGAATCACTGTTAAGAACATTCTGGTGACCATCGGTATCACATAAATATATATAACCATCGTGCTCCCATACATATCTTCCGTAATATGAGTTTACTCCACTCCATGACTTGGTTGACCATGAATTTACTGTTAGTGCATACTGTGAACCTGCCTTAGAATAATATTTACGTCCGAACTTATCAGACCACACATCTCGCCCATCAAAAGAGGTTAACCCAGTCCATGTCTTTGGAGACCATGTTGCCGTACTAACATCTAATTCATACTGGTTTGCCGCATCAGAATAGTATATAGCATTTCCATATTTCCAAATGTACCACCCTGTTATGCTACTAAGCCCATTCCATCTCTTTCCTATCCATTTTACATTGCTTGGGTCAAAAACATATTGGTAACTTCCGTTAGACAGATAGGTGTCAGTACCATCTGTCCAGACGCAATTTCCGTAGAAGCCAATAGAAATGTTCCATGTCTTTGCAGTCCATGTAGAAGTATCTACATTTAGTTCGTACTGTGTATCTCCATTGGAGTAATATACATGGTCTCCAACTTGCCATACATATCGGCCTTGTGGATACAGACCAGTCCAAGTCTTTGTTCTTTTACCAATGAAGCTTACAGCCTTACCAATATCTAATGGTCGCCCGTCATATGTAAGAATAGTTGCCATCATTGCCTCACAAGGATGTAGTTATGATTGTTGTAGAATGAATCATAGTACGAATAAAATATATTGTCACCGTCGTTCCATACAGCGTAGCCAGTAGGCGGATTGGCAAGTACAAGGTAATTGTTGTCAACTAACCATTGGTCAGTAGAGGGGTCAATCCTGTACTGTACGCCATGGCTTCGGCATCTCACTACACCGTTGTAGTCAGTCCACATATCAATACCTTGTACATCACAGTATCCGTTCCATGAAGTTTCGTTCCATGTAGATGTAGAATGGTTGAATTTATATAGTCGAAGAAAGTTACCATCGTAGTCCCAGTCACCGACATATGAATCTCCTTTGTAGTTCCATACAGCATTTCCTACAAGTCCATAAGTGCCGTGCAACGATGGATTGAAGTACATGGGTACTGGCTCCCACTTGTGAGTAGACCTGTTCCATATCAGGTTGTGTGCAGGGTCTCCAACTATACCAGTGTTCATCGAATAGTAGATATCACCTCCATTGTACCATATATCAGGAGCTTGTGTCGGATAATCCTGGTCATAGTATGTGGAAAATCTTTTTGTGTTGTAATCAAACTGGTATACACGGTATGCATTTCCGTTGATGTAGCATGCATATATTGTCGTTCCATCCTTGAATACGCTATAGTGGCCACTTCCAGTAGCAAACCCTACATACACCTCGCTCCATGTATTAGTTGACTTGTCAAGCTTGTATGTGAAACAATTTGAAGTTGCCCAGTATATGTCAGTACCATCTGTCCACACATCGCTTCCGTGAAAGTACCTCGGGAGTCCATCAGTGGATGCAGGAAGCCATATTGCACGTCCTCCCGCATGGTAGCCATAGCTATCCACCGTTCTGCTCAGTGCCTTGTTATTAAAAGAAATTGGTGTCATATCACCTCACTAAGCAAGGCTGATTACAAGCTGACCATTAGATACAGTTATAGAAATTCCAGTACCTGCAACAATAGGTAGGCTATTGTATGATGCGGCTTCACCAGTATCACCTTTCGGCCCAGTTGCACCAGTTGCTCCTGTTGCGCCAGTAGCGCCTGTTTGGCCAGCGGGCCCTGTTGCACCTGTTGGTCCCAAACGAACGTCTGGGTTTATCAACGAAACCTTTACTTCACCGTTTATTTCTTCCACGATAATTCCAGTTCCACCAACAAGAGGAACAGTGTCCATTACTGGTCCAGATGGTCCTGTTGCGCCAGTGGCACCAGTTGCTCCTGTCGCACCTGTGTCTCCTTTGAGCTGGGCTATTTGTTCAGGTGTCAATTCGTCAAAGGAAACGTTTCCGTCCTGTCCAGCAGGACCCGTCGCACCAGTTGCTCCCGTTGCTCCAGTAGCACCAACAATGCTAGCAAGGAAGTCATCGATTGTGCCAGTGTTTCCCTCTTGCAGCCATATGTCGTATGCGGAAGCACCGTCAGCACCTGTTGCACCTGTGGAACCAGTGGCGCCCGTGGCGCCTTTAAGTTCAGCTTTCTGCTCTTCCGTAAGGTCGTCAAATGTAATGGCTGCACCAGTAGCACCTGTGGCTCCTGTTGCTCCTGTGGCACCCATGGCGCCTGTGGCACCAGTGTCTCCTTTGGGTCCAGTGGCACCAGTCGCTCCCGTTGCGCCAGTGGCTCCAGTGTCGCCCTTGGCAATCGTGAGCAATAAATCAGCGTGTGTAAGTGGCATTTTCATAAGTCATTTTCTCCTAGTTGGAAGCGATGCGGTTTATACCTACGATTTTGACAATACCGCCGTATGAATTATCGAAATTAATTGCTGGGTAGGAATCAGTTTGACCAGCGTCACTAAGGTTGAATGACGTGCCGTTTGTTATTACCCAACGACCGTAGCTGAAACTACCTTTGTTTTCAGGAGTCATGAACGGACATATGTATGCACCCATAGTGCAACTTCCATCGTATGTAAAAATTTGAGGGTACTTAAAATAGGTGCTTGCGTTTGGAACAGCATACACGGCAATCTTCTCGAAGTTAGATGCTGCTTCAGACAAAGTTGCTGCAGCTCCTCCTTGTGTAAGACAGGCACCTTCCCACAGCACGGTTTCATCCGCCTCTACGACGAACCTGTTATTCTCTACATCAGGAACGATTCTTACACCCTTGCCTGCAACGACTGGGACGGCTGTCACTGGGCCTCTAATTGCTCTGTTTGAATTGATTGCGGTCATTATGTGTTACCTCCTGCGATACGGTGGATGCCGACGACCTTGTTTAAGCGGAACCAAGAACTTCCGGTGTTCTTGGTCGTACCAAACACTTGGCCAAACGCTGTCCAGGCAGTTGCCCAGTTCTTTGTTCTTGCGCCGATAACAAATCCTGAGGTGTAGTATGGGTTGTGATTCTGTCCGTCTCCGTTGAAGAAAGTTGATAGGAAGATACTTCCGTCATTGGAAGTGTCCACAAAGTTCATCGAAACTTCAATACACCCACGACCTATGTTTTCCCCTGTATTTACAACAGGCGTCCCAAATTCAATGCGAATACGCTCAAAGTTGGTAGGTAATTCACTCAATGTTGCGGTTAATGAAACACCGCTCCACAGCAAGGTCTCATCCACGCCGAGCGCACGCTTCAAGTATTCCAGCTGCTGTTGCGAAAAGGATTCTGGACCAGCAAGTGGCATGCCCACGAGTTGGCCTTCTAGTGACATCATTTGATTATTTTCTGGCATATTAGTTACCTCCTGAAATACGGTGGATGCCTGTTACCTTGTTGATACTTACGACAGCACCCATGTCGCCACCATCTCCACCCCAGTTCTGCTTACCGCCAGAAGTCCATGTCGTACCATTAGAAGTTTCTACGAATAGCGTTCTTAGACCATCATTCCACGGAACAGAGCATGCCCCATTAGTAGGAGAAACAGTCATATCCATGTAAATCACACCGTAATGCTTAGCATCGTCGCAGACAACAACCCTTGCAAGCTCAAAGTTGTACAGCGATTCAGACAATGTTACAGAATGTGCTCCGCTAGTACCAGTTGTTGAGTTCTCATACAGCACAGTCTCGATATTCTGAGCAACACTTATTCTCAGCGTGTTTCCATCGGGATTGTCAATCACGATGCCAGGGCCAGCCACGACATCCACTGGGCCTTCAACTTGTAGAACCCTGTTTCCATCGCTATCGGTGAATTCTAGTCCTGGACCAGCATCGAACTTGTCTTCCTTGGTTGCAACCGCTTCTGCAACTGCGGTTCCACTCTGGGGGTTGGAAGATGTTGCATTGTAGGTTTGGTCAACTTCGCCTCCCCATTCGCCTGTGTCACCCTTTGGGCCTTGTGGACCAGTGTCGCCTTTGGGACCAGTTGCACCCGTTGCGCCCGTTGCACCTGTTGCACCATCACGGCCAATGATACCATCTTCACCTTTTGGACCTGTTGCTCCCGTAGCTCCCGTAGCGCCTGTGGCTCCTGTTGCTCCAGTAGCTCCCGTGGCACCCGTTTCTCCAGGAGGGACGGAATCGGGGTCAACCGAGATTATAACCTTGTCTTCCTCGCCGTCAGAATCGATTTCCATTATGATGCCGTCGCCAGCAACAAACGGGATTGTAAACGGTATTGCACCAGTAGCGCCCGTATCGCCCTTAGGACCTGTATCACCCTTGGGGCCAGTAGCACCAGTTGCTCCTGTTGCACCTGTATCGCCCTTAGGACCTGTATCACCCTTGGGGCCAGTAGCACCAGTTGCTCCTGTGTCGCCCGTATCGCCCTTTTCACCCGTAGCTCCTGTCGCGCCTGTCGCACCTGTGGCCCCTTTAAGTTCAGCCTTCTGCTCCTCGGTTAAGTCATCGAACGTGAGTGATGCACCAGTCGCACCCGTGGCTCCCGTTGCACCAGTTGCTCCTGTATCACCTTTCAGTTCGGCTTTCTGTTCCTCGGTCAGGTCATCCCACGTAAGGGAAGCACCAGTCTCACCCGTTGCCCCAGTAGCACCTGTTGCTCCTGTTGCACCTGTATCACCCGTGGCTCCCTTGATGTCTTCGAGGTAGTCTTCAACCGTTCCAGTATTGCCAGCCTCCAGCCAAACCTCATACGAAGATTTTCCGTCAGCACCCGTAGCACCTGTCTCGCCACGCTGTCCCTTTGCGCCGTTGAGCTTGACGATTTGCAGTTTCTGGATGTAAGCCTCTTTCCAGTTGACTGGAGTTGCAGGAGCGAAGTACAGAATGCTTCCCTCGTTTTCCGTAACATGGCGGACAAACGAAACACGCACGTTATGGCGGTTTCCAGTTGCCTCGGGGCCAGTAGAATCGAACTGATAGGCCAACGATTCATTGGCGTTTCCGTATCCAGTATAGACCAGAATTTCGTCCAAAGTGTTGGAAAGGCTTTCGGAGTCTTGCTGATAGCGGATGATACAGTCAACGTAATAAAGACCAGGCTTCAAGTAGATGTAGCCATCGTAAACACCATCAGGATACGGACAAGTTTCTATGCGGTCAATGAAGTCGCCAACATAATCGACTTCTCCGCTTCCTTGTAGGCGCCCTGTGCTGATGCCAAGAGTATGGCCCATATTATCACCAGGGAACGGCATATAGGTAGGGCCGTATCCGCCAAGCCAGTGTTCCAGTTCGCTTACGATACCACCAGAACCCGAGCCGCCCTTTCCAGGCTGCACGTTATAGCGGCTCATCAAAAGGGAGCCGAAGCGGTTGTAAGCGTAAACGTCGTATGCTTGGCCGTCGTCAGCAAGAACGATGTTGGAGCCAAGGCTGTCAAGCTTAATCTTAAACGGATGAAGAGTCCCGTCAAAATTTGACGCACAGTAATACTTTGTGCGAGTGCCGTGAATGTAAACTTCGAGCCAGCCGTCAGTGGCAGGCTTTCCCGCAGTGTTCTCGATTTGGAACATCGGGTCAAGTAGATAATTTAGTGCCATAGAACCTTTCCTCCAAAGCGTAGCGGATGGCATTGAAATAATGTATTTTTACGGTATAATAAGTATCGTCGTCATCATATAAACTATGGATGTACAACGATAGGAGAGAGGATTATGGAGACATTGAAGTGGAAGCACGTTGACCGCAAAAGGAGCAACAAGATAAGCCATACTGACCCCGAATTTGTGAAAGGCTATGATATCGACATGACGGACTTTACCGAACTCGTAGGGAAATATAACGCCAAGGCGCTGACCTATAAGGAAGAGTGCAGGCTGTCAGATTATGTCATGACGATGATGAACATAGTTCTGGAAAACCCGAAAGTCAATCCACAAGGGTCGGAAGAAATGGAGGGCGTAACTGACCTTATGTTTATGGACGGTTGGGGCGCCTTGAGCCACATCAAAGACGGGGTGAAGCCGTATAGCTATATCTACCGAAGCATGTACATTGCTGTGCTGCGATACTACAAGAAGCGATACTCGGATAGGCGAAAGCAAGAGGCGATAGACGAGGCGATAGATGATGCGTTTACCGAGTACATGGACAGTGTTGGGGATGGTAAAGTCAGAAACACGAATTTTATATAAACGAAAAGGCGGGTCAATCGGCCCGCCTTTCTTGATTGAGGATTGTGATGATTACTGAACAATCTTGACTTTGTTGACATCCGCATCCTTGACGAGTACGAGTGCAACAGCTCTCGGTTCAACAATACCAGCCATCGTAGTCGTGGTCCAACGAGTAACGTTGGAGCCCTTGATGGTATCGATAGCACGGTTCTGGAAGACCACAATGCCTTCGTTGTCAGCCCTTTCGGTGTCAGCGTTGGAAGCGTCGATTTCGTCGAGCGTTTCGAACTCCATAGCACCGTCAAGACGGACGAGGCCAGAGAAGTACTTACCAGCTTCCAAGCCAATCACAGCACCAGAAACAGAAGCTGCGGTGTTGAAAGCGGAGATAGCACCAGCCTTGGTCGTGCCGAAAGCGGAGCCATCAGCCTTACAAATAACCTTGGTGCCTTCACCAATCCAGTCTTCCTGAGAAAGGGCCTTAACCACCATCACGCCAGCAGAAGCACCATCTTCCACAGCAATGAATGCACGGAGAGAACTTGTGCGGTCGCCAACAAGGTCAGCAGCGTAGGCGCCATCAATCCAGACCACGGAGCCCTTCGGGAACTTCTGGGTCATGCCTGTGAACGTAAGCGTTGCGAGGCCGTCGTTGTTGCCAGATTCTGCGTATGCAACAGCAGTGATGTTTGCATAGTCAGCGGCAAGAGCAGCAGGGATGATTACCAGCGGGAGGAACTGGTTGGTACGGACTTCGGTTTCACCAAGCTTACCAATGAGGCCCTTGGAGAAAATCGGGTCAGCAGAAGTCGGCTTGAAAGCGTCGCCTGCGTTGGACAGCTTGGAGTTCACCATCGGGTTGATGAACATGTACTGGCTTTCGTCAGAAACGGAAGCGAGGAAATTCGTAGCGTCGGTGAGCGGGCCATAACCAATACCTGCGAATGCAGTGTTCTGGCAGCCAAAGTCGCCGTCATAAGTCGTAACGGTCTGACCGTCAACAGTCTTGCCCTTGAAGCCGTTGATGGTATCGTTAACAACACCATTGATGAGCTTCTTGCCCTGCGGCTTTGCAACTTCCTTATCCCATTCCACGTCAGTGACCTTTTCGATAAGGTTGGTAGCAATCATGACGTTACCAACATTGAGGGTCTTCGTGACTTTCTTTTCGACAAGGTTGGACGGGCCACCAGAAGAAAGGTCGATACCACGTTGGTATTCACCCGCATCACGAATAACATAATCGAATGCGGTTCCATTTCTCTTGTGCTTCAACTGGTCCTTGAAATACTTACGAGAACCAACGGTGAGGTAGCCAGCAGATTCAGCCGCACGGAGGGCTACAAGCTCGGTCTTGCGGGAGGTTTTAAATTCGTTTGCCATAATGCAACTCCATTGTTATAAAAGGTTAACCGTTCGGGTGCTTGCGCAAGTAATCATTCCAGTATGCGCGGTCATGCACGGGCTCGGTGGGTTTCGCCTGTGCCGTAACTTGCTTTCCAATAACAGGGATAGCTGGCTTCGGTGCGGGCGGTTGTTCAGGTTTTTCGTTTGTCTTCACTTCGGGTACTGCTGGATTTCCAGCAAGGAATTCCTTCGTGAAGATATGCAAGTTGTGACGAAGTTCGTAAGGGTCTTTATCACGGAAAACGTAAGAAAGGCTCTTCGGGTTAGTCATCAGCTCACGGAGAACTTTCGGGTATTCTTCAACTCCATTCAGGTAATCAAGCACGACGCCTTTCGGGTCGAATTCCTGCAACGCCTCATAGAACTCACGGCCACGGCTTGCGATAAGCTCTTCGTAATCCGCTCGGTCGTTTTCGTCAGGGAAACACATGCTTACCCTGCGCTCGGTTTCCTTCGCCATTTCTTCCTTTTCGGACTGTTCGATGAATTCCTTACGACGCTCAATTTCGTCCCTCTTCTTTTGTTCTTCAAGACGATATGATGTGTAGGCTTCAACGTCATCACCGAAATCGGACGGTTTAAGGCCCTTAATCTTTTCGAGTTCTGCTTCAAGCTCTTTTACACGGTCTTGGGCTTGCTGCCTCTTACGCTTTTCGATTGCGAAAGAATGGGCAATCCGCTGTTCCTTTGTGTAACGCTTTGAGGGCGGGAGTTTCTTGTCTTCCTTCTTGTCCTCTGACTGGGTTTCCTTCGGCTTGTCTTCCGCTTTGGTTTCCTCTGGTTTAGGCGGCTCTTCCTTCGGCTTGTCATCAGCCTTTGGCGGCTCTTCCTTCTTCTCTTCGGTTTCCTTTTCTTGCGGGGCCTCGGGGCCAGTTGTAGACGGTTCCTTGACTTCCGTTGGCTTCTCTTCCGTTTTCGAGTTTTCGGATTCGCGGGCCATCTTCTCGTCAACCATCTTCATTGCCTGTTCTGAACTTATGCTCATAGGTTTGGTATCCTTCTATAACGGTGGGTTTTTCTCGATGGCGTGACCGTTTTCACGCCTTTGTGTGGAATAAGTATATCACTAAACTTTCGGAGTCTTAATTCTGTCGAAATTAAGGGTCTTCCCGTTATTAAGCACATAACGATAAGACTTGCCAGATTTTGACATAACTTTCTTTGCACCGTTCTGGGCGCCCCAATACTTGTGATAGGCTATACCTAATGACGGTGAAGATACAAGCTTCTCGACTCGCTTTGCGGTTTCCGCTGTCGTGCCTGCTGCAGGATAAAAATATGCCTTTTCTGGATTACTTCTAAAATAAAGGAACACGCCGCCTGCGCTCGGGATTACCTTGGCAAAGCAGCTAGAAGTGATGTTCAGTTCCTTTCTCGGCTTCGTATCCTTGTCCCAATACTCGGGCGTCTTCATCGGGTCGTTAAGTTCCGCATTTGCGGCTCTCCTTGCAGCCAAACTATTCTTGAAGACAGTACCAACAAGTGATTGGTATTTAGCGAATACACGGTCCCGCTGGGCCTCGGTTTGACGCCGTGCGGCCCTGCGGTTCGCATAGTTGAAGTTGTAGTTGTGGAGTACGTTCCCTGCGTTAAACTGGATTGCCATAAGCTGCGTCTACTCCATCGTTTACGCCCTGCTCATATCCACTATCCTCGGCTTTCGTCAATGCTTCGGAAGTTTTCTGAGCTTCAAGCATTACCTTATCAGTATCGTTCTGGGCCTTGGCCTGATTCTTCTCAGCTTCAACCATCAGCTTCTGGGCATCAAGCTGCAACTGGGCGGCATCAACAGCACCATCCTTTTGGAGCTTGGCGGTTTCAAGAGCCATGCGGTCTTGTTCAGCAACAGCGAACTTCTGCCAATCCAAGATACGTTGTTCACGATTTTCCATCATGCTGATTTCAGCAGTATCAAGCTGCTTCTGTAATTCGCCATTGGCCTGGATTTGCTGGTCAAGCTGCAACTGCATTTCCTCGACAACAGCCTTCATTTGTTCAAGCTGATGGACTGCAAGCGGGTCGATTTCGGAATCTTCGATGAACTGGACATCCTTCGGCAAGTTGGCCACGATGTTGCGGCTCAAATCCTTACCAACATCATCTTCCAGCGTATCAGCGAAGAACTTGGCGATAATCGGCTTCAATTCGTCAGGAGTGATTGTGGACAAAGCCGTCAGCTCTTGACGGGCCTTCATTTGTCTTGTAACTACGCTAGGTCCGTTCTCCAAAGTGAAACGCAAGTCTTCACCGCCATTGAGAAGTTCGATGAAGATTCTGGACAACATGTTGCAAGCAGAAAATGCGTTCTGGTAATAGCTTGCAGTGTTGGCTTCCTTGCTGGTTTGCTGACGGAGAATTTCCGTAGCTGTGCGTTCTGGCGTTCCCTGCGGAATACCAGTAAGCGGAACACCAACCACGTCTTCCATAAGAGTTCTGGTCGTAGTGATTACGCTCTGCAGGTCGCCCGTTTGGAACTGCTCAACAAGCGGAACAGGCTGGTGGTCTCCATTCCAAGTAACTGCGACAGCGTCGTCATTGTCAGCGTTCTGATAGCTTCTTTCGCATCCATCAAGTGCCGAAACATGGATAAGGTAGTTGGCCTTTACCGAGCGCCCGCATCTTTCGATAAGCGTAGAGTAAGCCACGTTGGCGCCCAGTTCCAAGTTAAGCGTCTGCTGAATGATTCCGTTGTAGTTGATGTTATCCTTGTCGTAAACTTCGTTGCCTGCGATACGAACAATCGGAATGTACTTTATCGGGAGCACTTCGCTTTGGACAACTTTATCACCGCAAATCTTGTAGAAGTGGACTCCTGCATCTTCCTTGACATAATATGACACAACAGCTATTTGGTCTGACGGGCAAGCCCACTGTTCGGATTCGCCGAAGTTAAGGGCTGCTGCACTTCTCGGATAGTCGAAAGGAGCCACATCTTCACCGTAAATCCTGCGGGCTTTCTTCAAGGAAATGTAGTTGACGATGGCGCCTTCTTCGGCGTCTTCGCCATTGACCGTGCAAATGGACGGGTCCATAGCCACTGACTGCAAGTGCTTCACGCTTTCAAGAACAACAGTTGGTTCACCGCTAAACGGGTCAACATCAGTGGAAACCACGAGAAAGCCGTAGCCCGTAAGCACGGCTTTGCGGAATGCATCGAGCAATGCGGTCTTCACATCGTTCTTTGCTTCCAGTTCGTCAATGGCATTCTGCAACTCTTCATAGCCGTCTTCCTTGTTCTTCAATTCCGTATGCCACGGGCTTGCGGACATCGGGGAAGCAATGGCGTTGCAAATAACGTTCCAGTTGTTCAGTGAAAGGTTTACACGTTTCTTGCCTGGGCGGTATAGCTTCTTGAAGTCGTCATCCCAGAAATCACCAGAATACCTGCGTAGGTCTTTGGTCGCACGTTTAAGGGTAGAGGCAAAGCGCCTGCTGGAGCGGCTAAGAAACTCGCTGCACTGGTTTATAATTTCAAGTTGTTCGTTTTCCATAATTTAATCCTCGGGCATAATAAGTATAGGCCCAGATTAGTTAAGCTTATACCTGAGGTGAATGCTTGCGTTGTATCTAGTAGGGTCATCCCTCGTATTCAATGTCACGTAGTACAGGGTGGAGCGATGACGGTCAATGTCGTCGTTTCCGTAATACCTGGATTCTGTGTATGAATAGCGGAGCGGCTGAACACAGGTCAAATCGGCCCTAGTAGCAGTCGGGCTTGAAAGCCTAGCTTCTACAAGCGGAGAGCCAACATCAAAGCTATGGCAGTACAGTCCGTAAGAGTCCGTGCGGATAAACGAGCGGACTTCGGCGTTTATGACGTTTACATACGGCCTCATGTTTCCAAGTGCTTTCAGGCGGAATACGTTTCCAGTCGCCAGCGGGAATGAAGCGAAGTTGATTACCCAGTAGATACTTGTTGCAATCTTTTGTTCCGAACCGCCTCTCCAGTCGTTGACAATCCACAGGCCACTATTTCCAGCAATTCCGTCAGGGATTGTGCGGTAGTCAAACGGGTTTTCTGGCTGCCAAAGCAAGCGGTAAGGGAATGTCATTGTGATATCACCATACTCTTCTGGACAACCGCCATGGTTTTCTTGATAAACCATTTGCGAATAAAGCCTAGAACCAATGGCCACGCCTTCCCAAGCCGTATCGTCCACGAAGTCATGGTTTGACGTATTTCCGATGAACTTGCACAAGATACCAACAAGCGTAGATGCGTAGTCAGCACCAGCACGCGGAGTTGGCTTGATAGCCGCACTGTTGCCGATAAATACGTTGTTATAGAACTCCGCACAGAACATTTGTCCGCTGTACGTATGTTCCGAAATCTCTACCGAGTGAGGCTCTGGGTACATCACGATATCACCAGAAATGGTGCAGCCCGTAACTTGGGCCACCTTTCCAAGATACTGGTTTCCCGAAATGTTGCAGTTGATTAGCTGCACGGAAGAGGCGCCCGAGGTAGTCAGGCTTCCAACAATGTCAGCACCGTTGACGTATACTGTAGAAAGTACACGGAAGTTTCCGCCAAGAGAACCACGGCGAAGCTGCAAGTTTGAAAGAACTGGATTACCAGTAAAGGTCAACCAGCAGTCAATAGCGTTGATGCTATTGGTAGTGTTAGCCATAGATACAGTTCCAGAAATGTTGTGCAGTTCCGCATCACCGTTAAGCGTAACGTTACTGAACATGGCATTCTCGGCTATGCAGTTTGCCCCAAGCGTAAGACCAGAAACCGTCTGCTCGCCTAGGTCGCCATAGTTCACCTCGTTCTGCTTGTTCTTCAAGATAACGTAAGTGTTAGCATCCTTGCAGTTCTGCAAGAGGATACGGCATCCGCTCAAACGTAGCTTTGACCAGTCGTAATCGTCATCGAACCAGTCAGTATGGACTTCAAGGTCTTCCAGCCATATGCTCCTAGTAATCTTCTCGTTGCTGATGATTTCGCAGTCGCCAAAGGAAGAGTCGCTTGCAGGCGATACTTCGATTTCAACTCGGATTTCAGCAACCCGCACGGGGGACCATGTGCTGTCCACGATGTACGTTTCGGTATTTCCGCCGTAGCTCTTGAAGTGCCAGCTATGACGAACAGTCTTTGAGTTAATCATAGTGTTGGCGTTCACGAAGTACGGGTTTCCGTTCCATTCGCCAAAGAACCTGTTGCCATTTCCTTTGTCCACAAACTTCGTATCGTTTGA
>Ga0247609_10002032_pt1 | contig 22376 bp, 16 predicted proteins | sample 172DNAGHGlowgp2_FD_193487 | JGI IMG/M metagenome (GOLD analysis project Ga0247609, IMG submission 193487) | Sheep rumen microbial communities from Palmerston North, Manawatu-Wanganui, New Zealand - 1728 DNA GHGlow gp2 | ecosystem: Host-associated > Mammals > Digestive system > Stomach > Rumen ...
CAAGATCCTGGACCGCTATGGCCCCAGAATGATGGATCGCATCAATGAGATGTTCTCCATCCTCCGGTTCAAGGGTGATTCCTATCGGAAGTAATGAGTGGCACACTCCGCATGTGTTTTGGGGAGAAGCCCTCCCGAAACACTATGCTAGTTGTGCCGATGTCGAACAATTCCGCTGCGCGATTGTCCAACTCCCGGCGGGGAAGCCTGCTCGCAAGCTCGCATCCGTGGCGGAATTTAAACATCATTAGTTATGAAGAAGAAATATTTTGATCCCAACAATTTCAAGGTCAACAAGACCTGCAGGATGGGATTCCGTGCCACCCAGCAGGAGCAAATCACCATCCAGGCAAAGGCGCAAGCCTGCGGTAAATCCGTCAGCGAATACATCCGCCAGTCCGCCCTCGGCCACAAGCCCAAGCTCCGGATGACCCGCAGCCAGGCCCAGGCTTACATCAGCCTCAACGATGCCCGGGGCGACCTGATCCATATCAAGAACGCCCTGAAAGCAATGCCGCAGGAAGAACGCCTCCGTTGTTTCACTGACCCTTATTTCATGAGGAAATGGATTTCCAGCGCGAACAAACTTATCAAGCGCTGGAGAGAGATTGAACGAACCCTAACAGAATAAGCCATGATAGCAAAAGCTAAATCCATCGCCCACGGCGGGGTGTCCCTCGGATACATTACCCGTCAAGGAAAAGCACAGGTAGTAAAACTGAACCACCTCCCGGAGGATGCCAGCCCCCAGACCATCTATGGGTATATGAAGCCGCACCAGAAACTCCGGGAGGAAGAGTTTCAACGCCGTCCGCTGAAAAATACCATGATCCGGATGGAAATATCCCCGTCCAAGGAGGAGTCCAAGGGCTGGACCCTGGAAGACTGGAAGCAGCTGGCCGAAGATTTCGTCCAGGCTTTCGACAGGGTCCGGCTGCCGGGAGAGGAGAAGCTCCGCAGGTCTCCCTGCCGACTCCCCAACTCCCAGTACATCATCACGCTCCACACGGACAGCAAGTCCGGTATCCCTCACCTCCATCTCGACTGCAACCGTGTCGATATGGATAACTGCCTGAACAGCGACCACCTTATCGGTATCCGGGCCAAGACAGCTGCCGAGGAGGTCAACCGCTTGCGCGGCTGGAAACGCACGGAAGACAGGTTCGAAGAGAACAAGGCCCGCATCAAGAAGGATTGCTTAGCGGTCCTGGCTGGATTGAAAAACTTCTCCTGGGAGAAGTATACCGCTGCGCTGGAAGCCAAAGGATATACCGTCAAGCTGAAGCTGGATGCCTCTGTGACTGTCCGGGGATACACAATCCTGAGTGGAAACTCCGCCTATAAATCCTCCATCATCAGCCGTGACCTGACGCCAGCGAGGATCCAGGAAACCTGGGAGAAGATGCGCCCGGAGAACAGATACGGGCAGATGACCTATGAGGAGCGCCTCGCTTTTGCCACGTCCGATGAAGGGAAGGATTATCTGTTCCCGTTGGGTTTAACCTTGGATGGGAAGAGATATGAAACGAAAGCTTCCGGCGGAGCGGTGAAGGCCTTTCATGAAGTGAGCAGAGCGATCGAGCGAACCCATTCGCCGGAAGAATCAGGCAACATCTTTCGAACTGCCTTCCTTCTTTTCGTCGGGCAAGTCGATGCCGCTACCACTTTCGCACAAAACTGCGGAGGCGGCGGATCCGCTCCCGACCCCAACTGGGGCCGCGACAAGAACGAGGACGACATCCTCTGGGCACGACGTTGCTTCCGCAAGGCGCGGGAGATGGTAACTACGCCAGTGAAGAAGTGGGGAATGAGGAGATGAGTGCTTATCAAAATACATTTCTGGATTACTATTAGTGAGACATGTTTTAACTAGAGCTCATTCATCCATCCAAAATGAGTAACGTTGGCTGGCTTGCACAAAGAAGAAGTAAGACGACATAAAAGATTGAGATAGAATAGCAGCCATTGAGATGAAGTCGCTAGTTAATGGATATTCTTCCGAAAAGTGATTCCCTTATCCAGAGTTCAGAAACAAAATAAGGAAGCAGCCTGGAGCGGAAAAACGCTTCAGGCTATATTTTTTCATTTTGATGAAAAGGAAAGACTGACAGGGGACAGTCACATAACTCGCGACGGGGCCAGTTTATGCATGTTTTTCCAAGTCAAAGCCGAACATCATAGAAATTTGGCATATATTTATAAAATCGCTTATAATTATAAATGTCATTCTCTGTTGTTATTCCTTCTGCCACAACCTCCTGCTCCTTTTTATTATCATTAAGTATTTGATCTATATATAGCGCTTCTTTACGCGTAAAATTGGGTATAACAATATTTAAAGGATCTTCAGCATCGGGGAATCGGCATAAGGATAGTTCATCATAATCATTCTCTAGAATGACACCGCCAAAGGTGTACATCCTGGCCCCATGATTCTCTTGATACTTTATGTTATATAAAGGGACAAATTTTAGATTAGTTTTGTACAAGCTATTCCTTTCTTCTATTACTTTATGGCAATATGAACTTAACATCTTTTTTATTGTTGAGGGTGCTTTGCTGTCAGCACAACAATTTTCCTCAATATCATAAGGGACCAATCCCTTAAACCGCTCTTCTAATCCACTTTTTGTTAATGTATTATTCTCTTCGTCTCTAAGTTGCCGATTACACGATACGATATACACACTCCCATGTGGTAAAGCATCAAATAAGATTTTAATATCCTCAAATACAGACATTGATAATACTCCATCATAATCTAACCAAACAATACTGGGTTTTGTTAAGTCAATACTAAGTAATTTTCGTGTAGATATACCATATAATATGTCGATGCAAGAATAGGGTTTGTTGAATTCTAGTCTATTTAAGGGAATACTACCTCCTTCTATGCTAAACATCGTATCTATGTTCAATTCTTTATGGAAAAGCTTAAAATCCGTAAAAGCCACACCTCCAAATCCAATATACTGATACTCTTTTTTTAAAGATATAACTATTTGATATAGTGACGATAACAGTAGTCTTCTCTCGGCGAATTTACACGGCCGTATCTCGTAATTCAAAGCATTAGGGCTATTCATAGTCAACGTCCTCCATTTGTAAATAATAATCAAATGAAATCGTCCCCAACTCTTTATAACTCCGTGCTTTTGCATGAAGTTTTGCTGCATTAGCAGCATTTTTCTGTGCGTCAAATGCGATTCGAACAGTCTCTTTCTTCTGTGAAATAACATCTAGGTCTAATTCTGGAGATTCAAAATGCTTTTGGCTGTGTTCAAACTCCAAATATTTTAATTCGACGGCTGTCTTCCTTTCGAATGTATCACAAAGCATTTGCCTATACTCATTAGCTTTATCCCCCATTCGGGGTATTTGTTTTAAGAAGTCTAAAACACTTAACAAGGCATTTTTCATGAGAGGCAATAATGTTTTATAAACCTCTGAGGTTGGATCGATTCCCTTCTTCGTTGTTGTTAATGGCAAATTTAATGTTTCCTTGGAGTCTAAAAACAAAAGCCCTCTAAACATTACATAGTTTATATGCCATTTGGGTATTGGAGGTGAATCCCATCCTGTGAGACTGGTTGTATCGGCTTCTAATACAAGACGATTATTACAGTAGATATACCACCCCGAACTTTTCGGATCTCCAATTTCTCCAATTCCCGCAATAAGTCGATACTTGACTTCATCTATAACACCATCAGCATAATATGGTTTATTATCATCAGAATATAGGAGTTCGATTCTCTTGCCCGCCAATACTCTGCCGTTAAGAGTGATTCTTATACCTTTATGTAAACTGAAATTCAATAGTTTTTGAATATCATCATCTAAAGCGGCAAGAAAACTAAAATCAGAAAACAGTGCCTTAACTTCTTTATTTAACTCAGAGACATGGATCGTTGTGCCATGAAGACCTGAAGGACTATCCAATAAGGAATAATTAAAACTCCAATCGTCAACAACAGTATCTTTTCCGTCTATTGTTACGCTTTTTGTTTTTTTACTCCACTCTTCAACATCAACCTCTACTTTAAAATGGTCGTTAGCTGTTTCTGATTCAATAATGAAGTGTTTCCCAATTTTAAATAACGAACGCTTCATTCCAATGCCAAATCGTCCGACCGTATTGTTTTCTTTGGGCGCTTCATCAGGACGCCCAAATCTAAAAGCATATTTTTGAGCAGTTTCTAATGAAAACCCTCCACAATTATCTTTTATAATGAACTCATTATTATTAATTGTAATACTGATCCCCAATCCGGTATAGTCATCGGGATTAATACGATTTGCCCCATCAATAGAGTTATCCAGCAAATCTATTATTGCATCTTCAATTGAAATATCTCTTGTGATCATTTCAATGAAGAAGGTCTTTGTGGGATTCCCTTCAATAATATTAGAACTCATAAAAAAACGGAATTAATTGTTATGTTCTCTTGTGATTACCTGTTTCGATAGAGCAAAGTCTTTAGAAATCAAAGTTAAACATTGTTTTATAATAATCCAATGGCGTTATTTCTCCGAGAGTATCGCTGACGAGTTTGCTGAAAGTTATTCTTTCTGCTCGTGCACCTCGTCTTTCCGCCGCCAAAGATTAGGCTTTCACGATAGCATATACCTCATTTCCCCATTATCGGGTCACAAGGTGCTTTAGCCTTGAAAAATTTTGCTAAATTTGTAAATATAATTCCTTGGAGTTTGTAATAATAAATTAAATAAAGAATGTCAAGAATAACTGACATCATTGAAGATATTAAGGATCAATATCTTGAGGATGACAATAACATTCCTTGGATTGTTGGCTTTAGTGGCGGCAAAGATTCTACTACTGTGCTGACTTTAGTTTGGCGAGCGTTGCTTTTGGTGAGAGAGAAGAAAGGACAGTCCGCTTTGTCTCGCCAGGTTTTTGTGGTTAACAATGACACACTCGTAGAGAATCCCATTATTACTGACTATATTGTCGAGGTCCTAGAATGTATAAGAAAAGGAGCTACAGATCAAAATCTCCCTATCAAAGTCGAAGTTACACTGCCGAAACTGGAAGATAGTTTTTGGATTAGCTTTCTTGGCAAGGGATATCCTGTACCAAATAATCAATTTAGGTGGTGTACCGAGCGCCTGAAGATTAAGCCCACTTCACAGTTTATTCTGGATAAGGTTGACGCAATGGGGGAGGCAATTGTCCTGATTGGAACACGATTATCCGAAAGTGCAACTCGCGCCAAGTCAATTAGGAAGCATGAGATTAAGGGGCATCGCTTGACAAAGCACCCATTAAACCCCAACACATTTACATATGCTCCAATTAAAGAACTCTATCTTGAAGAAGTATGGTATGTTCTAAGTAAGGAGCCTTCCCCTTGGGGATATGATAATGACAAGCTTTTCCAGATATATGCAGACGCATCAGCAGATGATTACGAATGTCCAACTATGATTACGGACAAAACCCAGCCGTCATGTGGACAGAGCCGATTTGGTTGTTGGGTTTGTACGGTTGTCAAGGAAGATAAGTCCATGAGGGCACTAGTGGAGCATGGGAATGCATGGATGGCCCCGATGTTAGCTTATCGTGATTTAATGGTAGAGGGGCGTAATATCTCGGAGAACCGTTACGCAACTCGAAGAAATGGGCAAGCCGCGGTTGATGCCGAGGGGCATAATATGGGAAACTACACTTTTGAATATCGTAAAGATATGCTTAAACGTCTTTTGATTCTTCAACGTGATCTTCAAAAGATAAAGCCCCATATGGAATTGATTTCTAATCAAGAGCTTGTTGCCATACAGATTAATTGGTTCCGCGATGGTTTCTTTACTCCTAAAGTTACAGACATTTTTAATGATGTTTATAACCGAACAATGCCTTTCGAGAACATGCAGTACCAAGAAAGATTGCTTCTCGAGCAAGTTTGTAAAGACTCCCCCGAGGATTATCATTTAATCAACGACCTAGTATCTCTCCAGAAGAGTAAAACCATTTTGATGAACAATAATGGACTTCAGGGTGATATCGAGCGTCGATTGGATAACTATATTAACGAGAGGAAGTAGCATGTTTATAGATTCAGTAATACTTAAGAATTTCCGTGCATATAAAGGGAGAAATGAAACCTCCTTTAGAAAAAACGGGAAAAATGTGTTTCTGATTGCGGGTAATAATGGCTTCGGCAAGACGACCTATTTATCGGCAATGGTATGGTGTCTTTATGGGAAATTGATGGTAGATGTTGATGAGAAGTTCCGTAGAGAGATTAACGATGCCCAGGGCTATAAGAGTTTCGCCAAGGCAGGATTAAACAACATATGCGCTGCAACCGTCGACAGTCTTGCCTTGAGTGCAGATGATAAAAAACTACTTGCAAAAAAGGGCTATGAGAATAGCTTCGCCGGATTAGAGGAAAACTCTCAATACTTCGTTGAAATTCATCTTACAGAAGTTTTCATCCCTTCGATTCCATGTTCTGAGGTAACTATTAGGCGGACCTTCGATTATGTTTTAGACACAGAGTATATCGACGTTCTTATTGATGGACAGGTAAATGAGCTTGCAAAAGATGTAGGCTATGATATATTTATTAATGACTTTATTCTCTCGAAGGATATCGCCAAGTTCTTTCTCTTTGACGCCGAGAAGATTGTAAATCTCGCCGAGGTAAAGTCTATTGAAGAGAAACGAAAACTTAGTACCGCCTATAGTGAAGTTCTTGGCATAAAGAAATACGAAGATATTAAGAAGAATCTTGAGAACCTTCGCATCAAATTCAGAAAAAAGGCTGGGTCAAGTGTAAGCCAAGCAAAGCTTCTTAAGCTCACGGCAGAAGTAGATGACCTAGAGAAATCCATTATCGATAAGGAGCAGGCCCGTAATTCACTTGCTACCCAAATTGACAGTTTAAGGGCAGAAAAGGATTCATTACAAGAAAAGTTAATACGTGAAGGCAATGCTATTAGCGTTGACGAGTTAGAAAAGCTTAAGGCCGGGCTTATAGCAATAAAAGAAAAGGACACTCAACTTAAGGCTCAACTGAGGGATATGATGGATATAGCGCCCTTCGCTATTTCTGGGGAGCTTTTTAGTAGAGCTATAGTTCAATCAAATCTTGAGCAGGAGGCCAAAGCTAAAACCGCAAATGCAGAAACGCTTATGGCGGCATTGATCTCCGCGCAACAATCGATAATCGAGGAATCGAAGGCGCTTGATTTTTCTGCTAAACAGAGGACACTTTTCGAGACGATTATTAACAATTCCTTTTCAAATACCGTATCACAGTACGCTCCTGACAAGAAACAAAGTAATATCAAAGTTCTGTTTGATTTCTCCGATCAAGAGCACAATGCGTTCAAGAGTTTATATGACAATATCAAATTATCATTCAGCGTATCATTCCGTCAGCTCGTAAAAGATATTAAGAACAATACTAATTTACTTCTTAAGACCCAGAGGAGAATAGCTGCAGCAGAACTCGACGATAACGATGGTCAGATTAAAGAGATAAGGGGCCGAAAAGCTATTGTAGAAACTCAGCTCAGGCAATATGAAGAAGATAGCCGCGTGCTATCTGAACATATCGGATTAATGAATCGTGATCTTGGAATTAAGAAAAAACAACTCTCTGAGTGTATAAAGCTTGTCAAGGTTGATGACATGGACAAGGACAAAGATATCATTGCTGAGAGACTAATAGGAGAGTTAAATAACTTCTTAACCCAATTACGCGAGAAGAGAAAGGCTTCTCTTGAAGGAAAGATTAAAAGCGAGATAGACATTTTGATGCACAAGACGGATTTCATTAATGGAGTATCAATGGATATTCAGGATAACATTATTGAGATCAATTTACTTGATAGGGACAGCCAGATTATTAATAAAGAAAAGTTATCTAAGGGTGAGCAGCAGCTTTATGCGACTGCAATACTGAAAGCTCTCGTGGACGAGTCTGGAATCTCATTCCCGGTTTTTATTGATAGTCCTCTGCAAAAGTTTGACAGTATTCACTCGAAGAATATCATTTCAAAGTTTTATCCTGCTGTTTCTAAACAGGTCGTTATTTTCCCTTTGTTAGGGAAAGAGCTATCGGAGGCCGAATATGGTGATCTACTTCCGAATGTTAATAGTGCATTCGTAATCCAGAATAAGAATGGAGTTTCATCCTTCATTAAAGTTGATCCTAATAATATTTTTAGTTATATCGAATAAACCATGTTCACTCAGATCAAAACATCAAAGGCGAATAAAATCATAGTAACGGATCTAAGTCGTCGGTTTAATTTAGGTGCTGAAAATGTTATTGCGCGAATTGCGTTTGCTTATTCCCTTTCATCGGGTCGCAAACTCAAATTAAGCGATATTGCTGATTCACAAGGGAAAGAGTATAGTAAGAATGTGCTCTTTGGCAATAATTATCCCTTCTATATTGCCCTTCTTTGCACACATTATGGCATTTATAAAACCGATAAAGATATCCCCAAGTACATCAAGTTGCACCTTGATGATGGACTGCAATTACTGAATAACGAACTTAACGATAATCCAAATCTAAATGGCATGGATTACCTTATCGATAAGATCGATGCAGGCCTTAAAACAATAGATTAGAGTGATGCTAAGCGATAAGATATCAGATCTTTATAGCGCCGGAGAGATTTCAGGCTATGTGTATCTCGCCTGTGTGGAGCATGACATCTTTACAGTTGGGGATATCGTAGATAAAGGACTTCTTGAGAATCCAGAATATGGCTGGACAACACAACTGCGTCCTTTTATTGAAGATGCGTCACCTGAGAAGACCGACAATAATTGTTTATCATCAAATGAGACAGGGGCGTTCTTATCGCATATTCAAGAAATCTATGAGGTTGTTTATAAGGGGCTCGATGTGAGAACAGCCTCTGCAATTAAAACTCTTGAATCCGAGTTTCCTCCCCTCAATATTTTTTTGTCAAAACTTATATTGGGCGATAGTGACTTATGGAAGAGGCTTAAGGAGCTCCATGCAGTTGGTCGTAAGACGGTTAATCGTGCGCACGATTTTGCTATTGAGTTAGAAAATGCGCTTAGGCGTAAAGGGATTTCAGTCGATGAATTAGTACCTGTTTCGGAACCAAACGAAGAAGAATCCGGGGCAACGATTGTGGGGAATAAGGATTTGTCTCAGTTTGGAGAAACAGCCTTACAGGAGATTGTTCGAGAAGCAATATCAGGCCTTTCTGTCAGGTCTACCAATGCTCTGTTATTAATACTTAAGGAGTGCGGATCATACAAATCTTTTTGCGATAAAATTACTTCTGAAGATTTTGATGTAAAGAGTATTCGCAATATTGGAAGAAAGAGCTTACCTGAAATACGCTCTTTTGTATCTGCTATTAAGAGAGTTTATATAGACATTTCGGATACTCCGTCTATTGAAAGTGATGATAGTGTTGATAACTTTGATCGCTTTCAAGCTCTGTTTGAGAATAAAATGCATGAGTTATCCGTGAGATCTTTCCATGCGGTTGATGCATTATATAGGAAATGTGGTCGTTCTTTAACTCGATTTATGAAGACCATTACGCATCCGGATTTTCGGATTGCTTCTCTTCCGGCCATTGGGCGCAAAAGCGCAGCAGAGATAATAGATTGGATTCAAAACTTCAGAACGATTATTACTGGTTCATCTGAGACGCATGAAATAGCCGAAAGAGAAGCTCGCGCCTTTACTCTTTCCAAGCAAGGTTTAATAGGTAATGTTGTCGCTATCGAGGAGGTTAGTTTGGAACTCGGTCATTTCGCTTTCTTTCTCGCAGTATTAAACTATATTACTCAAATGAATAGTCGCGATAAAGCGATTATTGATTCTCAACTCAAAATATACCAAGGACAAGTATTACAGAATAGAAAAGAGGCCGCAAAAGCTCTAAACATAACACCTGAGCGGATGCGCCAACTACGTATAGCTATTTTTAAGAAGCTACGAGCATATATTTCGTTGATCCACAAAGCAGGTCAACAATATGAGTCAAACTTTAGGTATAATTTATCTGAGATCAGTAGAATAAACAATCAGGAGTATACTCATTTTAATGATAACTTTATTTTGTGGACGATTTCCTGTCTCTGGAAAAACGAGTATGAGTTATTAGGAGACCCCGAGACAGCTTTCGCAAATCCCTATGGCTATGAGGTTAATCTCGTCCTTGTACCAAAGGCCCTGTCTGAGATTTTTGACTTTCACTCTTTCGTTCATTACTTTGAAGAATTGCAGGAAACAAAAAGAGCAGATGATATGTTGATTCCACTTCAAGACAGCATCATCCGATTCTTTAAAGACAGAGTATACTATGAGAAATTAGACGAGTTATCATTTCACTGCCGGCATATTTTAAGATCCGTTTTTGGCTTCGATGTTAATAATGATGTAGTTGTCGTGGAGCGCAATGCTTCACGGAATAATACTGAGTGGGTTGAATTAATAATCCGCGAAGTGGGACACCCTATGACCATCGAAGAGCTTTATGATGAGCTGGAAAAACGTCATCCTGGGAAATCAAAATCACCAATTGCTCTTGCTGGTGCAGTACGAATGAATCCAAATCTTGTCCCGATTGGACGAAGTAGTACTTTTGGATTACGTGAATGGTCAGAAGGGGCTCACCGTGGTGGAACAATCAGAGAGTTCGCAACAGAATATCTCCTTTCTCTTGATAAACCTATTGCGCAGTTACCGGATATCGCAAAATATGTGAGACAATACCGTCCGTCATCTTCTGATAAGAGCATCAATTCAAACCTGTTATTGGAAGCCAATGGCGCTTTTGATATCTTCTTTAAGGGTGATACTAGATATATAGGTCTTTCCGGCTACGATTATGGAGAAGAATATCGTCGTTATGATCGCAAAAAGGACGCTAAGCGAGATTTTAAGACAAGCTGTACTCTTCTCGAAGAATTTGTGGCAGAAAATGGAAGATTACCGTTCTCACATAGGGTAAATGATGATGAGAAACGCCTCGCTCGCTTTTGGAACGTACAACTGGCACAGCTTGAAAAAGGTTTATTAGAGGGAGAAGAGAAAGAGATTATTGAGTCTATGGTCGAGCGTTTTGCGGGCCTTAAGATTCATAAAAAGGAATTCGACTGGCTTCAGACTTACGAGACTATAAGAAGAGCCATCGAGAATGGTTTCGGGATTTCTTCTTTGTCTTATGAAAAACAGGTTTGGCTGAGTAAACAGATTCGCTCGTATAAGTATAGTAATTTGAGCGATTCTCATATGAAACAGATTGAAGAACTAGTTAAACTGATAAAAGATAATGCTTACGGAGTATAGGTTTAGGAGCCTCTATTCAACGGGGGAAAAGAACTCTCCTATAGAGTTTTTTACAAATGCTTTGTCAAGGAGCGACCATTTTGATTTGGGCCTTGGCTTTTTCAGCTCAGCAAGCATTAACGTGCTATGTTTGGGTTTTGCCCGATTTATCTCTAATGGTGGAAGGATGCGCCTGTATATCAACCAATTCCTTTCTGAAAATGATTACAAAGCTTTGGTAACAACTCCTCATGCTATTGAGGATAGTGTAATTAAAGATTTCCATGCCATGCTTAATCTCTTGTCAAAAAGAGATGAGCATTTCTTCAATTGCCTGTCGTATTTAATAAGTACCGGAAGGATTGACATTAGAATCGTTATTCCGAAAACGGGAGGCATTGCTCATCAAAAGTTCGGAGTGTTTACGGATGAGAAAGGAAACAAGGTTTCATTTATAGGCTCTCTTAATCTTACCGCCTCTGCATTGACCTCGCGGAATATCGAAAGCATCTCATGTCAGGTATCCTGGAAAGGTGCAGAAGATAGTATTTCCGAATATGAAGAACTCTTTAATTCGATTTTTACTGGCGAAAAAGAGAACATTACCGTTCTCAAAGCAGATCAGTTGACGCAGGAGATTATCAAAGCCTTCCCATCGCCGGATGAAAAAACGATAATCGATGAAGAGGACAAGCTCATAAAAGAGTGGCACGAACAGAGTCCTGGAAAACAAACCATAGATTCTGTTGTGTCAACAGAGAATGATGAACCGCATTTCCCCTTCCCTACAGGTGCGTTTCCGTATCAGATTGAAGCTTACCAAAGCTGGCGGAACAATGGTTATACCGGTATTTTTGCAATGGCTACCGGAACGGGTAAGACGATAACATCTCTGAATTGTGTTTTAGAGGAATATAAGAATTCAGGGAAATATAGAATGCTCATTCTAGTCCCTTCTAATGATCTCGTTTCACAGTGGGTTGGTGAAGTTGGGAAGTTTAACTTCCAGAACGTTTATGTGGTAAATGGCATGAACGATTGGCGCAAGTCTTTAACCGAACTGAAAAATGAGGTTGGGTGGGGCATTGAGAGAAATTATGTTATTATTTCCACGTATGTTTCTTTTACGGATCCATCCTTCCAAAATCTTATAAAGAAGTTGAATGATAGCGAGATGATCCTTATCGCGGATGAGGCTCATAATGTTGGAAGTGCATCCGTACGGAAAGCTTTTGATGTTCTTCCGATTAGAAAGCGTATTGCTCTTTCTGCCACTCCTAGTCGGAAATACGATGAAGAAGGAACACGCGCTATTGAGGAGTATTTCCACGATGTGCCACCTTACTGTTATTCTTTCTCGATGGAAAGGGCGATTAAGGAAGGGCGATTGATGCACTATCTTTACTATCCTCGTATCGCCTACTTAAACGACTCGGAGATGAAGCGCTATACTTCTTATACTCGTCAGCTTCTTTCTTATTTCGATGCCAAAGAAAAGAAATTCAAGGAGAGTCAAGAAGTGATAGATCTCTTAATGAAGAGAAAAAGGGTAATACATAAAGCACAAGATAAGTATCGCGTCTTTATGAGTATTATCGACGAGCTAGTCGCGAATGAAAAGACTAAGTATTGCTTTGTCTATACTCCGGAAGGAGTTGACTATGGCTCAGGAGAAGAAGAAAAGATTCTTGAGAAGATGAAAGAGCTTGTTTTTGAGAAGTATCCTGAAATACGCACCAATACATTTCTTGGCGGCGATAATGGGAGGAGAGACAAGTTGAGGGCTTTTTCGGAAGGTCAAATTGATATGCTATTTGCGATGAAATGTCTGGATGAAGGCGTCGATGTCCCTCGCGCCGAAGTTGGCATATTTACTTCAAGTACAGGGAATCCCCGACAGTTTATTCAACGACGAGGTCGATTACTGCGAACTCATCCCGACAAAACTTTCGCTTATATCTATGACACTATTGTAGTTCCTGCCGCCTCGTCCGATTCGGAGCATAATATGTATGAAATGGAACGCTCCCTTGTTCGAAATGAGCTTATGCGGGTTGCATATTTCGCATCACTATCAGATAACTATTATGAAGCCAAAAAGGCGTTATCGGGTGTTTTAGAATACTACAAAATCGAGATTAGCACTCTTATTTCAGAATTACAAAATCAATAATAATATGACAACAACAGAGCTATTAAAGGAAGTCCTAAAGGACAAGATCTTCCAGGAGAAGTATGGTATTCCCCAAGAAGAATTAGAGTCTATTTCATTTGATGCCGACTCTGGCTACCCGGTCGTTGAAGCCATTAAAACTATCATTAAGCTGAAGGACAGTAGTACTCCAGATGTTAATGTCTACAAAAACATAAAACAGAATATCTTTAATATTTCCGAGTAATATGGCATCTGTGATTAAATCTATTGCCTTCAAAAATTTCTATAATTTTTATGGAGATTTTGAGAGCAATACGTTCACATTTAGCGAGGGCTTAAATATTATTAATGCCGACAATGGCATGGGAAAGTCAAAAATGTATAATGGCTTTCTCTGGATTTTAAAGGACATGGTCTATGACTCTGATTTAAGAGAATCCGATGGCGTTGTTCACTCTGCAATCAAGATTGCCTCTGAGAAAGCAAAAAATTCAGATGAGGTTGTTGACTTTGGTGTACGCCTTGTCTTTGAAGACGATAGGAAAGAGTACACTATTACGAAGTCCATTAAACTTACAAAAGACTATGCCTCAGAAATTGGTTGGAAGGTTTCTCTCCCAAGAACAGATGTTCTTGAGCTTGATCTTTTGACTCACAACTCAGCCATTGTATATGATCTTGCACGTCAAGAAGAAATAATCAAAGTTAGGCTTCTTTCTGCAACGATGCAACCTTACTCTCTCCTCCAAGGAGAGGCCATCGACAATATAGTCGACTTAACAGATTCCTCTAATCTTGCATCAACTGTTGAGGCTCTTACTGATCTGTCTGAATTAAAGATTATTGAAAAAACATGTAAGACTCTGTATTCTGGGGCGGATAAAGATCTCTCCACTAAGCAGAAAGCCTGTGCGCAGAATAAAAAGGGTTTTGATGATGCTCAAGCCGAAAAAGCAAATATTCTGAAACAGATAAAAGGAAGCGAAGAATCAATCGAACTGTACAAAAAAGAGCTCCAGCAAGCGACAGAGGAAGCCGATAAATATAAAGGCATTCTTGCCAATACTGAAAAAAGAGTCGAGTATCGTGAGAAGCTCATCGCGCTCAGAGCTCAACTGGGAAAGAAAGAGAAAGAACTCGAATCGCTTTTGTCTTCAATAAACGACAATTTATTTGCGAAGAATCCTATTCCTTGGCTACTTTATGGTACTGAAGGTTATGTGGATGCCTTCATCGAGAAACGAGGGAAATATACCGAAGCGATGTTGGCTAAGAAAGTCTTAGCTAATCCGGAGGCTTTGTTAGCATCAATCCTGCCGGAAGGGAGTCCGGATGATGCTTCTCTTTCTAAAATGTTGGAAGAATGCCGTTGCTTTGTATGCAATCGACCTTTTACCAAAGATGATGAACACTACAAGCATGTTGAAATGCTACGCAAACGTTCGATAACAAAGCCAACTACTGACGATGCGAAATTCAAGGCTTTCTTCGGCGATATTCAGAAAGCCGTATCTCCTTACATGACAGTCGATACTATTTTCGCTTCGATTGCTAGCTCTATTAAAACTCAGAAAACAATCGAAAATGAGATAAAGACCATTCATGATCAGATTAATACAACGCTTACCGAGTTTAAGAATTATGGCGGGTCTGAAAATGAAGATTCCGGGATCTCAGATGATAATGTTTTGTCCGCCTATGATAAGGCGTTGAATGCAATTAACTTGAATCAGGGGTATCTTACCTCAGCCACAAACCAAGTTATCAAACTCAAGGAAGATCTCAAGGCATGTGATAAAAAGCTTTCCGAATACGGAGGTGCTGCCGTCCCCCAGTCATATCGAGATCTAAAGGAAATAATCGAGGATGCTCAGATAGCGTTTGATAGGACCAAGCAGCGCATATATGATGAAGTAATAGCAACGCTGGAGAAAAAGTCGAACGAGTTTTATCAGAAGCTGACAGCTGGTAACAATGTTGATGGAGGAAAGCTCTCATTCTCTAAAACATCGTACGACTCTATTCAGTTGAAGGTTTACAATGAGGCTGGTGGTGAGCTTACTGGTGCTTCAGAAGGATTCCAGCGAATGAAGAAGATAGCGGTATTAATGGCTATTATCTCTTCCAAGTTTGGTGGAGGGAAATTTGAGTATCCTTTTATTGCAGATGCTCCTTTCTCAGCATTTGGTAAGAATTTCATTAACAACTTCTTCGATACAGTTCCTACTGTCTTCAAGCAATGCATCATAATGATTAAGGATCTCTATGATGTAAACTCGCCTCAGAGAATTTCAGAAGATGGACAAGAAATCCTTGAGAAGATGAAAAATGGTGAACTCCCAGGTACTTTCTATGTCCTTACTGTACCGGAAGTGGGAGACCCGGTTAATATGATTACAGATATTCATTCTTATAAGAAATAGTCACTATGAATAGTCAAGAATTCCGTCAAGAGATTGACATTAAAAGACCGAGATATCTTGCCAAGTATTATCCCCTTATGGAAACTATTTCCAATAAAGGAACAACAGGCGGTGGTGATTACATAAAGTTTGGTCCTTTCTTTCAAACATACATGTATGCCTTTATGATTGGATACCATTTGGGAGAATGTAACCAGATTGCTGGGGCAGGTGAAACAAAGGACTTCGCCCCACTCAACCATTGGAAACCATCAGAGATGGTTGATTACATTCTGATGCTCATTTTATCTGAGTCAGAAGATAAATTAGGGTTTAGTTGGGAGGACCTTGAATCAATGAATGATGACGAGTGTAAAGCCGCTGTATCTACCATCGTGCGAAGGATAGAGGGCTATGCTAATACTGGGCTAAATTATATCCAAGATAAGTTTAATAATGAGAAGGATGAGTTCCGAAGCCCACAAGTGTTCATCAATTTCCTCCGCGACGTTGTTGACGATAAGGTTCAATAAGCATAGTTCTTTAAATGACGCGACAAGAAATGCTTAACAAGCTCTCCAAGATTACTATCATTGTAGCTAATCCTACAGTGACATATGATATGGGGATGCAGTTTGATGTGATGACGGGTCAAGGTGCGCTTACAACTTTTGGGAATGTCGGTCAGTGGCCATTTATGCGATTTGTCATTACGGAGTCTTTCCGTGCCCTTCAGAAATCATTACTTGATGGCTACGATGTTTCCGAGGAGATTATGCTTCAGGACCCAATTTGCAAAGAACTATGCAAATACCATGACATGTGGAATAGTAGCTATTCTCTTGAGGAAGAATCTCTTTCAAAGTGCCTTTCTTGTATTAAAGAGAATATTCGGTCAGTAGATCTTTCGGGCGACGTATTATTTGTTTATGCTACAGTAGAAGAATGGGATATTGACATCAGATTCTTCCCAGACTATCAAGAATTCCAAAAGGCAATGTTAGTAGATTGGGAAGATTCTGTTGAAGGTTACGAAGGCATGGATGATTCAGAACTTGAAGGATGGTATGAAATTGCCGAGGCTAATGACTGGGATGGAATTTATCTTTTGGAGAAGGGATAGAAGGTGATCAGTAGTTGTCTTTAGTTCATGATAAAAAAGGATGATTATCGTTCTATTTTCACAGTATTATCCTACTCCTGTAGCATATGTTCATTATCTTAGAGGGAAGAGGTTTTATAGATATTAATTGATTGAGCTTACCGTATTTGTTGCTATGATTACTAAAATTGAAAAAATAACAGGTCTCTCAGAGGAAGAGTTGATAACTCTTTTGATAAAGCTATTGCAACTTAAGGGATTCTCTGATGTTGAGCAAATGGACAGATATATTGTCAAAGGTGATCAGCAGAACCTTTTGAGCAAAGACCACGCTCTTTTTATCACCTTTCCATTTAAGTTGGGTGGGAGTGTAAATCAAGATATTTCTTCTATCGGGGAAAACATATCAGAGATTCAAAGTAAAAACGCGGCAAATTCAATTTTCCTCTTTTCTAAGTATACCATAACGAAGGGGTTTCAAAGCAGTTTATCGCATCAATTGACTCACATACGCCTGAACTATATTGATAGGGATGGTTTTATTTCTTTAGTCGACGAAGTCTTCCCGGAATTCTGGAGGCATAACGATTTGCACCTTATTCAATATGAAAAAGAATTCATTGACACTATTGAAAAAGATTCTGAATGGAAGAAACTAAGTTTTCCGAATGAAAAATATGCTAAGCTCTTAAACATTTTTATTGAACCTCGACTTGTTCGGTGTTATCAGGATAAGAAGACAAACACTCCCCTCACTAAGGGCTATTCAGTAGCAGAGTTAATAGATTTCGATGGTCCTGTAGTGATTGATGGCAATGCTGGGTCTGGTAAAAGTACCTTGCTAAAGCGGATAGGGAGACTTCTTGTTGATCAAAATGCGACAGACCCTGATAAGAAAAACCTTCCTGTTTATGTAACCGCATTAGAAATATCAAATGCGAATTACGATGTTAAGTTTGCGATTCAGTCTAAACTCCTTGGAATCACAGAAGGTTCCCTAACTGAGTTAAAGAAAGAGTACGATATCCAATTGTTGATAGATAGTATAGATGAATTCGACGAAACACAAAAACGGCATATTATTTCCGATTTGGATGATTTATCGAAGCGTGCTCATATTAAATACTATATTGCGACAAGGAATGCGGATTCTCTAATTCCTTTTAGTCAATGCGAACTCAATAATTTCAATATTCGTCGATTCAATTTAGAACAGATTAAGCTTTTCTTGAATGCATTTTTCTCTGGTGATGAAAGTAAAGCATCAACTCTTCTTGATGCTTTAAGAGACAATCAAATGCTAGAGAGATTGCCAATTACACCTTTAACCCTTTCGTTAATATCCATTCTTTTTGAGGAGACAGAGTTTGAAATCCCAGCCACTATTTCGGATATCTATGATAACTTTAACGCTCTCATTATTGGAAAGGCTGTTGTATCAAGTAAGATTGAGTTTATCGACATTTCTTTTAAAGAAAGGATCCTTTCGATTTATGCTTTTGCTTTATTAGAAAGGCCAGGGCACTTCCCTATGACTTTAGAAGAATTCCTTAATTATTTTAAAGATTATTTTGAAGGAAAGTCTTTACCTATTAAGAAAGGATCCCCAGGATGTTTTATATTATCTTATTCATAATACAGGAATCTTATATCTTAAAGACGGCGATAAAGTCCAGTTTAGCCACGACTCTTATATGGAGTATTATGCCGCATTAGAGATCTTTAAGCATAAACGGACAGCTGAAGAAAAACTAGTACAGAATTTCTTTGATCCAAATTGGCAAAATGCGGCTATTTTCTATGCGGGAAAATCGAAAGATATGCCCGAGTTTTTACAAAAGATAAAAGACCATATTGCTAAAGGGAATGATTTGAATGCTTTTATGTCCAGTATCTTTGGAGCTGGCTACTTGCTTCAAGCGCTATATCAGACAGATAACAAATTAAGAAGAGATGTTATTATAGACATTCTTACCATTTCTTTGAAGAACCTAGAGGCTTTTAAGCTGTTAGCCGCAAATGATATGGTTCTTTTCAAAGATTATCGGTTGCCCATTTTGAGTCTTATTAATTTCATTTATTTCTATGAGTCATTTAATTCTATAACATTGACAGAGCCATTAAAGATGGCTTTTGAGAGCAAGTTTAATGAGTTCGAGAAGACAAAGGATGTCGGCATAGGGTATAATCTCTTGGAGTTAGCGTTTACTCTTGATTCAAAACGAATTAGATATCAAGAGCCTTTAGAGAAAGTCATTTATACTTCCGAGATAATGCGTGATCCAACATTAAATATCTTGGCCGCCATTTCTGTAGATGTGTTAGGAAAGGAAAGATACAAAGAGTATAAAGACGAAATAAAGAGAATACATTATTCTCTATCAGATATTCAAAAACGCTTAATAGAACAACCGGTTGCAAAATTACGTTTCACCGCTCTTGATACTATAAGGAAGCAAGAGAAAGTCACATTATTAGTAGAAGGGAAAACCGATGCGGTCATACTTGAGCATGCATATATGGTTTTAACAGACGGGGCTTTCCCTTATTGGCGTATTGAAAAAGCTGGCCATAATAACGAAGAAGGTTCTGCCGCGGAAGTGTCAAAAACGCTGACTCAGGCTTACCCTTTATGGAAAACGCGTCAAGAGTCCACTATTATTGGGCTCTATGACCACGATAATGCAGGGCTCGGCGAATATGGGAGGCTTAATGCAGATTTTGTCGAAATAGAAAAGGGTATTAAGAAACACAAAGACGGGAATATCTATGCCATTTGCATCCCTGTTCCCGGAGAGCTAGAAAACTATCTTAGACCAGATCAAATGTTTAATTTCTTTGAAATTGAGCATTATTTCGGGCATGATTACCTTCAATCTAAAGACATGCTAAAGAAAACCGACATACCTGGCGTTTATGCAATAAAAGATGGCCCGAAGGTTAGGTTTGCTACGGAAATAAGAAAGGAATATGATGCAACCCTCTTTAAACATTTCTTATTGTTGTTTAGGTTGGTTGATAAGCTAACAGAAACAAGTGTACATTACATTACAGATTGATGCCGAGAACAAACCACTCATGAGTGTCTCTATTCAATGAACGAACTAATAATAAAACGGTTAGCCGTAGTTAAGCATCTGTATCAACAAGGGTTGGCTCTTTCATATGAATCGGAGCCAACCAATGGTCTCTGCTTATTGCCTTTTCATGACAGCATTGAGATGTTTATGAAAATCTGCGCTGATGTCAAGAGTGTGAAGATTGATCGCAGCACAATGTTTATGGACTATTTCTCCAAGATTCCTGACCTGCTGTGTTCTTCACAAATGCAGAACCTGAATAACAAGAGAGTTGCTCTCAAACATCATGGTGAGATTCCGTCTTCTCTTGATATACAGATGGCAAGAACAAACACGACGGAGTTTTTTCAATTAAATACCCCCGTATTTTTCGGCTTCGACTTTTCGGAAATCTCTCTAACAAGCCTTATTAAATATTCATCAGTCGCAGAATGGCTTAACAAGGCGAATGATACTCATAAAAAGGGCGAATTCGTGGAATCTATTTGCTTATCACATGTGGCATTCAAAGAGCTTCTCTTGAGTCATGAAGAGGATAAGTCCTATTTTTATGAGTCACCGTTTTCGGCGGTTAAAGAATGTAAACATTTCTTTAGGGACACAAAGATTGATCACCAGCTTGACGAAAACATAAATAAGATTAAAAAGGATCTTATGAGCATCGATGATGCTTTGACAATCATTGGCCTTGGGATTGATTATAAACAGTATACAAAATTCAAGTTATTAAGCCCGTACATCAATGTTTGGCCCGAAAAAGATGGGCGGAAGTTCGACTGGCATCCTAAAGCAAACATAATAGCCAGTTCTCGAAATTCTTCTTTCTGTTATGATTTTGTTATCTCTTGCGCCCTGAATCTTCAACGCTCGGACTTTGAAATTAGCGAGCTATTGAAGTCTCCATTCCCCGAGAACAGAGACGAACGTAATGCCTAATAAGTCGCCAAAATGTCGCCAAAAATTGACACATAAAAAGAGCTAACCGCTGAAAATCAGTCAGTTAGCTCTTTTTAAGGTGCCCCGGGCGGGAGCACTTTTGTGTGCTCACTATCAATATATTACAAAATTTCCAAGCTAAAACGCAAGCTGTTTCTGAAGGGGTCTGAAAGACAACATCAATCCCTAAGGGAGCCTATCGGTACGACAAGAACTCCATCTTCTGTCCGACGATAAGGATAATCACCAATGCCGGTAAGAACCATGAGGAAAGACGGTCTCTTCATTTTGGTTGAATCAATCTTTTCGGCCAGGGTCGTGAGAGTGTCCGCACCGGCATTGATGAGGTCTGTCCCTCCAATCTTGATTTCCACGAGCCCATACGAGCCATTCCTTAAATGGACAACGGCATCGCATTCAAGGTTGTTCTTGTCACGATAGTGATAGACTTTACCGTCAAGGGCGTCCGCATAGACTCTCAGGTCCCTCACGGCCAGCGTTTCGAAGATCAGTCCGAAAGTCTCCATATCATTGATCAAATCCTTCGGGCCCAGGCCGAGGGCGGCGGTGGCGATGGAAGGATCGATGAAATACCTGGTGTCGGATGTCCTGATGGCCGTTTTGCTTCTAAGGTTAGGGTTCCATGCGGTAGAATCCTCTATGACGAAAATCTCCTTCAATGCCTTGATGTAACTGTAAACAGTGGCGTCAGACATCTGTTCATCGCCATTATTCTTAATGTCCGCGAGAATTGTCCCGACAGTTGCCTGGGAGCCTTGGTTCCGCGCATAGGAACGCATGATACGCCGGGCCAGTTCTTCATCCCGTTCCACATCATCAACTCTCTTGATATCTGTGCTGACCACGGAATCGAAGTAATCAAAGGCTTGCGCCAAAGAGGCTTTTTCCTTTTTTCTTAAAACAGCCTTAGGCCAGCCTCCACGGCATGTCAGGAAAGCGAGTCTATCAAGGTCAATGTGACTCTCGCCATCCACCGTATCAGCATTCTCAAACAAATGGCCCAAACTGACATCACCGGTAGAATCTTCAGATTCCCAAAGTGACATGGGACGGAGCTTAAGGCGAGAGATACGTCCTGTTCCAGTGTGGTAAATCTTTTCTTCCTCAATTATATTCCCGTTTTCATCTTTCTTCGGTTTAGGGGGAACAGCGGAGCCCGTAAGCATAAACTGCCCATCTTCATCCCTTTTATCCACCTCGTTTCTCACAGCATCCCAAAACTGTGGTGCTATTTGCCATTCATCAATCAGTCTTGGGGTTTTACCGGCCAGCAGCCGGGATATATTTGTCCTGGCCAATGCAAGATTCTGGCTCAGCCTTTCGGGATCGGCCATAGAAAGGATGCTTCCCGCCTGTTGCGATGCCAACGTAGTTTTT
>Ga0247609_10002034_pt1 | contig 22361 bp, 20 predicted proteins | sample 172DNAGHGlowgp2_FD_193487 | JGI IMG/M metagenome (GOLD analysis project Ga0247609, IMG submission 193487) | Sheep rumen microbial communities from Palmerston North, Manawatu-Wanganui, New Zealand - 1728 DNA GHGlow gp2 | ecosystem: Host-associated > Mammals > Digestive system > Stomach > Rumen ...
GAACTGCAACACAGACTGTACTTCCTAACACAAGCTTTCTTACTCATCCCGGAAAAATAATAGTCGCGAATTACCGACAATTTGAATTCTTCACTGTAAATTTGATTCTTTCTACTCATAATGGTCGCACATTTTAATTGTTATTAAATGTGTCTACCTATATCAGTATAAGTCAGATCGTTATTTAGCTTATTTTGCAGGTTACTTCTCGGACACTTCCTAAGTGATACAAAAGTATAATAAACGTCGGATAAATTCAAGTCACACTATGTTAAACGTTATTAAAAATCAAGCAGATTCCATTGCTAGACAAAAACAAATACATATCTTTGCGCTATCAAAATGATATCACTTTTTAAAACAACTAAAGACATGGAAATGAAAGAAAAGAAATTTGACGGAATGGTGATGAACGGCTTTCTGATGCTGTTCGTAAACCTAATGATGTACGTAGCAACCATGGCGGTTGCCATCTACGGCATTGTGTTGCTGGCAGAAGAGAACGGCCAGGAAGTCCTGGGCTGTGTACTGCTGTGTGTCGGCATGCTGGCTTTCATTGCCAACATCGTTTGTTCGTGCGGATTCTTGATGCTGGAGCCCAACGAGGCTAAGGTGCTGACATGGTTCGGCAAGTACAGCGGCACGTTCACCGATACGGGCTTCTACTGGGTCAACCCGTTCTATGGCACCAAGAAGGTGAGCCTGCGTGCCCGTAACCTGGATGCAGAGCCCATCAAGGTGAACGACAAGACGGGTAACCCCGTGATGATTGGCCTGGTACTGGTATGGAAACTGAAGGATACATACAAGGCCCTATTCGAGGTTGACTCACAGACGATGGCCGGTTCGCCACAGGGACAGATCGGTGCCGACGTGCGTAGTATCATGAACGCTCTGGAACGGTTTGTCCGCGTACAAAGCGACGCTGCCCTGCGTCAGGTGGCCGGACAGTATGCGTATGACGACGAGGACAACAAAAACGAAGAGCTGACCCTGCGCGGGGGCGGCGAGGAGATCAACGAGCAACTGGAACAGAAACTCAACGAGCGACTGGCACTGGCAGGCATCGAGGTCGTCGAGGCTCGCATCAACTACCTGGCCTACGCTCCTGAGATTGCCGCCGTCATGCTACGCCGCCAGCAGGCATCGGCCATCATCACCGCCCGCGAAAAGATTGTGGAGGGTGCAGTCTCGATGGTGAAGATGGCACTCGACAAGCTGTCGAACGAGGACATCGTGGAACTGGACGACGACAAGAAGGCCGCCATGGTCTCGAACCTGCTTGTGGTGCTCTGTGGTGACGACTCAGCCCAGCCAGTGGTGAATACAGGTACGCTGAACCATTAAAAGACATAAAAATGAAAAGATACGAATATAAAATCATCACCCCACTGTTCAAAGAGGAGAAGAAACTCAATGAGTTGGGTTACGAAGGGTGGGAACTTGTGGCAGTAGATCACTGTTCGATGTTCCTGAAACGTGAATATACCGATTAATGTCAGAGAAGACAACAAAGAGTTTTATCCTACGCGTTGATGCCGAGACGATGAACGCGATAGAGGCTTGGGCTGCGGACGAGTTCCGCAGCACCAATGGCCAGTTGCAGTGGATTATCACAGAGGCATTGCGTAAGGCGAAGCGTCTGCCGAAGAAGAAGGAAAAAGAACCTTGATTAGTAGAAATAACAACTATGATTGAACTAAGAAACGAAAAAATCAGCATTGTTGTAGCTGAAAAGGGAGCTGAGCTCCAGAGTATCAAGGACGTAGAAGAGAAAGAGTACCTGTGGCAGGGCGACCCGAAGTACTGGCCGCGCCGCAGCCCCATCCTGTTCCCGCTGGTGTGCAGTGTCGAGAACGACACCTACCGCGTGGATGGCAAGGAGTATCACCTGCCACGCCATGGCTTTGCCCGCGACAAGGACTTTACCGTCATCAGACAGGGTGACGACCGTGTCACACTGGCTCTGCACGAGAGCGAAGAGACGCTGAAGGTGTATCCTTTTTGCTTCAACCTTGCCGTGACCTACCGGCTGGAAGGCAACAGGATTCACGTCATCTGGCACGTGGAGAATACCGACAAGCGCGACATTCACTTCCAGATTGGCGGCCATCCGGCATTTAACGTGCCGGGCATGAAGGACGGCGACCAGCTGCAGGGCTGCATCACGCTCGATCGTAAGGAGCCGCTCGTGGCCCTGAAGAGTTATGCCGACGGCTCGCACGACATGGAGGATGTGCCCGTAGAGGCAGAGTATGGCGTCTTGGAGTTCAACAACCATTTCTTCCGTAACGACAGTGTCAAGATTCACAATAGCCAGGTGCGACAGGCCATACTGCTCGACGAGGACGACCAGCCAGCCGTGACGGTCAGCTTCCGCACACCAGTCATTGCCTTCTGGAGTCCCTTTGGAAAGCAGGCCCCCTTCGTCTGCATCGAGCCGTGGTATGGTATCGGTGACCCGCGTGGCTACAATGGCGAGTTCAAGGACAAGCCGCTCATGAATCACCTGCAGCCAGGTGCTTCGTTCATGTCGGAATATACGATAGCGATTGGTTAATACGCTTCACGGTATTTATTCTCGTCCTTGTCGTCAAGCATGGACAAGTAACTTTGATAACGGCTCTCGGAGATGTAATGGTCTTCGAGAGCTTTTCGTACGGCACAGCCGGGTTCGTGGGTGTGCGTACAATTCGAGAAACGGCAGTCTTTCGAGAAACGGAAAATCTCCTTGAAGTAGCTGGTAATCTCCTCTGGTTCCATGTCGAAAGTACCGAAACCCTTGATGCCCGGGGTGTCAATGAGAGCCCCACCAAACCTCCCCGAAAGGGGAGGCTTACCTTCGGACTCCGTAGGAAAGTCCCCCTTTTCGGGGGGATTTAAGGGGGCTGGGGGTAAGCTTAACATCTCCGAGAACGTTGTGGTGTGCATGCCCGTCTGATGGGCATCGCTGATGTCCGCCGTACGCAGGTTCGCATCGGGTACCAGTCGGTTGATGAGCGTCGATTTACCCACGCCAGAGTTGCCACTCAACACGGTAACCTTACCAGCTAACAGGGGACGCAACTCCTCAACCCCATCACCTGTCTCAGCTGAGATAGCCCGACACTCGTAGCCAATGGTTTCGTAGAGACTAATCATCATGTCCTGCAGCCGGCGTTCATCGTCGTCCAGCAGGTCAGTCTTGTTGAATATCAGGATGACGGGTACGCGGTATGCCTCAGCAGATGCCAGGAAACGGTCAATAAATGTGGTAGAGGTCTCTGGCTTGACCACCGTGACGACAAGCAGTGCCTGGTCAACATTAGCCGCGATGATATGACTTTGCTTGGAGAGGTTGATACTCTTGCGGATGATATAGTTGCGACGGTCCTCTATCTCGGTAATAAAGGAAGCCCCCTTCCCGTCCTCTCCGGAGGGAGAGGTGAGGCTTACCCTGTCGCCTACTGCAACAGGATTTGTGCTCCGTATGCCACGCAGACGGAAATTACCCTTGATCTTACAATCAACAAGCTGGCCATCGTCCGTACGGACGGTGTACCAGCTTCCAGTATTCTTAATAACTAAACCTTTCACAACTCCAATCACCACCAGGCTAAACGGTCATGATTTCCTTGTTCTTAGCTTCAATCAGCTCGTCGAGCTTCTTGATGTACTTGTCGTGCAACTTCTGCAGGTCCAGCTCAGCATCCTTCTCGTTATCCTCGGAGAGGCCGTCCTTGATAGCCTTCTTCAGTTTGTCCTTGATGTCACCGCGCACATTACGAACCTCCACCTTGGCTTTCTCAGCAATCTTGTTACACTGCTTCACCAAATCGCGACGGCGCTCCTCGGTAGGCTGCGGAATGCCCAGACGGATTATCTCGCCGTTGTTCTCGGGCGTGATACCCACGTCGGAATCCATGATGGCTTTCTCAATGTCACGAATCTGCTTCTTGTCCCACGGCTTGATGGCGATGGTACGGGCATCGGGACAGTTAACGGTTGCTACTTGGTTCAGGGGGACCTTCGAACCATACGACTCTACGCGTACGCCATCGAGGATGGCCACGTTGGCACGTCCGGCACGGATGCGGTTCAGCTCTTCCTCCAGGAACATCGCTGCCATTTCCATGCGCTCTTCTGCCGAAGCTAATGTCTCTTTTACATCGATCATATTCTTAGTTTTTAGTTTTCGAGATTACAAAGGTAGTATTTTTCAGTGAAAAGTGAATAGTGAAAAGTGAAGAATTTGCTGCCGCCACTGATTTTTTATTTTTTTATTTTTTTATTTTTTTATTTTAACCAAAAAGACAGCCCACCTAACACTGCGTTCAAGGGCTGTGTTCCCTACCCTATATTCAGTCCATAGTTCTGCTTCACCTCACTCATGACAAATGTGCTCTCAATGGAACTCAGACTCTCTATCTCGCCCAGTTTGTTGAGCACGAACTCCTGATACTGCTTCATGTCTTGCGCACGCACCTTTAATAAATAGTCGTAGGCACCAGACGTGTTATAGCACTCCGTCACCTCGGGAATGCGCATGATACGGCGCACAAAGGCATCGGCTATCTCATGGTTAATCTGCTTGAGCTTCACCTTGCAAAACACCTGCAGACCCAAGTTCAGCTTCTCGGCATCCAGCACCGCCACATACTTCTTGATATAGCCCAGACGTTCCAACCGCTTCTGCCGTTCAAAAACGGGTGTGGGAGTCAGGTGCACGGCATCGGCCAGTTCCTTGGTGGTCAACTTCGCATTCTTCTGCAGTATCTTCAGAATCTGCATGTCGGTTTCGTCTAATACGTATGCCATAGTTAATATTTATACAAAACAAATTGATATATATACAATTTTGAAACTTTCGTCCATTGACGGTACAAATTTAGGTATATTTTCTGAATTACCAAAGAAATACGGAAGAAATTTCCTTGTTTCCATACTTTATGTCTTCGGTTTGCTGCTGTTAGCCTCAAATAAATAAAATAAAAAACGTTAAAAAAAGAACAATTCCTGGATTTAATGCGTATATTTGCAAAACCAAATACTTTAAATTGGAGGACTAACTATGAAAACGACGCAAATGATGCACGACCAAGAGTCGTACGAACTGGACAACATCTACAACGACGTGGATGACCGTGACCCCAGAGGTTCAACACCCTCTATTTGGTACACTTGAAAATTAACTGAAGTTCTAAACTATTTACGAAGTAGCGGCAAGGCTATCAGCTTTGCCGCTACTTCGTTTTTTCATGGCAGGAATCCAATGGGACACCTGTAATCATCAGTTGAAAAACCTTTCAAAGCAAAAAAGCAAGAAAAAAATATATTTTTTAACAAGGAAGCATTAAAGTTAATCGAAGATTTTGAACGCATAGCCCTCCTGCTTGAGCCACTGGATGGATGCTGGCAGCGCGGTGCGGAGCTTCTCAATGCTTTTCAGTGAGTCGTGGAAGGTAATGATGCTGCCATTGCGGGCGTAGCGCTTCACATTGTCCAGAACTTCCTCCGCCGTCAGCCATTTGGAGTAGTCACGGGTTACAAGGTCCCACATGACGATCTTGTACTTCTTACGCAACCAGTAGTACTCGCTCCAGCGCATTAGACCATGAGGCGGGCGGAAGAGATGGGCACCAATAAGGTCGTTGGCCTTCTTGGTATTCATGATGTAAGTCAACGTCCAATGCTTGAAGGCACCGAGATGGTTAAACGTATGGTTACCCACCTGATGGCCCTCGGCCTTGATACGCTCAAAGAGTTCCGGGTACTTCCTGACGTTGTCGCCAACCATAAAGAAGGTCGCCTTGATGCCATGCTCCCTCAAAGTGTCCAGAATAAACGGTGTGGCCTCGGGAATGGGGCCGTCGTCGAAGGTCAGATAGACCGCTTTCTCCGTTGGATCCATTCTCCAGATGGCTTTGGGAAATAGCCATCGCAGCCATTTTGCCGGTTGTTCTATGAACACTTTTTATTATTTACAATTTACTGATTTTCGATTTAAAAAATCGAGGGGACAGGTTTTTGATGTGATTTCTGGAATTCAATCAAAAACCTGTCCCCTTAATTGTTAATTAAGACTTCCTCCCTTCTCACGATAGTTAGTCATGAGGTCTATCAGCTCGTTCGTACACTTCTCGTACTGGTCGTCTTCCAGCGCCTCCATCAGCATACTCAAGTGCTGGAGCACAACGAAGTGCATATAGTTCTCGTCATCGGCAGACATGATACGGCCACTCGCCATGTTCTGCTTAATGACCTCAACGGAATGTTGCCAGAGAGGATTGATGAACTCCTTCGTCTTCAAGTCCTTACTCCACGACGGGTCGGTAATGCGGATAACATCGGCACACTTCTCCAAGGCGTACATATTCATGAGTATCTCACGCTGTGACGACAGGAACCATACTTCAGGCAGATTGTAATAGTAGTTGACGTACTGCGTTGAACGTTTCCAAAGGTTCTGCAGGTGCATCTTAGCCATCTTCTTGTCACCGACGGTAGCATAAGCGCGCAGGATGTCAAGCGAACCGGAGTCGTAGCAATCGGGTACATTGTACGTGGGAATCACCTTCTCACTATATGCCAGCACCTTCTTGGCATCCTCATAACGGCCCTTGCTGGTCAGATTGGACACTAACTGGGCGATGACTCGGCGGTGGGTATAGCACATACGCATCACCGTTTCGTCAAGATAGAGTCCTTCCGTCTCCAGTCCACCGAACTTGAAGCGGTTCATAACCATGTCCAACGTCTTATCGGTATCGAAATTCTCAGCACCTGTAGCCGGGACCTTGTTTCCATTGGCATCCGCACGGGTGGTAGTGAACGGGGTGATACGATTGACCAGTCCTTCCTGAACGAAGTTCTGCCAGAGATTCATGTAGTTGTCCTCGCCAACAGTCATGGCCACGTAGATGGGGCGCGTCCAGTTGGCCTGAGAAACCATCTCAAGCATCATCAAGTCGTTCTTATAGAGAGCACCGCGGCCCTTCAACGAGATCACCATCTGGTCGGGTATAGAGTCGCAGGCCATCATGACACCACTCTTACGCACGGCCTCCTTGTCAATGGTGATATAGACTGAATCGGTCGGTATGACATGGAGGGTGTTTCCTTCGCCCATAATAAGCTGCATCACTTCACGCTGCTGGTCTGTAATGTCGTTACGTACCCAGTACTTCAGGATGTTCTTCAGCTCGAACGGATTGTCACCGAACATGGTTCGCGCCTCTTCCGGATAGGTATCATAGAGTTCCTTGACTCTTCCCTTTATTTCAGGAGAAATCTGCACATAGTCGTTGGCACGACCGGCATACTTGATGCGCGGCCAGGTAATGGGCAGCGACGGAGAGTCGTATGCAGGACGTATCATCTGGTCTATATACCAATCAGTCTGCAGGTATGAAAGGTTGCAGACACGGGCGTCGGTACGCACACCCTCGACATCCTGATTATACCAGAGGGGGAAGGTGTCGTTATCGCCATTAGTAAAGACAATGGGGTTGCCTTCATCCTGCAGCGACATCAGGTAGTTCTGTCCGAAGTCACGGCAGGTATAACGGCCTGAACGGTCGTGGTCGTCCCAAGTCTGGCTAACCATCTGGATGGGTACCAAAAGGGCAGCAACGCCACAAATGGCTGCCAAAACGGCCTCATGCTTCTTGGCAAAGCGTTTCAGGACATCCCAGATGGCTGCCACACCCATGCCGCACCAGATGGCGTAGGCATAGAACGAACCAGCATAGGCATAGTCACGCTCACGGGGCTGGTTAGGTGTCTGGTTCAGATAGAAGACGATAGCCAGTCCCGTCATAAAGAACAGGAAGAAGACAATCCAGAACTGGCGGATACCCTTCTGCTGCTTCATGAGTGACTGCCAGAAGAGTCCAAGCAGGCCGAGGATGAGCGGCAGACAGTAGAACACGTTATGGCCCTTATTGTTCTTCAGGTCGTCAGGAAGGTTTTCCTGATTACCTAAGCGCATATTATCGAGTACAGAGATACCCGTTATCCAGTTGCCATGCTCAGGTTCACCATTTCCCTGCAGGTCATTCTGACGACCGGCGAAGTTCCACATGAAGTATCGCCAGTACATGAAGTTACACTGGTAAGTAATGAAGAACCAGATATTGTCTATCTGCGACGGCACCTTTACCATCATCTGCTCGCCACAACGGTCGTAAGGCACTTCCGTGCCGTCAACACCGTTCATCCACTGCTCGTAGGAACTGGCATGACCACTGTCGTACATACGTGGGAACAGCATGTTCTGAGCGTATTTGTACTGGTCTTTCGTCTGCACAACGAAGTATTCGTCCTTCTCGTCAGGCGACGCCTTCTCCTTGCGCTGATAGACGGGGTCACCCTCATTAACAACGGGACGGCACATATTGCCTTCGACCTTCAGCTCCACCTGCGATGTATAGGCAGGGCCATAGAACAACGGACGCGTACCATACTGTTCGCGACCCATGTATTCGCCCAGGGTAAAGAAGTCCTCAGGGGAGTTCTGGTCCATTGGCGGGTTGGCTGCAGAACGAATGACAATCACTGCATACGAAGAGTAACCGATAATCAGCATCAGCATACAAAGCAACGACGTATTTTTGAGGCGGGCGCTGACCAGTGACTTGCCGGCACGTTTGTATTGTAGGATGAAGAACAGGGCTACCATGATGACAATACCAAGCAGAGCCGTCATAATACTCCAGCCGGTAAAAGGTATTCCAAGCAAGCCGAAACAAAGCACAAAGGCGATGTTCTGACGTAACTCGCTACGATTGACATAGGTCTCATAGATGGCCCAGATGGTGATGCTGATGAGCAACACCATATAGATGATCTCTCCCGTGTTGAACGGACAGCCCAAAACATTGACAAACAAAAGTTCGAACCATCCACCGACACGCACAATGCCTGGCACCACGCCATAGAGCACTGCGGCCAGAACAACAACCGAAACGCCCAGTGCAATCAGCGAGCCTTTCAAATCTTTCTTGGGGTCCTGATGCTGATTGCGCTTGTAGTACCAAACCAGTACAATAGCAGGAAGGCACAGCAGGTTCAGCAGATGGACGCCAATGGAGAGGCCGGTCATGTAGAATATCAATATCAGCCAACGGTCAGCATGTGGCTCGTCAGCATGGTCTTCCCACTTCAGAATGAGCCAGAACACCACGGCAGTAAAGGCAGAAGAGTAGGCATATACCTCACCTTCGACAGCCGAGAACCAGAAAGTATCACTCCAGGCATAGATCAATGCTCCGACCATGCCAGATGCTTCGATGACAATCATCTTGGCTGTAGTCAACTCTTCCCACTTGTCAATCAGCAGTCTGCGTACCAAGTGCGTGATGGTCCAGAAAAGGAACAGGATGGTGACGGCAGAGAGCAGCGCACTCATCGTGTTGACCATGCGGGCCACCTGACTGGGATCGCTGACAAGTTGTGAGAACAAGTTGGCGGTAAGCATGAAGAACGGTGCACCAGGCGGGTGTCCGACTTCGAGTTTGTAACCAGTTGAGATAAATTCCGGGCAGTCCCAGAACGACGCTGTTGGTTCAATGGTAGAGACATAGCAGAAGGCTGCTATCAGAAAAGCCAGCCAGCCTAATGCGTTGTCTACCAGCCTAAATTGTTTCATTCGTTTTTGCCCCCGATGTTAGGAGGTAGCGGTCTGAACAGGCGAATCAGACTTTTTTTACATTAATACGACATGGGGGAATGCGCCTGTCCAACCCCCATTCCCCCATCTATAGGGAACATTTGGCTGCAAAGGTAGTAAAATCTTAGGAGTTAGATAACAAGAAACAGGAGTTTTTAAAATATTTAACGGGCAAACGGCTCAAAGAAAGAGGCTCGTTCCATAAATGACAAGGACATAACGGGCCAGTTTTCCGATGAAAATAGCAATAAAGGTCAGTGGAATATTTGAGCGCATCAGCCCCAGAGTTACCGTAATGGCGCTACCCAAAAGGGGAATCCAAGACAGCAAGCCCACCCATGCGCCATACTTGGAAACCCAGCGCTGGGCACGGTCTAACTTCTCACGTTTGATTTTCAGGTATCGCTCCACCCAGACCATCTTCCCCATACGACCAATGGAGTAGTTGATGACAGAGCCAAGGAAATTGCCTAGTGTGCCCCAGACAATGAGCCATACAGGGTCGAGTCCTGTCACGTAAAGTGCAGCCATGATTGTCTCGCTATTGAAAGGCAGGACACTACCGGCAAGGATGGCACCAAAGAACAGTCCTGCATAACCCCATTGGGTGAGGAGTTCTACGATAGCATCCATATATTATAGATAGTAAGCAGGAGCGTCAGTGCGGTTACGACAAAAAAAGCGATATTAGTCCACCGGGTGCCGGTCAATGCCAGGAAATGGCCCACAAGCGGACTGACACAGATTACAGCCACGGGAAACAGCAACAGGTCATGCTGCGGTTGCACAGCCAACATGGCAAGAGAAAGCCAAAGCATGATAATAAACACGTCATACAACATTCGTGTGCGAATCTTATCCTGATAGCGTTTTCGGAAGAAATGGACAGTTCCTATTACGGCAAGGACAACCAACAGGCAGAAAAATGCAATCTGACCAGTTGTCAGTATGTCATAGTCAGCAGGATATGTCACCCATCCCAGCTGTTCAAAATGCTCCATCAAAGAGGACAAACTGCCTTTCCAAACGAGATAAGGTGCAAGCAACCAATAGGGCAAAAGCAGACCTATGACGGAAGACAGAAACGTACGGAACGACAGCGACTGCACCTTGAATGCCATGAGCAGCCAAAAGACGGGCACGAAATAAAGTACACGGACATGCAACAGACTCAATAGGCCTATCATGGAAAAGGCATAGAACGTCCTGCCAACCGAATGTTTGTCCTGATAGGTTTGGAAGATTAACAGCAGGAATGTCAAGAAACAAAGAGTTGTAACAGAGGCCCGTATGGAGGGAAAGAGAATACTGCCAGCGCATACTATTATCAGGAAACAGCACGACACCATACGCGAATAAATACGAATCAAGGAATTCTGGTTGTTCAGTTGCATCATCAAGAAGGAACTGAGCGCCATGCAGCCGAACTGCAGCCACCAGTTCGCCGACACAAGGCCTGCCACCAACCATACGGCAGCCGCATAGACTGCCACGCAGGACAAGGCTATGCGGCTTTCCGCTATCCGATTCTGTATGTATTTCATAGGTCTGCCCCGATGTCGCGACGGAAGTATTTGCCTTCGAACTGTATCTTCTGGGCTTCAGTAAACGACTTCTGCAACGCCTCGGCCTTGTCCCTGCCATACGATGACACGGCAATGACACGACCACCATTGGTAACGATCTTACCATCCTTCATGGCCGTACCGGCATGAAAGACTATCGAACCATCGACCTGACTGACGCCACTCATTTCGTAGCCCTTTTGATAGGCTTCAGGATAGCCGCCACTGACCAGCATCACACAGACTGCCGCACGCTCGTCAAACTCCACTTGGCGTTGGTCAAGATTGCCCTCGGCAACGCCTTTGAACAGTTCAACAATATCGCTCTTCAAACGTAACATGACGGTTTCCGTCTCGGGGTCACCCATGCGACAGTTATACTCAATGACCATTGGTTCACCCTTCACATTGATGAGTCCGAAAAAGATAAAACCCTTGTAGTCTATGTTTTCCTCGCGGAGTCCGTCAACAGTAGGCCGGATGATGCGGTCTTCTACTTTCTGCATCCACTCCGTTGTAGCAAAAGGTACGGGACTCACACTGCCCATGCCACCGGTATTCAGGCCAGTATCCCCTTCACCGATGCGTTTGTAGTCCTTGGCCTCAGGCAAAATTTTGTAGTGCTCACCGTCGGTAAGAACAAAGACTGAACACTCGATGCCACTCAGGAACTCCTCGATGACAACACGGCTTGACGCATTGCCAAACATACCGCCCAGCATCTCCTTCAGTTCTTTTTTTGCCTCTTCAAGCGTAGGCAGGATGAGCACACCCTTTCCGGCACACAGGCCATCGGCCTTGAGAACGTAAGGGGCATCCAGCGTTTCCAAGAAAGCGAGGCCTTCCTGAAGATGCTCGCCATCGAATGTCTCATAACGTGCTGTAGGAATGTTGTGGCGCTGCATAAATGCCTTGGCAAAGTCCTTTGACCCTTCCAACACAGCACCGGCCTTTGACGGGCCTATAACGGGAATGCCCTGGGTTCTATAATCAGCCTTCAGGTCATCGTAGATACCCTTTACCAACGGGTCTTCCGGTCCTACGACCACCATATCTATGGCCTTATCTACACAGAACTGCTTGACTGCCTCGAAGTCATCAGCCTTCATGGCCACATTCTCGCCACAATTGCAGGTGCCTGCATTACCTGGCGCAATATAAAGTTTCTCTACTTGCTCACTCTGGGCAATCTTCCATGCCAGCGCATGTTCGCGACCACCGCTACCTAATAATAATATATTCATTGTCTATACTCCTTGATTCTAAAACAGCAGCATCCGCTCCAGCCAATAAACCAATATACCAGCCAGATAACCAGCAAATGCTATCCATGTAATCTTTTTCATATACCAGCCAAAGGTTATCTTCTCCAGCCCCATGACAACCACACCGGCTGCAGAACCTATGATCAGCATCGAACCGCCAACTCCGGCACAATAAGCCAACAACTGCCAGAAGATACCGTCAACAGCCATCGCTCCCTCAGCAGCTACTGGATACATACCCATACAGCCTGCCACCAAAGGTACATTATCAACAATCGATGACAGCATACCGATAATGCCATTGATAAGGTAGTAATTTCCGGCAAAAGCTTCGTTCAGACCTTCGCCAAGAGCTGCCAGCACACCGATTTCCTGAAGCACGGCAACGGCCATCAGAATACCCAGGAAGAACATAATGGTTGAAAGGTCTATCTTCGAAAGCAAATCGCTGACGCGCTTTGCCATCGTATCGTCTTCGGAAGTGTTATAGTGGAATATCTCCGTCACGGTCCACAGGACGCCCAACACCAGCAGGATGCCCATAAACGGCGGCAGGTGGGTCAGCGTCTTAAACACTGGCACGAAGCATAGTCCGCCGACACCAAGCCAAAAGATGATGTTACGCTGTGTCTGCGTAAAATGGCTGACCTCTGCCTTAGGCAGATTTTGTTCCTTTTCGAACTGGCCTTTCAGCATGTATTGCATAATGAAGGCAGGTATCAACATCGAGACGAGCGACGGGATAAAGATTTCCGTCAACACGCCTTGCGTCGTGATGACACCCTTAATCCACAACATAATGGTGGTTACGTCGCCAATTGGTGAGAACGCCCCACCAGAGTTGGCTGAGATAATGACTAATGCGGCATAAACCATACGCTCCTCGTGGTTCTGCACCAGTTTGCGGAGCACCATAATCATCACAATACTCGTTGTCAAGTTGTCGAGAATAGCCGACAGGAAGAAAGTGATAAACGCAACACGCCATAACAACTTACGCTTTGAATGTGTTTCGATGGTGTCGCGAACAAAGTTGAATCCACCATTGGAATCAACAATCTCGACGATGGTCATGGCACCCATCAGGAAGAACAGCGTGCCACCTGCATCACCCAAGTGATGCTCAATGACTTCGGCTACGTGATGGAGTACACCGTCTGCCGGAATTTCCGGATAATACACACCAGGGGCCATCATCAACAGTGTCCAGCAGCCAACACACATCAGCAAAGCGATGGCTGCCTTGTTAATTCGCGTAAGACTCTCCAAAGCTATGCAGAGATAGCCAATGGCGAAGAGGGTCACAATAAAGATTGTCAAAGTTGTCATTTCTTTGTAAACTCGTTTTTCTGTTTAAAATCTGCTGCAAAGGTACGAAAAAGATTAAAGATTAAAGATGAAAAATAAAAGATTTTACTGCCACCCCAAAAAAACTCCAAATTATAAACTATAAACTCTAAACTTTTTTGTACCTTTGCACACAATGAACGAGAAAACCAACCAAGAAACATGGAGCAAGAACGTCATACTGGTCGATGCTGACTATATTGACCGCGTGGCATTTGACCTCATTGTGAACTTCGAACGCATGTTGGGGCGTCGCATTCTGCAAGCAGACCTGGCACACTGGATTGACTGTGTGGCACTGGATGGAGGCATGCAACCTTCCCCCACTCCATCCCAAGAAGGAGGAGACTGCCAGGTCATTTTCCTGCACACCAAGCGCAAACTGGAGAATTTCGTTCCTGGTGACTATGCCAGGGATCTGGACGGAAAAGCCTTCAGCGACAACCTCGGCGAATTCTGCATCAGCTGTGTGCAGGTGGAAGAGCTAACCACCATGGAAAGCCTGTTCTGCGAGTCGCTACAGCATGTCTGCCAACAACCGGGAGTCGAGCGTCTCATGGTCATTGCTGACGAACAATACATTGACGCTGTTATCAGGTCCGTACCGGGAAGGTGTAGCAGTACGCTCACCGTCTTTACCATGCAACCCCTGCCAGGCGGCCGGTTCATGCAGCAAATACTGGGTTTCTCACTCATGGCAGCGTTGGGCATTCAATCAGCGGAAATTGAAGAATCAACAAATAAATAGTAAAATCGCAAATCCTTAAATTGTAAATATCAAAGATGAGTAGAGTATTAATGATTGGCGCAGGTGGCGTGGCCACCGTGGCTGCCCACAAGATTGCACAGAACGCCGATGTATTCAACGAGTTTATCATTGCAAGCCGCCGAAAAGCAAAGTGCGACGCGATAGTGGAGGCCATCCACAAGAAAGGACTGACAATGGACATCAAGACGGCCCAAGTAGATGCCGACGACGTGGAGCAGCTGAAAGCGCTGTTCAACGAACACAAGCCCGACTTGGTGGTAAACCTCGCCCTACCCTATCAGGACCTTACTATCATGGACGCCTGTCTGGCCTGCGGCTGTTCCTACTTGGACACTGCCAACTACGAGCCGAAGGACGAGGCACACTTCGAGTACTCCTGGCAATGGGCCTATCGCGACCGTTTCCGCGAGGCAGGACTGACTGCCATTCTCGGTTGCGGTTTCGACCCGGGTGTCACCAGCATCTATACAGCTTATGCCGCCAAGCATCACTTCCAGGAGATGCAGTATCTGGATATTGTCGATTGCAATGCCGGCGACCACCACAAGGCATTTGCCACCAACTTCAACCCCGAGATCAATATCCGCGAGATTACGCAGAAAGGACTCTACTGGGAAGACGGCAAGTGGATTGAGACGGAGCCACTGGAAATTCACAAGGATCTGACCTACCCCAACATCGGACCGCGTGACAGCTATCTGCTACACCACGAGGAACTGGAGTCGTTGGTCATCAACTACCCCACCATTCGCCGTGCCCGCTTCTGGATGACCTTCGGACAACAGTACCTGAAGCATCTTGAAGTAATCCAGAACATCGGCATGAGCCGCATTGACGAAGTTGAATACGAGGCCCCGCTGGCCGACGGCACGGGTACTGCCAAGGTCAAGATTGTCCCCCTTCAGTTCCTCAAGGCCGTTCTGCCCAACCCACAGGACCTCGGCGAGAACTACGAGGGCGAGACCAGCATTGGTTGTCGTATCCGTGGCATCGGCAAGGACGGCAAGGAGCACACCTATTATATATATAATAACTGCTCACACCGTGCCGCCTACGAGGAAACGGGTATGCAGGGGGTCAGCTACACCACGGGCGTACCAGCCATGATTGGAGCCATGATGTTCTGCAAGGGTTTATGGAAGAAGCCCGGCGTCTTCAATGTCGAAGAGTTCGATCCCGATCCCTTCATGGAACAGTTGAACAAGCAAGGCCTGCCCTGGCACGAGATTCACGACGGAGACTTGGAATTATAATAACAAAAACATAAAAATCATTACTATGGCAAAAAAAGAAGAGAACAACGAGCAGCTAACTCCGCAACAGGAGAAAATGAAAGCGCTGCAAGCCGCCATGTCGAAGATTGAAAAGGACTTCGGAAAAGGCAGCATCATGCGCATGGGCGACGAGAAAATAGAAAACGTTGATGTCATCCCCACCGGCTCCATCGGTCTGGATGCTGCACTCGGCGTTGGCGGCTATCCCAAGGGACGCATCATCGAGATATACGGTCCCGAGTCCTCTGGTAAGACCACGCTGGCCATCCATGCCATTGCTGAGGCTCAGAAGCAGGGTGGCATCGCTGCATTCATCGATGCAGAGCATGCCTTCGACCGCTTCTACGCTGAAAAACTGGGTGTTGACATTGGCAACCTCTACATCTCGCAGCCTGACAATGGTGAACAGGCGCTTGAGATTGCCGACCAACTCATCCGCTCCAGTGCCATCGACATCATCGTCATTGACTCCGTGGCAGCACTGACACCCAAGAAGGAGATTGAGGGCGACATGGGCGACTCTGCCGTCGGTCTGCATGCCCGACTGATGAGTCAGGCCCTGCGCAAGCTTACCTCAACCATCGCCAAGACCAACACCACCTGCATCTTCATCAACCAGCTGCGTGAGAAGATCGGCGTGATGTTCGGCAATCCCGAGACGACCACCGGTGGTAACGCCCTGAAGTTCTATGCATCCGTACGTATTGACATTCGCAAGAGTGGAAGTCCCATCAAGGATGGTGACACCGCCATAGGCAACCAGGTTAAGGTAAAGATTGTCAAGAACAAGGTGGCACCTCCTTTCCGCAAGGCTGAGTTTGAAATCCTCTTTGGCGAAGGAATCTCCAAAATAGGCGAGATTGTTGACCTTGGCGTAGAGTACGACATCATCAAGAAGAGTGGCTCCTGGTTCTCGTACGAGGGCAACAAACTGGGGCAGGGCCGCGATGCCACCAAGCAGTTGCTGGCCGACAACCCCGAGCTGTGCGAGGAACTGGAAGCCAAAATCAAGCAGGCTATCTCAGACAAGCAGTAAAACGAAGAATCGTACTATGAACATAAGAAAGGCGGGCACTTCTATCGTGTCCGCCTTTTTCGTTTGCTAAGGCTCGCATCGAAACGAGCCTAAATATTTGTATTACTTCTTCTTTTTAGTCTTGGGATTGAGTTCCGTCGTTCGTAGTTTAGCGACCTTTCCTTGATTATCGAACTGAACGATGAAGAGTTTCTTGGTACGCTTATAGGTCCACTCCTGCAAACCATCGGCATTGACGGTCTTGGAGTCAGGCTCGCCCATGGCAAGTTCGACTTCTTCCTCGGTCATACCGCCACCAACACGTCCCTGACGAATCATGGCACGGGTCTCACGAGAGGAATTGCGCAGCTTTCCTTCACCAAAACCGAACAACGTGCCAAAATAGTTGGCGGGCGCCGTGGCAACATCATCACTGACAAACGTGACCTCCTTCAGATAAACACGACGAGATTCACTCTCGGTAAGTGTCATCATGACGTTCCTGCTATTACCTACTGCAGAGATGTCATCGATGATAAACTCTGTCAGACGAGGAACCTTAACATTGCGAATGCGGCCGTCTCCCTTGGAAATCATCTCAACAGGAACTTTCGAGTAGATGGTCTTTCCTATATACTGTGTAAAATCGGCGCTAACCATCTGAGTACCAAAAACAACCTCAAAGGAATTCAGAAACAGGTACTTCTTGTTGTCCATTTCAAAATCCTCGTCACGCATGCCATTATTGGTACGGCTCATAACAACATGTTGAAAGAACTCCTTGCCGGTCTTCGGGTCTTCCACGATAATCTTAACCGGGTATTTACGGGTACCAACACCGATATGCTTAACAACAACCTCTGTGTTCTCCGGAATCCTCACCTCTTCCATACCATCACCCTCGTACTGGGTATCGATGTAGAAGATGGGCTGACGGGTAATGAGTGTCTGGCCTAACAGGAGTTCACGAGCCTTGTCAACATCATCCAAATAGGCCAAAGTGGGAACTCCCTGCTTACCATAACAATAGTCCTCGAAATCGCCATTGGGCAATTCGTAATAGTAGATACGGCCGTCATCCTGACACACGAAGTTGATTTGCTCACGACCATTGCTGCCTTTTGTGTGATTACGATAGACCATAATCTTGTAGCGCAACTTTCCGTTACTTACCTCTTTATTGGTTTCGGCATCACGAAAGGTGTTGACAACGAGGTCATACTTTTCCGGAACAACCATGAAACGCATGCCCTCCTGCCAGTCACACATACTACGGAACCTGAAGTTCTTCGACACAAAGTCCTGTAGTTCTGCAGACTCGTATTCGGATGCATCTTCAGAAGACAGACCACCAGAAGCGACAGGCTTGACATTCTTTGTCTTGACAATATAAGACTCCTGGCCCATGGTTGACAATATGGCACAGGCCATCGCGAGTGTAAAGACAATTCTTTTCATGACGACTGATATTTTAATGATACATTATTATACCTTTTGTGCGTGCAAAGATAAAAAAACTTTTTGACACTTGTGACAAAATGGCATTATAATCTTCAAAAAAAATAGTTTGGCATACGCTTTGCTATGATTTGGCAGCGAAGAATCGCAATAATTAACGAATAATAATAATAAAAAATAAAAGAATTATGGGAAAAATTATTGGAATCGATTTAGGAACAACGAACAGCTGCGTTGCCGTTTTCGAAGGTAACGAGCCCGTAGTAATCGCCAACAGCGAAGGCAAGCGTACAACACCTTCTGTCGTTGGTTTTGTTGAGAACGGTGAGCGTAAGATTGGCGACCCCGCCAAACGTCAGGCCATCACCAACCCAAAGAAAACCGTTTATTCTATCAAGCGCTTCATGGGTGAGAACTGGCAGCAAACCGAAAAGGAAATCTCACGCGTACCTTATTCTGTTGTGAACGAAGGCGGCTATCCGCGTGTCGATATTGACGGACGTAAATATACGCCGCAGGAAATCAGCGCCATGGTGCTGCAGAAGATGAAGAAGACCGCAGAGGACTATCTGGGACAGGAAGTGACGGATGCCGTCATCACCGTACCCGCCTACTTCTCTGACTCACAGCGTCAGGCTACCAAGGAAGCCGGACAGATAGCAGGCCTCAACGTTCGCCGTATCGTCAACGAGCCGACAGCTGCCGCTTTGGCATACGGTGTTGACAAGGCTAACAAGGATATGAAGATTGCCGTCTTCGACCTCGGTGGTGGTACGTTCGATATCTCCATCCTGGAGTTCGGCGGTGGCGTATTCGAGGTGCTCTCCACCAACGGTGACACCCATCTGGGTGGTGACGACTTCGACCAGGTCATCATCGACTGGCTCGTACAGGAGTTCAAGAACGACGAGGGTGCCAACCTGAAGGACGACCCCATGGCCATGCAGCGTCTGAAGGAGGCTGCTGAGAAGGCAAAGATTGAACTGTCTTCTTCTACCAGCACAGAGATCAACCTGCCGTACATCATGCCCGTAGGCGGTGTACCTAAGCACTTGGTAAAGACACTGACACGCGCTAAGTTCGAACAGCTGGCACACGACCTCATCCAGGCATGTCTGGCTCCCTGTCAGAAGGCCATGGCAGATGCCAAGTTGTCAACATCCGACATTGATGAGGTTATCCTCGTAGGTGGATCAAGCCGTATCCCCGCCGTTCAGACGCTTGTGAAGAACTACTTCGGCAAAGAGCCTTCAAAGGGCGTGAACCCTGACGAGGTGGTAGCCGTAGGTGCATCTATCCAGGGTGCTATCCTGAACAAGGAAGGTGGCGTAGGCGACATCGTACTGCTCGACGTTACTCCGCTGACACTGGGTATCGAGACCATGGGTGGCGTGATGACCAAGCTGATTGAGGCTAACACGACCATTCCTTGCAAGAAGAGCGAGGTATTCTCTACCGCTGCTGACAACCAGACAGAGGTTACCATCCACGTGCTGCAGGGTGAGCGTCCCATGGCTGCTCAGAACAAGTCTATCGGTCAGTTCAACCTGACAGGTATCGCTCCCGCCCGTCGTGGTATTCCTCAGATTGAGGTAACTTTCGATATCGACGCCAACGGTATTCTGAAGGTCAGCGCCAAGGATAAGGCCACCGGCAAGGAGCAGGCCATCCGTATTGAGGCTTCCAGCGGCCTGTCACAGGACGAGATCAACCGCATGAAGGCCGAGGCTGAGCAGAACGCCGAGAACGACAAGAAGGAACGCGAGCGTATCGACAAGCTGAATCAGGCAGACAGTATGATCTTCCAGACCGAGAACCAGCTGAAGGAAATTGGCGACAAGATCCCTGCTGACAAGAAGCCCGCTATTGAGCAAGCCCTCCAGCAGCTGAAGGATGCACACAAGAGCGGCGACATCGCAGCCATCGACACTGCCATTGCAGCTCTCAACAACGCATGGCAGGAAGCCAGCCAGCAGATGTACGCCCAGGGCCAGCAGGCAGGTCCTCAGCCCGGTGCCGACCAGCAGCAGTACCAAGGTGGTCAGCAGACGCAGTCGAACCCCAATGACGACGTCCAAGATGCTGACTTCGAGGAGGTCAAATGAGACGCATAAGTAAAGACATAACAAAACACTATCAAATGGCGTGTAGCTCTGGTGAGTTACACGTCATTTGCTTTTTATAGGCTCATGTTTTCTATGTGCTTATTCTGCCTTTTTTACAGCTTTTTTCCAGACTTCACAAAAGCTATACTTCATGTCATTCTCATCAAATTAAGGTGTTCGTAATTACCGAACATGTTTAGCCCCAGTATTGGTGTCAAGTCGATGGATACTGTTATTATGAGCATTTGTCCGAAACTTACAAAATTTTTTGAATAGTGTCGGACAAATGGTATTTCGCTTTCTTGTGGCCAATTCTTTTAAAGTGCCAATACCAAACGTGTAACATTCTCAGAAGAAGGCTGTATGTCGATTGAACTTGTATGGGTACTTGTACGGGTACTTGTATGGGTAGTTGTATGGGGGAACTTCGGATTTATTATTATCAATCTTTCTTATCTCCAAACAGCAGTTTCAATTGTTTGTCAAAATCGCTCATAATCTCGCGATCTTGAATGACACGGAACTTGTCATATTCTGTGAATGCCTTTTCTACCGCTTGTTCGTGAGTCACACGCCCTGCATCTGGAAGTAACGGACGGTTGTTCAAATCCATATAGCGTTGCAGGAGAGCAGACCAGTCTGCCATCGTCATCAGAATATGATCTTCTGCGCGTTGCTCAGCAATGTCGATGAAAGCATTGCTCAACCTGTTCAACGAATCAACTTCCTTTTCGCTGAGATAGTTCTTGGCCACAGTAACATCCGATTTCACGACTCTTCCATCTGGCGCATTTTTCCATGTTGTCAATCCCATGTGAGGGCGTTCTGCATCCGCACGGTCATAGATAATCTCGGCAGCAGTCTGTTTTGTTATCGCATAATGCATCATGTTCTGTACCGTTTTGAAGAACAACTGCGTCACTTCTGAATCTTTGTCATAGTCGGAACTACACTCACTGTATATGTCTGTAATCTTCTGATAATAACGTCGCTCACTGATTCGTATCTCGCGGATGCGATCAAGCAAATCATCAAAATAGTCTGCTCCGAATACATTCTTTCCCTTCAGGCGCTCATCATCCAACACAAAGCCTTTGGTAAGGTATTCTTTCAGAACTTGTGTTGCCCATATACGGAACTGAGTAGCCTCATAGCTATTCACACGATAACCCACGGCAATGACCACATCAAGGTTATACATCATCACCTCACCAGACCATTTGTCCGAAGGTATTCGAATTTTTCTAATAGTATCGGACAAATGTATTTCACCACTTTGTTCTATTTGGTCAAGGTGGTAGTTTATTGTGGGTACTGTCACTCCAAACAACTCAGCCATTCTCTGCTGAGAAAGCCAAAAAGTATTGGTGTCGAAGACTACTTGCACTTGTACTTTTCCACGTCCGCCTTTATACATTAAAATGGAGGACTCCATGCTTCTCACTGCAACATCTGGAGTCATGGTCGCACTGAAATATCGCTGTGCAGCCTTCACCATCTCTTTCTTTTGGTCGGCATTCATAGCCACAGCCATGCAGGCCGCACGAGAAAGTCGAATGCTTGTCACTTCTCTGACAGCGCCACTACCCAGCTCAGCCATTTCCGTTATCTCCACGAAATGCTCACCAAGATGATAGCCTTTCTGTGAAGTCCATGCCTGTGCCTTGGCTATGACACGTTCAAAGTTCCAGTATTTGCCATAGCCCATCACTCGCGCCAACTTGCGTGAGTTCCACCATTCCTTGCCATCGGCATCAACCTCTCTTAACTGTTCGAAAGGAGATTGGAGTTCTGGGATGTTGTTAGAATTTTGCTCCATATATTCTTTTAACGTTTTTACCCATTTTTATATTTCGTGAGTCCGTAAATCCGTAATACTTTCAGACCTCAGCCATCAGCCTTCTATATATCAAC
>Ga0247609_10002036_pt1 | contig 22351 bp, 19 predicted proteins | sample 172DNAGHGlowgp2_FD_193487 | JGI IMG/M metagenome (GOLD analysis project Ga0247609, IMG submission 193487) | Sheep rumen microbial communities from Palmerston North, Manawatu-Wanganui, New Zealand - 1728 DNA GHGlow gp2 | ecosystem: Host-associated > Mammals > Digestive system > Stomach > Rumen ...
TTAGTGAATTGAAAAAAAATCCAAAAAAATACGCACAAGAATGTACAACAGATGAGTTGTTGGATGCTTTGAATTTGTGTGAAAAGGATGAAAAGAGAAAACAAGTTATTATTGATATTTTAAATATGCAACAGCAAATCCAATGAGAAATTGTTGAAGAATTAGGTAATTCAGAATTAAATCTAAGTACTTTATTGGATAAATTTCATACAGATGTTGATGCATACTCACTAAAGCATAGATATAATGGAAATTTGAGCAAAGATCCTGAGTTATCTTTTAAGTGTGGATTGTTAAGATCTTGTACTTTGTTGGTTGAAGGAATGCATTTATCTGAGACTGAAAATGATATTTTTGAAGAATTTAATATTGATGCTACAGATTTTGTTCTATTGAATAGACTAAAAGTAGAATTAGAATTGGATTTAAATATGGTTTATTCAATAGAATCTAATGATTTTATTGATATATCATCTAATAAATGAATGCTAGATAGTTTACATTGACTTCAAAGAGTTGTTAATAAGATTTCAGCTATGAAATATGCTAATGGTCGTCTTGATGGTAAAAAAATCATTCCATGACATTGTGCGCTTGATGATTCACCTTCAGGTCTAAGGTTACACGGTGAAAATGTTGTTGAATATGATTTATGAGATGAATATATACCGTGTGATAATCACGCTAGTAGCTTAGAATTATTAAACAAAGTAAATGCGGCTAGTTTGGAAGAGTTAGAAAAAATGTATCTAGAAAAAGATGAAGATAGGGATTTAAAATTTTGGAAACATTTTTATAAGGATGATGAGGAAAGATATATTTTTCATCTTAAAGAAACGCTTTTGATAGAGTTTGTTGATATTTTGAATATGTATAAATCTGGAGATCGTTTTATGGTAGTAAAAGCTACATATAAAGATAAAGAGCTTAGTGATGGGGAATATATAAATTGTTGGTATGTGGATGTATATTCTGAAAAGACAAAAAAAATATATAGAGTACTCTCAATCTAAATCTTACTTAAAAATATTTTAAATGAATTTAAATTATAATTCAGGATTTTTACACCATTTTTTTAGTACACATTTTTCACATTTAGGTTTTTTAGCTGTACAATAATATCTTCCAAATAAAATCAGACTATGATGGGCTATTCTTTTCCATTTTTTTGGAACAACTTTTTCTATTTCTTTTGATGTTTCTAGTGGTTCCTTAGTCTTTACTATTCATAAACGATTTGCTACTCTATGAACATGGGTATCGACAGCAATTAAATCGTGTTTGTATCGCACGTAAAGAATTACTTTTGCAGTTTTTTCTCACACTCATGGCAGTTTAGTTAGTCATTCAGTACTTTCTGGTAAATAATATCAGTATTTATCCAAGCATTCTTTTTCATTTTTTGTTAATTTAATGTTTTTATCTTCTGATATTTCAACCAACTTTTTAGCAGTTTCTCTGATGTGTTTAGCTTTCATTTTGTAATAATTCACTGAAGAAACTTGTTTAGCTAATTTTTCTTCAGTCATATTCAAAACATCATTAGGTTCTTTTACTTCCAAAAAAAGTTTATCGGTAACTACATTTACTTGTCTATCTGTGGTTTGAGCGGATAGCATCACTGCAATGAGCAATTGAAAAGGAGTTTCAAAATTTAATTCAGTATCTGGATTTGGAAAAAGTTCCAAAAGTTTAGTAAAAATTTCGTTGTAATCTTTCTTAGTCATTATTTTTTTTATTTTCTAAATTTTCTTTTGGATGGCGATTTAGACATATTCATAGGATTATTCCCACGATAATGAATATTACAAAAAATCGTTGGCTTCTCGTGAATGGTCAAACAAATTCTAATTGAGAATCTTGTCTGAGATATTCAAATAAAAATCTGATTATGCTATATCGAAGTAGAAAAATTACTCAGATTTTTCAGATTTTTCGTCTATCTTTTTTAATTTGTTTAGTAAAAATAATTATCAAAGTGATGAATAATAAAATTCATTCAAAAATAATTGAAAGTAAATTTGTATTAACTCTGAGTAATGAATCAATTTTGTCGTAAATATATAAAAATCATAGTGAAGTTAATGTCCTTATCATGGATTCTGTTCGTCAAAATGGATTGTTAAATATGATTCAGTATAATTCTTGATTTAGAAAATTTCACAGTCTTCAAAACGCGATACATAGCGGTAATATACAACATAATAGGTCGAGAAGAATTATATATTCTTTTCGTGAGAACTTCTTCTTTCGTATGAATAAGCTAACTCAAAGTACAACTCATAATATTCCCCCAATGAAAGACATTCATCATTGCCAAATTTTAAATACATCCAGTGGATTATCTATGAAATATTGGAAATCATATATTAGTACATGACCTAATCTTCATCAGATTAAAACTCACAAAATCAGAATGATAAACAAAGTTTCTAAATCTTTTTCTAATAAATTTTGTAGATTTGAAAACTTATGAAAGTACTTTTTCTTTCATATGAAAAGCAAAAAGCAGTATGCTAACGTGAATCATATCAAATAAAAAATTCAATATCGATATATATTTATTCCAAAAATCGAAAAAGCTACCATTAAAAATCGGATTTTATCTAAAGAATATTTTTTGATAAATTAAATTTTTTACTATTTTGAATCCATTGCTAATTTTTTGTCATTTCGCCATAGAATAATCGGAATATATTACCACAATAGGTACTTCCTTATATTTGATTTTCTTATGTTTTATTATGTCCAAAATTTCAGAGGCATGCTCCATTCTATTCATTGTTATATGGATTTTATCTAACGTTTCTTTTTTCATCATTCTATAACCATTATGAGTATCCGTCAATTTTATCCCACTAAAGATTCTAGTGAAAAGAATTCATAGTTTTAATGTGATTCTTTTGGATTTAGGCATGTTTATAGTAGAACCTAAAAATCTGGATCATAAAACAATTTCTAATTCAGGATTCTCTTCAAATGCCTTCTGAAATTGTTTTAAATCTTCTAACCTATGTTGTCAATCTGCATCGAAATGTACTACGTATTTAATATTTTTTCAGAATTTTCTGATAAATTCTGCTCATGTTTCTAGTCATCATCATTGTCAGAGATTTATGATATGTTTAATTGTAACAAGAGGTTTTCATTTATATTTTGTATGTAATTTTTCTACCAAATCTTCGTTCTTTCAGTCATCAATCAAAATCACTCCGTAATTTTTTGCTAAAATATCTCATATCACTTTTATTGGTGCATCTTTTTCTCCATAAGCAGGAATAATGAAAACTGTACCAACTTTTCATAAATCTCACTGAGCATCTTTTATAGAAACTTCTCTAATAATCTGTGTTTGTTTCATATCTTGTCTATTAACTGTATTTAACAGCGAGATGTAAAAATATCATAGCAAAATTATTGCACAATATACTAATAAGTCAGCTCATCTCGCCAATCAGAAAAAAGATCAGAATTTGTCTAATGCATTAGCATTTAATGAAAATAGAATCAGAAAAAAGCTACCTCATACAAAAACAATTAAGTGTAGTATGTTTGCTTTTTTACGTTTGTATAAATCAACTCAGAAGAGAAAAAATATTACCGATGCAATAATTATGATGAACTGTAATAAGCTTAAATGCATTGTTATTTTAAGATATAAACGTTATTTTAAAATAATATCTTCTATCTCTATTTTATATCAGATTTCTAATAGTTTTTGATTTATTTTTTTTATAATATTCAACTTTTCTTTAAAAATTTGAATTTTTAGATTTTGTTTTGTAGTTTTAATGAATAATCTATTATGTCTTACATATCATATTAAAATTTCATCTTGTGTTTCTATATCGATTTTTTCAATACTCAAATATGATTTAATTTCATTCATTGCAATACTTCCAATCATATTTTTACCACGATGTTGAATGGATAATCTTTTTCTTATCACATCTTTTATTCCATCCATATTCAGATTTATAAATTGTAAATATTATTTCTTTTTGGTTGTAGATTTTTTCTTAGTCGTAGATTTTTTAGTTCATTTTTTAGTGGCTGTTATTCCGATTATTCAAAGACAATCTTCTAATGTTAAATCTGTAGCATCTTTTCATCATTTCGGAATTTTATAATTTTTCTTGTTGTATTTGACATATGGGCCATAAGGACCGTTCAAAACTTCAATTTTTTCTTTTTCATATTCAAATTGATTAATATTTTTATTATTTTCAAATTCTAATTTTTTCTGAATGATAGGAATAGCTTGCTGGAGAGTAATTGTATGAGGATCTAATGGATCTTCAGGATTTTTTGGTATAGAAGCAAAAATATTTTTGTATTTTAAATAAGGTCAGAATCTTCCAATTGCTGCAGTAATTTTTTCTCATTCATATTCTCATACTTCTCTAGGAAGGGCAAAACATTGTAATGCTTCTTCGAGAGTGATTGTTTCTAGTGATTTGTCGTTAGGAAGATTTGCATATTTTTTGTCTGGATCATCAGAATTTCAAATCTGAACGAAAGGTCAGAATTTTCCAGTTCTAGCTATTACAGGTTTCCCAGATTTGGGATCTTCTCATAAAACAATTTCAGAAATAATTCTGTCTACTCATTGAGCTTTGATTACTTCATCATGGAATGGCCCATAAAATTCATGCATCATTTTTACCCACTGAATTTTACCTTCTGCGATTTCATCGAAATCTGTTTCAACTGATGCTGTGAAATTATAATCCATAATATTTTCAAAATTCTGCACCAAAAAATCCGTAACATCTCTTCACGCTTGAGTAGGGAATAATTTTCACTTTTCTGCTCAGCTATTCTGATTTTTAGTTTTTTCAGATATATTTCATTTTTCTAATGTAATTTCAGTATAATCTCTTTTTTCTCAATCTCTGTCTTCTTTTACTACATATTTTCTATCTTGAATTTTGGTAATAATTGAAGCATAAGTAGATGGACGTCAAATTCATCTTTTTTCCAGTTCTTTTACTAAACTAGCTTCAGTGTATCTAGGTGGATGTTTCTTAAATTTTTCTGTGCTGACAATTTTAGACATATCCAAAGCTTCACCTTTTTCTAACTTTGGAAGTAAAATTGTATCCGAAGTTTCGTCATCGTCAGTTCATTCAGAATAAACTTTTAAAAAACCATCAAATGTAATTACTTCTCACTCTGCGATGAATTTACTCTTTGCTCATGAGATATCTATCGTTACAATTGTTTTTTCTACACTAGCTGGAGCCATTTGGGATGCGATGGTTCTTTTTCGAATCAAATCGTAAAGCTTTTTTTGAGAAGGATCGTCTCATGCATTACGTATTTCCAAATGTGCTGGTCTGATACATTCGTGAGCTTCTTGTGCTCATGCAGATTTGGTTTTATATGCTGTAGGATTAGAATATTTTTCTCCGTAATCTTTTATTATTTCTTGTTTGGCAGCATTTACTGCATCTTGGGAAAGATTTACAGAATCGGTTCTCATATATGTGATTTTTCATGATTCGTATAATTTTTGAGCAAGTTGCATTGTGCGAGAAACTGAAAATCATAGTTTTCTACTAGCTTCTTGCTGTAATGTAGAAGTGGTGAATGGAGCAGATGGAGCTCTTTTTCATGGTTTTTTTTCTACATTTTCTACACTAAATTTTGCTGTTTTACAATACTCTAAGAATGGCATAACTTCATCAGATTTTTTGAATTCTTTGTCTAATGTAGCAGGAAATGATTTTTTTGCGTTTCATGAAAATGTTCAAACAGTTTTGAAAGTTGAAGAGCTATTAAATTTTTCTATTTCTCTTTCTCTCTCTACAATCATGCGAACAGCTACAGACTGTACTCTTCATGCGGAAATTCATCAAACTACTTTTTTCCACAGAACTGGAGAAAGCTCAAATCATACCAAATAATCCAAAACTGATCTAGCTTGCTGTGCATCTACGAGATTCATATCTATTGTTCTTGGATTTTGGACTGCATTTTTTATAGCTTTTTCTGTAATTTCATGAAATACAATTCTAGGAGTCTTATCTATAGGTAATCATAATTCATTAGCAACATGCCGTGCAATAGCTTCTCATTCACGATCCTCATCGGTTGCGAGCCATACTTTTTCAGCATTTTTTGCTAAAGTCTTAAGTTCATTTACTGTTCTCTTTTTCTCTGGATTGATTTGATATAATGGTTTAAAATCATTTGTAATATCTACTCATTTACCATTTCTAGGCAATTCAACAATATGTCCAAGTGAAGCTTTTACTTCAAAATCCGATCACAAAATTTTTGTAATAGTTTTCGATTTTGCTGGAGACTCCACGATTACGAGATTCTTTGCCATATTTTTAGTACAAGTAATGTAAATTGAACTTACTAACTCGCATTGTATAAATGTACAAAAAAATTGCAAGCGAGATAAAATTTTACTTATATGTAATCCTAATTCTTGATTTTACGATAGGTATTGAATTATATCGTAAAGGTACAGAAACCTTTACAGTTCAAATTTCATCATATGTTGACAATATGTAATTTCTAGCATCACGTACACTCATTCATGCAATTTTATTTTTTATATCTGGTATAATCTGTTTAGGATCTTTTTCAAAATCATAGGCCTGAATTATATTTATTTGAGTAGATATTGAATAAATTTTTCAAATTTTCTTAATCTCATCAGTATTTGTGCTATTTGAATCCTTTAAAAATTGAAGAGTATTTGGATCTATTTTTATAGTCATATTATTTTCCGACTGCCTCTCATTAGCATATATCATAAAAATTTGATATAAATCAGACCATAATACATAAACATAGTTATACGTAACATACGCAACTCATTTTAACATCGGAGTATTATCTCCGCTTAGTTGAGGAATTTCAATACTATTAAATGTGGTTGTCGTGATTGTCTCAAATGGCAAAATAAATCCTCCCGTAACTGGAAAATTTTCGTTAACTATAGACATCTTTTTTTCATAAACCTGATCAATTAATTTCTGCTTAAGTTGTTCGATATCTTCATTTGTTACAGTTCATATAGATTCACTATCTCGTCAATAAAAATTTTCTATGCTTTCAGCCCAGATATCCTTTTTTATAGAAGATTCTTCAAGTTTTTTTATTCGCATCTGTGTTTTAAATGGAATATTCCCACGAATCCCTATCAATTCTCAAGCTTCGTCAAATTCATCCGCCTTTACATCAATAATTGTTTCAGATGGGTGTTTTTCCGTTCATTCAGGAAGAATAAAATCATTCACAGCACGGAAAATCAATCAATCAGACGTAACAAATTGAGTATCCCTTACTATCGTATATTCTTGAGCTCTTTTATTATAAATCTTTATTTGTCAATGAGATGGATTTGAAATATATTTACTATTTGCTGTAGAAATGGTTAATTCATGTTTATAATTTAACGATCATGTATAAAAAGGTACATATAAAAATCTAGTTTCATTTGCTGAGCCTGGATCATTATTTGGATAATAACGCACATTATATATTATAGTTTCCCTCAACTCAGAAGACTGCAATGTAATTATTGCACTCGGTACAATCAACGAAATAATAAATCGAAGAACTCATAAAATAAATAATATTTCAAAGAAAAATATTAAAATAAATAAATATTTTTTAGTTTCATACGTTTGTAAGTGAAATTTTTTAATATTGAAAAAAAACAAATAAAATGCGTTAAACACCTTTTGAATGTTTTTTTCCTTGACCAAATCAGTCTGTAATCATACAGATTCTAAATAATTCCTATTTTTTCTATTTTTCGTAACAAATATTGCATCAATTTTATTTTTATCAATTATTTGCTTAATTTGTTGTCACCACCATTCATTATCAAAAAGAGAATGTTCAGGATCAATAAAAATTTCCACACTTCTATTAGAAGGAATTTTCTCTAAAGATTTAAATATTTTATATAAACTATCTGTTTTAGCAAAGAAGAATTTCATAATAAGATCCTAGACATGAATTTTTAAAATCTTTTCCTTTCCCAACTAATCGCTGTATATATTCAAAATATCATAATAACTAGTGACACATACTGTTTTATATCAAATGATGTTCCAAAAAAAGATATCAATCAATACCTAGGATACGACTGAAATAAAAACATAATATTTAACACAATCAGAATTCAAATCATTCACCACATTCACAATCAATTCTTCTTGAGAACAATACTAAGCATTGAAACTATCACATGAACTATAAGTATTCAAAAAGACATAAACAATCACACTGGATAAACTCCATCAAATTTTGTTAATGCACTGTTATCACTTAAAGTACGTATAGCAAATATACCATCAGTTGGCTTTCAAATTACAGTATCTCACAATGTAATGAAAATTCAAAACACTATAAGAGCATTAGCAAGTGATAAAAAAATAATATCTGACCAAATTTTTTTGTTTTCAGTTCTTTTGATACTAGAAAAAAACAAAGAGAGAGATATTCATCATGCTATTAGAAGTCATACAAAATGTAAATTAAAATTCTGCGGACTTAATATTGTCAAAAACTTAGAAAAAGATGATGGAAAATACACTCATGTCTCCAATACAAAAGATACATAACGTCACAATATATACGAAAAAATTATTCGTCAAGGTAATCGATAAAATAATTTCAAAAAATCTTGATGATTTCTTTTCGTTAAAATTCGAGCTGTTATCAAAAAAATCATAAATGCAACAATAACACCAATTACCATCATCGAAATTTGAGTTCCAAACAATTCAATATACGGATACATGATTTAACACGATAATTTAAAACTTTCACATTACCTAAGATATTGTATAATCTTAGTTTCTCTGATTCAAGAAATTCTAATAATTCCAGGATAATCAAGCTGATCTTCAATTTTTATTCAAATCTCCTCCAAAACCTTTTCTACATCTTGGTCCGGTACCTCTTTCGGATCCACATAAACCATAATCTCTCTTCAAGCCTGCATAATATGAACTTTATCCACTCCATTTACTTCAGTGATAAGTTTTTCAAGTTCTCACATTTTTTCGATGAATAATTCTTTAGTATCAAATCTAGCACCAGGACGAGAAGCTGACATAGCATCTGCTGCAGCAACCACCCACGAAATTGGATGGGTCATAGCTACATCATAATGATGAGATTCTGCAGCATTTATAATAATTGGATCCATTCACCATTTTCTAAGTAAATCTGCTCATATTTTTGTGTGAGATTCTCATGTGGTAGAAAGAATTTTCCCAACATCGTGTAGTAATCAAGCTTTTTTAGCCATGACAGGATCAAGTCAAACTTCGATTGCGATAGCTTCAGCGATTCTTGCAACTTCTACTGAGTGTTGCCAAAGACTCTGTCCATAACTGAAACGTAAGAAGAATTGTCATATTGTTTTTACAATTTCAGGACTCATCATAGGGAGATTTAAAATGCTTAATGCTTCTTTTCATTTCTCAATAAAAGTCTGTTCCAAATCTGCTACAACCTGATTGTAAATTTTTTCAATATACATTGGATTAATTCTTCAGTCCTTTACTAATTTTTCCAAAGTCTGAGCAGCAATAAATCTTTTTTCATGATCAAATGAAGAAAGTTTAACACATCATGGAGTATCATCGATAATCAATTCTACTCATGTAGTTTTTTCAAAGAATGAAATGTTTCTTCATTCTCTTCAGATTAATTTTCACTTAAATTCTTCATTTGGTAAATCTACTGTTTTTGTAGTAAATTCATCGATGTTCTGAGTAGCTAACTTTGGTAAAGATTGGACGATAATTTTTGCTGCTTCGTTTTCAGCCTCTTCTGTCTTGATAGTTTTGTATTTTTCTACGAAACGTTCAATTTCAGAAGCCTGTTCTTTTTCAATCATAGCAAAAATCTGCTCTTTAGCCTCTTTTGGAGAAAGTTTTCAAATTTCTTCCAATTTATCCATTTGTTGTTTTACTACATCTTCAGCTTGTTGACGCAAATCTAGAACTTTTTTCTTTTCTTCTTCAAGTTTTTCTAATCTTTGTTCCATTTTTTCTTCTCTGTCCAAAAGACGATTCTGAATTTCTTCCATTTTTGCTAATCTTTGTTCTTCGATTTTTTCAGCTTTCTTTTCGGCTTCTGCTATGCGTTGTTCTCATTTTTTCTTAGCTTCTTCCAAAATTTCTTCCTCAATTTCTTTAGCTCTAGCCATTCTCTCTTTAAATTTGATGGCTTTCTCTGTCATGGTTTTTTTGTACCCAAAAAATCATCCAATTCATCAAATAATAACTCCTCACACTATGAGGAGAATAATGATAAGTGTAGACATTATATTTATTCATATGTAATTATTAAAACGATACAGTAACAACGTACTCTACCTAATTATAGAAAATTTAGACCAAAAATGCAAGCTAAAAATTTATTTATTTTCACTTTTCTCTTTCATCAATAAAAAAGTCCAAAATTTTTTGCATAGAATAAGATTTTGATTATAATAATAGTAAGAATTTTATTTTTTATATATAAAGAATAAAAAATGGCCGATATTACAAATAATACAAATGATGGAGTTATTCTTAATAACCAAGATCAAATTTTAAACAATAATTCTCTCTGAAACGATTCGAACAATACAACTCCAGAAAAATGAACACTAGAAGATGGTTCTGTCGTACTATCTGACTGAAAAGTAATGGATCCTGCAAGTTATCTATTATACCTTTCACAATTAATGATTCACAACAAAAGTTCCGATATTTATTTTACATATTGAGAAGAACCAGCAATTAGAATTTATGGAGAAGTTCATAGAGTCTTAACCGCCCCAAAACTAGAAGATCCAACACTAGAAGCTATATCAAATATTCTAATGACTGAAGAAGATCAAGATATTTTCAAGGATAATCTTAGCTGTGACCTTTGATATTCCGTACATTGACGCCGTTATAGAATTAATATTTCTCGTCAAAGATGACACAAAATGATAGTAGCTAGATTACTTGAAGAAAAAATTTTAACAATTGATGAACTTTGATTGCCTGAAATATTAAAAGCTTTAACAAAAAAAACGAGTTGAATAATTTTTGTGGCATGACCTACATGATCATGAAAATCCACAACGTTAGCAGCTATGATTGAAGAAATCAACATAAATAGATCAGCCCATGTTATTACCATAGAAGACCCTATTGAATATATTTTTGAACCAAAAAAATCAATTTTTGAGCAAAAACAATTAGGTAAAGATGTAATTTCTTTTGCATCAGCCATGAAATATGCTATGAGACAGAGACCTGATGTTATTTTATTTGGTGAAACTAGAGATCCAGAATCGCTAAAAAATGCCATAGCATTGGCTGAAACTGGACATTTAGTTTTAACTACAATCCACTCCAGATCAGCGGAACAAACTATAAATAAAATTATTTCTATGGTGCCAGAAGATGAACAGCCAATCATCAAAAACCAAATTTCTGAAAATATGACAGCTGTAATTGTCCAAAAATTAATGACAACTATAGACTGAAAATGAATGGTCCCTGCTCACGAAATTCTATTAAACAATAAAGCTGTAGAAAACACCATTCGTGAAAATAAGATGAACCAACTAAGAAACGTAATGTATACATATAGAAATAGCGGAATGTGCTTATTGGAAGATAATCTTGTAGATTTAGTTAAACTCAAGAAAATCACACCTGAAATGGCAATGTTCAATGCAAATGATCGTAGTACACTAAAAAGAGAATTAACAGAAAATGGATTAATATAACAAACTGTTACCTTGAATTTTAAACAAGAAATTATAAATTATAATAAGATTTTTAGATTACAAAAAATCAAGATGAACTACATTATATTCACATATAAATGAAATTCAAGAGAGTTAAAAAAAGTTATAACAACAATTTTAAAATCAGGAATATCAAACAACATAAAAAAATTCAATTATATCCACAATTATTCTTTAGACAACAAGAACATAGAAAAATCAGAGGAAAAAATAATTCTAATACAAAGTGAAGATGAAAATAAACTAACAGATTTTTTATCTAAAAATTTTCCTCAAAAAATTGAAAGAATAAATTTAAAATAAAACTTCTCAAATGATTAGCAAAAAAGAATTAATACAATTATTACAATTCATACTCGCCTGGATATTATTATGATTATTTGTTACTTTTGTATTAGAAGAATGATTTATAAATTTTATACTTAGATATCGATTTTACCTCTTAATAGTGAGTTGTTCCTATTTTTACTACAATTCAATTGAATACGAACCAGATAAAAAATATAAACTTATCAGAAACATAATTCTTTATGGGAATATATATCTTTTTCTTCATGTATTTTTTCGTCCATTATTAAACATTTCTCATCAATTATTTGTACTTTTATGATTAATAATTTTATGATTACGACGGGTTAGTAAATTAAAAAGCAGATGGAAACATTTACGACAAATAATATGATGAATATTTATTTTTTTCATTTTTATCTCCTGAATGTTTTATTTTTACCCAGATGAACCAGATATACAAGGATTTTTTCAAAACAAACAAACAAAAATCAGAATTGTATGAGTAAATAATACAATTGAAAAAAAAGATGCCTACGTCCAAATCAAAGACTCCAAAGAAAGTAATGATTTTGAAATTGTACCATGATTCAATAAAGTTTTAAGCAAAAACGCAAAAATATCCTATCCATCATTAAGATCACAAAGAAATGAAAATTTAATAATAGAGACAGCTCAATGAGATATAATTTGGATATTCCCACAAACTGAAATACAAATAGAATTAGAATGAAAAGAACTAAAAAATGTAAAAAAAATAAATTGAAGAATATGATTCTTGTCATGATTTTTTAACTCAAATTTACAAATTAATTGAGATTTAGAAATCTTAGATCAAAAACAGCAAGAACGGATTCAATCAATTCAAAGTTCATATAAATATGAATTAATATCTCACCTAAAGAATCAAATTTCTAAAAGCAATATCAGTTGGGCAAATAATACAATAATGTACAATATAGATGGTCGAATTATTTGAGTCCTAGCAAAATTATTCCCCATATCTTTTAATAAGAATTTACATAACTACAATGAATTTCAAAAGTATTTTAAATGGATAGACACATGAGTTGATTTAGGTAGATTCGAAATGAAACAATGATCCTGATGAAATATCAACTCAATTTTTTGAAATATAAAAGATAACATAAATATATGAAAAAATAATACTTATGGACGATTCAAAAAGCCTAAAAAAAGATAATTCTTGTTTAATTGATTTTTCAAGTTTATTTATTATACTTTCCACGTTTAGATTTTTAAACTAGAAAGTGGAAAATAATCAATCATTTATAGATACTCCAGATAACGTATTATATGATATTTTTTTGAAATGATTAAATGAAGAAACTATTAAAAAAATTTCGTTTGATTTAGAAGAGCCAGATTGGATGTTAAATCATAGATTAGAATCATTCAAAATTTTTCAAAATATAAAAAAAACAAATTTTGGTCCAGATATTTCCTCAATAGATTTTGATAACTTAGTATATTATGCCAAACCAAAAAAATGATTCGTTTGAGCAGCTGATTCTCGAGATAAAGTACCTCAGAATATCAAAAATATTTTTCAGCGTTTAAATATTCCGGAAGCTGAACAGCAATTTTTAGCATGAGTATGATGACAATTTGATTCATCAATTGTATATCATAAACTCAAAGAAAAACGACAAAAAAGTTGAATCATCTTTGATGATATTTCAGTGGCTATACGTGAACATCCAGATTTAGTGAAAAAATATTTCATGAAATTGGTACCGTCTACGGATCATCAGTTTGCAGCGCTTCATGGAGCGGTATGGAGTGGATGAACTTTTGTATATATCCCAGAATGAATTCAAATTTCTGATCCTTTGCAAGCATACTTTCGTATGAATACTTATGAATGATGACAATTTGAGCATACACTTATTGTTCTCGAAGATGATACTTCATGTAGTTATATCGAATGATGTTCTGCACCAAAATATGATAAGCGTTCATTGCATGCGGGTTGTGTGGAGATTTTTGTAGGTAAAAGCTCATCCATGCGTTATACATCAGTAGAAAACTGGTCACTCAATACGTTTAATCTCAATACAAAACGTGCATTAGTTGAAGAGAATAGTCATATGGAATGGATATGATGAAATTTATGATCATGAGCTACAATGCTCTATCCTTGCAGTATTTTGAAATGAGATAATTCCACGACTGATAATCTTTCACTTGTAGTAGCTTCTGCAAATCAGCATCAAGATGTATGAACTAAAGTGATTCATATATGAAAAAACACATCTTCAAATACAATTTCCAAATCTATTTCCAAATCCGGATGAGTGAATACATATCGTGGATTGGTTCAAATTTTGCCATGAGCGGAAAATGCTGTAGCTTCGACTCGCTGTGATGCTTTACTTTTGGATGAAATTTCAATCTCAGACACGATTCCTACTATTCAGATTAAAACCAATGATGCTACTGTTTCACATGAAGCGACTGCAGGAAAAATTGATGAAAATCAGCTTTTCTATTTGATGAGTAGATGACTTACAGAAGAAAAAGCTATGGCTATGATAGTGAATGGATTTATTTCATCTGTTACCAAAGAATTACCACTAGAATATGCATGAGAGCTTAATCATCTCATTCAACTAGAAATGGAAAACAGTATATGATAATTAAATCCACACAAAAAAATCCCTTTTTTTCATATCAGATTTTTTTATACATAAAATGTATTTTTATATTATTTCAAATAATTATGCAAAAAGATATCCTATTTTTCTGAGTCCAAGGATGTGGAAAATGAACTCAAGCAAATATTTTTTTACAGAATAATCCAAACTATAAATATTTTGAAGCATGAAATATTTTTAGAGCTTTAAGTTCAAATAAAAATATCTTTTCAGATTACGTTTCATCTCGCATTCAAGCATGATTATTAGTAGAAGATAAATTAGTATTCTGACTTTTCGACTGTGGAACTAATTTACTAAATGAATGAGAATTTATGCTTTTGGACGGGTTTCCTCGCAACATAGATCAGAAAAATTATTTTACTCAGCAATGGGCTGAAATTTGAAGAGACTATGTTTGTATAAATTTTGACTTATCTCGTGAAAAAGCTATCGAAAGAATTCAAAAAAGAGCTATTGACCAATGACGTGCAGACGATGCCAAAGAAGAAGTCATCAACAAAAGATTAGAAACTTTCTACTCTGAAACTTTACCTATAATTAAAGCTTTTGAATCAGAATGAAAAGTTATTACAATCAATGCAGATCAAAGCATCGAAGATATTCAAAATGAATTAATTTCTAAATTAAGTTAATTTGAAAGATGAAAAATATTATATGAATTTTCATACTAGCATTATTGATATTTTCGGCATCTTTTTCTTTTGCTCAAAATCAAAAAAGCTGATACAAATTTTATAGAGTTCCAAGATTCAACTTATCATCATTTATAGCTAAAATAGACCATTCAAAACTTCCAGATGATGATATTCAAAAATTTGTTGGAGTAAATAAACCATTTCATAATGTAAATTATGAACCATCAGATTTAGTTTCACTACAATGACGCAGCCATATTTCAGCACAAGCTAGACACACTCTCAGAAAAGAAGCAGCAGATAATCTTGAAAAAATGGCTAATGCTTTTTACGAAACATTCTGAACAAATATTGTAATAGCTAGTGCATATAGAAGTTATAATTATCAAAAGAATTCGATTTCAGAAAACTGTAAAAGAAGTGGACGATGTGCTAGAGAATGAGAATCTGAACATCAACTTTGATTAGCTGTAGATTTGTGGGAAGCTACAAATGAACAAAAATTCTTATCTAAATACCAAAAATATTACGACCGATTACACGATAATGCACATTTATACTGATTTCATCAAAGCTACCAAAACTGAAGAGAATTTGATGGATATTATATAGAACCACGGCATCGAAGATATTTATGAACTTGATTAGCCACAAAACTTCACGATAGAAATATCTCATTCACTCAATATGTAGTTCTTTCCACTAAATAACAATAACTGTGTTCCCCTTTCAGAAAGGGGATACGGCGAAGCCGAGGGGATTTTTAGCATTAAAAAAGAAAAAAATTCTCAGTCACTTCGTGACAGCCCCTTTCAATAAAGGGGCACAAAAAGACTATTCGATATGATAAGTATAACAATTATCTAAACTCAACATACTAGAAAGCTGATTTACATCATTTAAAGTCAGCTTTTTATACTTATCTAAAATTTCTTCTAATGTTTCTATTTTATTATACACCAAATACTGAGATCAAAGAAACAATGCCATCTCTTCTGGAGTATCTATTCCCATCTGAGTTTGTCACTGTAAATATCATATACATTTATCAAATTCATCCTGAGTAGCTCAATTTTTTACATATTTCTCCACTTCTTCTCTAATCCTTTTCAGTCAGAATTCAAATCTACTTTTGTCCATTCCTGCTCTTATTCCAAAAGTTCATACTTCAGGTCCAGCCACATGATAGGCAGAAATATAATAACAAAGTCATTCTTTCGTTCTAATATTTTGAAACAAACGAGAAGACATATTTCATCCTAAAATTGAAGCCAAAACTTTTGCAGCATATCTTCTTTCATCATTCCCATCAAATCATGGAGCCGTAATAATCAAATGATTCTGTTCCGTTCATTTTTTGAAAAAAGATTCATGTTCTTTTGGTAATTTTCATGGAAATTTTGGTTTTTTAACTGTTCTTTTTTCTCCCATAGATCAAAAGTAATTTCAAATCAGCTTTTTTAATTTTTCATCTTCTGCTCATTTACCAGCTACCACAATTATCAAATTATCTTTCGTATAAAGTGAATTTTTATAATCATGCAAATCCTGAGATGTGAAGGAAGATACAGTTTTTTCATTTCAAATCACAGGGCGACCAAAACTATTATTTCCAAAGTACCATAATCTCTGTTTCTCAGAGACCAAACTCATTGGATCGTCTTCATACATTTTCATTTCCTGAATTATTACTCATTTTTCTTTTTCCAATTCTTTTTCATCAAATTTTGCATTCATCATCATATCAGCCAAAACATACAAAGATTGTTCTACAAAATTTGGGGCACACTTTACATAATAATCAACTGTATTATTACTAGTAAACGCATTATAAGCAGCTCATATCGAGTCCAAAGTTTCAGCCACATCTTTCTGTGTCTTATAACGTTTTCATCATTTGAAAAACATATGTTCTAGACAATGAGCAATTCAACCTTGTTTCAATGTTTCATTATTACTTCAAGCTTTACACATAATTCGAATCGAAATTGAATGAACATCATTCATTGGAGCGAATATACAATCAATTCAGGCAATATTTTCTATGGAATATTTCATAATTAAGTGAATAATATAAATAAATTCTTACTTATTCATTCTATACCCAAATCATTTAACAGTTTCTATAATATCTTTTCCTAGCTTACTTCTAATAGTTGAAATATAGACATCCAATTTACCATCATCATCAAATAACGAATCTCATCACCGAACTTCTTGAATGATATCAGTTCTGGATAATGGAATTCATATATTTTTTACTAAACATTCCAAAATATTGTATTCTTTTACAGTTAGTTTAATTTCTTTATCTCATTTCATAATTTTTCTATTCTGAATATCAATAGAGATATTTCACTTTTTGATAGGTTTACTTCCATTTTGTTTTCTCCTTGTTAATGCTTTAATCCTGGCTTCTAATTCCTCTAAATCAAAAGGCTTAACGAGATAATCATCTGCTCAAAGTTCAAATCATTCTAATTTATCTTCCAATTGTCATTTTGCAGTAGTCATAATAATTGGAATATCTTTTTCAGCCTTTATCTTTTTACATATTTCTTCTCCACTCATTCAAGGGAGCATAAGATCAAGCAAAATTATATCAAAGTCATTATGTCTAGCTACTTCCAGTCAGAATAATCCATTTTCACAAATTGACACTTCAAAATCACTTAATTCTAAATATTTTTTTATATTATTTGCTATAGTTTTATTATCTTCTATTAATAATACTTTCATGTATTTGTGTTATGTGGTAAATATGCTTATTTTTTGTCCTCCTTTATGAAAGGAGGGGGACCGCTTGCGGTGGAGGATTTTTTATCTATCTATTGTTTGACCCTTTTGTGCTCCTCTTTTAAGGGGAGCTGCCAAAGGCTGAGGGGTTGGGAAACTTGCCCCGCTTAGCGGGGTGAACTTGCGACAAAGGGGTTAAAATCCCTCTCCCCGATAAATCGGGGTATCTCCCTTTAAAAGGGGGAACAAATATAGAAAACCATTTATTAAATAAATATACAATCATGTCATTAACTATGAAAAGATATCGATACCTAATATTACTTAGCATTCTATTTTTATGAGTTTTGATATATTACGGTACATATAGGGTAACATCGATAAATATCATGGATACTTGAAAAGTTACAGTTAATCGCCCTATACATAAATCACATATGATGAATGAATAATTATTATTAGAAAATGAAAATACATTTTATCACTAAACAATAGTCCAATTTTACCTATTGTTATTATTATTGTTATTGTTGTTATTGTTATTATTGTTGTTATTATTACTGCTCCTACTAAATCCAGATCATCTTCCAAATCTAGAACTACTCCTTGGAACATAATGAGGAATTATACTAAAAATGTCATTAGATAATTTTATTCAGTCAATACTTTTATCTATACAATTAGCATTAATTATTTCTTTTGGTACTGACTGATCTATTTCTTCTAAAACCAATCCAGTTTTATTACCTACAATATTAGCCCCTGGATAAGAAGATAAAAAATTAAAAATCTTGTCTATTTCATCTTGTGATAATTCATAATATTTCGTTAAATCGACACATTTTTTAAATCTAATTAATTCTTCATATGTCTCTGGATTTTTCATCATTTTAATTCATTTACTTTAAATAATAAAACTCAATATTTTGAAAGGGCAAATTTATTGCCTGAATATGATAATAAGCATTATTTTTTTGCTTCAAATAATGATAATCTCTTAATGAACTCGTCGTAAAAAGTATATTATTTGGTTTATCAGTAGAATATTCATCAACATACTGTTTTATCATATTTGTTATATCATATATATAATAATCTTTATTATTTTTACAATTATCCAATACTCATTTATAAATTTGATGCGTCGCTATATGTCTCTGCTTTGTTCTCTTTTCATCTCCATACGTAACCAAATTACCACTTAATAACATAATATACAAAGAATTATTTTCCGGATAATCACAAAGTTCATTAATAATATTTTTTTTCATATAAATTTGAACTTTACTTTCAGGGGTAATATAAATTATATCTCTTTTATATTTTAATATTTGAGATTTTAATTGAATCTTTGTTTTATCAACTTTTAATAAAAAACTATTAGAGTCATAAATGTATTTTAAATTCTCATCTTGATTTATGATTTCAACTAATGATGAATTATCCGAAGAATTATCTTTTGGAATATAATCTTCATTATCTTCTAACCTCATCTTATTTACATATTCATAAACAAAGTTATCATTAAACTGATCTTTCTGAAAATTTCTATCTTGATATATTTTTTGCTGTAATTTACATGTATAACTCTTATCACTCTTATAAACATTTTTTACAAAAGGACAACCAGTTTTACACAAATACAAGTAACCACACTTCGTACATTCTTCATTTAAAGGCTTTTTATTATGATTTAGGAAAATTTTATTTCTTGCTTCCTGTAATATTTCATCTACAGAATTTGTATAGATATTTCCATAATAATAATCCGGATTTTTTTGTCATCTTACACAAGAATAAATATCTCCATTTCTTTCTAATAAAAAGAATTTTTCTCAACAATTATCACAATTGCTACAATATTCTGGACCAAATTCTGCAAACCATGCCCCATTAACACCAGCATCTAAATCTGTACCATCAAATTCTTTATGCATAACATCATAAAGTTTAAGCTGTTCTTCCTCAGAAATATGATGCAAAATCCCATTCGAATTATAATCAAAACCTATCATAAAATTAAAATCATTCATATCAAGACACGTATTTTTATGCAAATATTTTATATCCTCTACTATATTATCTATATATTCAAAATGTTCTTTAAATATCGTCGCAGAAACCTTCTTTTTGTTCGGTATATCTCTTAATAATTCAATATTTTTTAGAATTTTATCTAATGTTTTATTATTTCACCTTGCTACTCTATATTCATCATGTAAAAACAGTGGCAAATCCAAACTTCCAGATATAGAAACATTATATTCCTTTATTGTCTCAATATGATTCTCCAAATTATACAAATTTGTCTTAATATGTGGAGCTCCTAATTTAAAACCACCATCTAAAATAATCTTTTTATTTTTTTTATAATAATCAAAAATATACTTAATTAAATCATGAAAATCATCTTTTGATAATGTTGTTACCTCACCTCAATGCAAAGAAATATTAAATGGTATTACCTTTTCTTTTCTTAATTTTTTTACAGCAAAATCTAGTGTATCCAAAACTTTTTTATCTGTTTTATCTGCAACAGTATTATCTTCCAAATAACAGTACTTACAGCACATATTGCATGCCATTGTAGGTACATATAATAAATGTATATATCTATAATCCATTATATCCAACTCTAAGAAACGATATAAAGCTGTTTTTATTCAAATTAATATCTATTAACCACTGTTGGACTTTCCTTAAACGCCCTTTCATTCACACTCGTCGAACGAGGAATAGTAATAGTATATAAACTAGAACACTGCCTAAATGCCGAAGATCATATTTCTTTTAATTGACTATTTTCTCCTATAATAACTTCTGACAAATTACTATCACCATAAAAAGCATGACCTCAAATTCTTGTCACACTATCCGGAATTTCAATTCTCTTTAAAGAAGAACAATATTCAAAACTATCTCATCTTATTTCTGGTAAATTCGCTGGCAAAATAACATTCTCTAATGAACTAGCTCAATAAAAAGACTCTCAACCTAAACGATTTATAGTATCTGGCAATACTATACTTTTAAGCGAAATTGCATTATAAAAAGCTCATCAACCTATTTCCTCTAACTTACTATCCTCTCCAAAAACAACTTCAGATAATCTAGTAGCACCATTAAAAGCATTTCATCAAATTCTTATCACACTATCCGGAATTTCAATTCTCTTTAAAGAAGAACAATTTCAAAAAGTATCTCACCTTATTTCCGTTAAGTTTTTTGATAAAACAATATTTTCCAAAGAAGACGCTCAATAAAAAGATTCTCAACCCAAATATGTTAATGTATCAGGTAATTCTATACTTTTAATCGAAGTTGCATTATAAAAAGCTCATCCTCCCAGATATTCAAGATTTTTTGGAATGTTTATTTCCGATAAACTTATACAATTTTTAAAAGCCTGCCCCCTTATTTCTGTAATTGTATCCGGTAATTTAACACTTTTCAAAAATGGCATATCCGAAAAAGCATTTCATCTCAAAGTTACAACTTTTTTACCATCATGATATTCAGGGATTTCTGCTGTTCTAAAATTCAACGCTCAAAATGTATACAATCTAACACCATATCATCCATCGACTTCTTCATAAAATATTCTTGGTTTTATAAAGATAACTAGAGCCAGCACAATAGGAATTATTATATACAACCACGTTTTTGAATTATTATATTTAGAATTAATATCATTTTTGGCAGTCATTACTATACTTGATATTTTCTCTTTAGGACTTTCTTTTACTTTTTCTATTATATATTTCATAAAACTAAATTTCGTAAAAAAAGCATACATCAAAATATATACAAACAAAACAACAAATTCTATAATATAGACATTAATTGAGAAATGGAAAAAGATTGAAGAAACAAAAACAAAAATCAAAACAGAAAAGATAGAGATCATAACATTTTTCCTTCTTATAATATATTCAGGAACTAATGATAATCTATCAGACATTCCAACTTTATCCAATTCTTTATTAATAATCACTTCTAACATTTTATCCTCCGATAGACTATAAATAGCATCAAAATCTTTAGGAGAAATTGTTGTTTTAGAAGGAGTTAATACAGGAAGCTTATTTTCAAATTCATCCATATTTATTCTATCAATCTAATAAAAAAAACAAACTCGGAAGGTCAGGGATTCGAACCCTGGTTACACAGAGTGCAAACACGTACTCCAAACGTGCGCCTTCAACCGCTCGGCCAACCTTCCATATAAATTATAG
>Ga0247609_10002037_pt1 | contig 22337 bp, 24 predicted proteins | sample 172DNAGHGlowgp2_FD_193487 | JGI IMG/M metagenome (GOLD analysis project Ga0247609, IMG submission 193487) | Sheep rumen microbial communities from Palmerston North, Manawatu-Wanganui, New Zealand - 1728 DNA GHGlow gp2 | ecosystem: Host-associated > Mammals > Digestive system > Stomach > Rumen ...
GGATTATGGACCATATGGATTCATTAAAGAAGGACCAATCTACGATAAAAGAATTATGTCTACAATGTCCAAAGGAAATTTTAATGAACTACTAGAATATGATGAAGAATTTTTGGAAAAAGCATCAGAATGTGGACATCGCTCATTTACCATAATGGCTGGTGCTTTGGATGGAACAAATATTAAACCAATATATTTGTCTCACGAAGATATAACGGGAGTTGGCTATGGAATATGTTTATTCTATCCAGAAGGTGAAAATAAAGAAAGATGTTTTTTAAAAAAATACCTAGAAAATAAAGTAGTAAAACCATCAAATGATATCTATGTAAATTTAGCAGTTAAATCTTTAACTTCTTATATAACAAAAAAAGAAACAATTGCAATCCCAAACAACGTTCCAAAAGAAATGTTGGATAATAAAGCAGGAGTCTTCGTATCAATTCATAAATTTGATAGATTAAGAGGTTGTATTGGAACATTCTTACCAACTACAGATAATATAGCTGAAGAAATAATTAGAAACGCTATTCTAGCTTCAACAGAAGATTATCGTTTTACACCAATAGTTGAAGAAGAATTGCCATATTTGGAAGTTAATGTTGATGTTTTATCAACACCAGAGCCAACAACTAAAGATAAATTAGATCCTAAGAAATATGGAGTCATTGTAATTCAAGGACATAAACGAGGACTATTATTGCCAGATTTAGATGGTGTGGACACTGTTGAACAACAAATTAGTATTGCTAAAAGCAAAGCTGGTATTACTAGTGGAGAAGTTCAACTAGAAAGATTTGAAGTAATAAGACACAAATAATTTATACTTGAATTATATTTTTTATAGTGCTATTATGATTACTCACGCTTAAAAGAAAGAAGGGTAAAAATGAAAGCATTTATAATTAATTTGATTGTTATATTTATTATAAAAGTAATAGATAACATCTTGAGTACAAGTAAAACCATCTTAGTTCAAAAAAACAAAGCAATACTAGCATCACTTACAGTAATAATAAGTAATATAATCTTCTATAAATTAGTAGATGCTGCATCATCCGGCGGAGATTTAGTAATCTATATAATTGCTATAGCTAGTGGTTTAGGTACATTTCTAGCAATTATTATAAGTAATAAATTTTCTAAAGAAAGAGTATTTGTAAATGTCATTATGAATGATGATAAAGAAATAATGAAAGAACTAAGAGATTTCTTAAAAGAACATAAGATTACAAATCTAGCAACAATTGGTTTTACAAAAGAATGGACTCAAACTTTAGCAATTACTGCTTATGCAGAAACTAAAGAACAAAGTAAACTTATAGATAAATATATCAAAGACAGCAATGTTAAATTTAAAAGAATTATTCAAGTTCAATAACAACTTAATAGTTCTTTTTTGTTTGCTATTTGTTATAATATATTTAGGTGATAAATATGAATAAAAAGAAAAAACTATTCTTGTTAAGTTGTATTTTACTATTCGTAGCAATTACTTATACATTCTTAGTAAAATATGTAGACGTATCTAATATTGCTCCAGATGGTTCCAATGTGGGATTCGCCACTATTAATAGTAACTTCAAAGACTTAGTAGGACTACATATGAAATGGTATGACTTTACTAAATATCTAGGACTTATACCAATTGGTATTTGCGGATTATACGCTTTATTAGGTTTATACCAATTAATCAAAAACAAAGGATTTAAAGGAGTAGACAAAAGAATATATGCTTTAGGTGTATTCTATGTTGTATTTGCTATAGTATATGTCTTCTTTGAAAGAGTTGCTTTAAACTATCGACCATTTCTAATTGACGGTGAATTAGAAGCATCATTCCCATCTACTCATACATTACTTGCTATTTGTATTTGTGGATCTAGTTTAATGACAGCTAAATACTTTATTAAAAATCCTACAATATTAAAAGTAACCAATATATTAACTTGGTTAGTAATGTTATTAATTGTAGTTGGAAGAACATTATCAGGAGTACATTGGTTAACAGATATTATTGGTGGAGTTATTATCTCAGCATTTATGTTAATGGCTTTCTATACAGCTATCAATATAATTAATAGTATGGAGAGAAAAAATGAAAAAAGAACAAACTAAAAAAACTCCAAAACCAACTAAAAAACCAAAAACTGAAAAAAAAGCAACTACAAAAAAAACAGTAACAAAAAAGCCACAAGCTGTATTTGAAGGTAGAGTGGTTTACAGTGCAAAAACTCTAAAAGAAGCCATTCTTTCTGGTAGAGCATTCCAAAGAAACTTTTATGTTGTTTTAGTAGTTTTAACTATTGTAGAACAAATATATTTTATGATTCATACTAAAAGTGGAGAGATATCTTTACCAATAGTTAGTATTCTAATTTGTTTATATACTATCTATAATGACTTTTCCAAAAGAAACTATGAGCGTCAAGTAAGAGTTAATGGTGATAAGGAAGTAAAACAAAAAGTTGAATTCTTTGAAGATAAATTAGTTTTAACAAATGAAGATTATAAAACTACAGTAAGATTTTCTTATGAAGATGTTAATAAAATCTATGAAACAAAACACTTATTTGTTTTAATGCTAAAATACAATACAGGAATTACAATAGAAAAAGAATCGCTAAAAAAAGATTTAAAAGATTTAGAAGATTTTATTTTTAGCAAAACTAATCTTAAAAAGAACAAAGTAAAATATGTTGGAATAGTTCATCCATATCTATTTGTTGGACTATTAATTGTCAATATTATTCTACTAATTATAGCGATATTCTTAAAGTAGACTTAAAAAGTCTACTTTTTAAGTGTAAAGTAAAATGAAAAGTTTGAAAAAAACATTAAAAATGGGTTAATAATCTAGTTTTTTTATGTTATCATAGTTTATTAGTTGGGTGGGATTGGTATGAAAAAAATATTAAAAAGCAAATATTTTGTTGATTTTATATTATTATATATACCTTTATTATTAATTGAAATAATCTTCCGTTTAGTTAGTGGATACAGTTTATTGGATCTATCTCTACTAAGAATAGGATTAGGATTATTCTTTTTGAGTGCAATTATTACTTATTTTTTAAATTTTTGTAATAATGTAGTTACTAGGATTATTGAACTAGTAATTATTTCTGCTGCAAGTATTTATGCATGTGCACAATTAGGATTCTTTAATTTCTTAGGTATGTATATATCTGTTCAAGAGTCTTCCCAATTAGGAGCTGTAACTGATTATGTTAAAGACTTTATTAGAAGTTTTAAAGCACCATATTTTTTACCTATTCTTGTAATAGTTTTATACCTAATTCCAACAATTATTTTTAGAAATAAATTTAAAGATTTAAATAAAATGTCATTAAAAAACAATACAATTATTTCTTCATTATTAATAGTATTATCAGGAATAATGTATTATGGAACATTAACAATGAAAATGTTTGATGATAAATTTCAAACAACATCAAATAAAGATTTATTCTTAACAGTATCTAATACAACAAATAGTGTAACTAAGTTTGGTTCTAGTACTTTTGCGCTTTTAGATATTAGACAAAAATTCTTCCCAATAACAATTGAAGAATCATTTGTTTCAGCTGGTAAAAAGAATAATAATAGAGAAAGCGATGGCTTTACTAAAATAGAAGGTATTTCTGATTTAGAATGGCAAGAGATTATTTCAGCTACTGAAAGAAAAGATTATAAAACATTAAATGAATACTTTATGAATTTAGATGACTCATACACTAATGAGTATACTGGTATGTTTGAAGGAAAAAATGTTATCTTTATTCTACTAGAATCAGTAAATGATATCATTGTAGAATATCCAGAATACTATCCGAATTTTGCTAAAATGTTAGAACATAGCTTCTACTTTAAAAATAACTACTCACCAAGAAATGCTTGTGCAACATTAAATAATGAATTTAGTGGAATGACATCACTTTATTCAGTATCTAAAGTATGTACTGGAAAAGAATATATAGATAATACTTACTTCCAAAGTGTATTTAATTTATATCGTAATAAAAATTATATAACGTTCTCAGCTCATGATTACACTGAAAATTATTATCCTCGTAAAAAATTCCATGCTAATATGGGAAGCGAAGAATACTTTGGAGTTCAAAGACTTGGTATAAAATATTCAGATGAATATATCAACTGGGCCAATGATGATGACATGATGGTTAAAGTTAACGGTATCATTGAACAAAAAAGAAAAATAAACAATCAATTCATGAGTTGGATAACAACTGTATCTTCACATCAACCATATGGTGTAGATTCTATTCAAGGAAATAAATACTATAGCATGACAAAAGGAACTAAACTTCCATCTGATGTTAGAAGATATATGTCTAAATTAAAAATAGTTGATAATGCTCTTGGTGTATTATTAGAGGGATTAGAAAAACAAGGTATTTTAAAAGATACAGTAATCGTTATGTATGGTGACCATTATCCATATGGATTACCAACTAATCATTTAAATAAAGCATTACCTTATGATACTGCTGAAGATCTAAATGCAGAAAAAGTTCCATTAGTAATCTACAATTCAGAATTAGAAGGAAAAGTATTTAATCAATATACAACATATACTAATATTCTTCCAACAATTGCTAATCTATTCAATTTAGATTATGATCCAAAACTAATGATGGGAAGCGATATGCTTTCTAAAGATTATGAATCACTAGTAGTGTTTGCAGACGGATCTTGGAAAAATGAAAATGCTTTCTATAATGCATCAAATAAAAAAGTAAAATATTATAATGACAAATATACAGAAGAAGATGTAATTAACATTACTCAAGACATTGCTACAAGGCTTAAAGTTTCAACAAAAGCTATTGAATCAAATTATTTTGATTTCATTGGTAAGACACTATCAAAAGTTGAATCAGCTAACAACGTGACACCGTTCAACATCGATGAAAAAGTTTGTGATAATACATTATCTTCATAAAAAAAGAATGGTTTATCCATTCTTTTCTGTTGCAACAAAAGTTTTCTTTTGACCAGCATACTCAAAAGAGAATTCAATCTCATTCCATTTTAGAACTTTAATATCATAGTTTTGATTATCTTTACAATAAAAATTCATTATATGAGCCTTGTTATCAAAAACGTAAGTACATTCATTTTCGCTATCAAAAGGATACTTAGTTGGATTGCTATCACAATCATATAATGAATACTTACCATTATCATAGAATGTTATACAGGCATAATCAGTACCATTTTCTCTATACGTCGTATAAACATATGAAGCCCATTCTTCTACCACGTCCTTTTCTTTTTTCTTTGAGTTAAAAACAAAAACTAAAATAACAACTAATAGAATAACAATTGGGATAATCACTAATAATTTCTTTTTCATATATTTCACCTAATAAAATTATAACATAATGTGATAAAATAAGAATAGAGGTTGATTAAAATGTCAAAGATAAAAGAATTATTAAAAAATCCAGAAACAGTATTAGCATTTGATATGGATGGAGTTCTATCAACATTAGAATTTGGAGAATATAATCATTATGAGATGACTGATGCCGAGTGGGCAGAAGCAAATAAAGAAGAAGTTAACTATTATACAGACGATAAAGTAATCAAAAAAATTCAAGATTATTTAGCTACAAGAGATATGAATAATATCTATGTAATATCTAAAACTTATACACCAAACGAAACAAAGTGCAAAATAGAATTTCTTACAAAGAATTACAAGATAATAGAAAACAATATTTTCTTTGTTGCCGAAAACAATGAAAAAGCAGATATATTAAAACAAATTAAAGAAAAATATCCAGAAAAAGAAAACTATCAAATTGGCATGGTTGAGGATACTGTTGATGTTTTAAATGATATTATGGAAAAAACAAACTTTTCAACAATTCATATCAGTTCATTTATCGATTTATAGTAAATATGGTATAATCTTAAGCGAGGTGGAAACACATGGAATATAATGTAATAAAAGATGCAGACAAAATCTTAGCTAGAAGTAATTACGTAGTATCAAATCCTGCAAGTTATAAAAACAAATGGAATAGTTTATTCGGAAACAATAATCCTATTAATTTAGAACTTGGCATGGGTAGAGGAGAGTTTATTATTACTATGGCTAAACAAAATCCTAAAATCAATTTTATTGGATTAGAATTAAATGAATCTCAAACAGCATACGCAGTTCAAAAAATAGGTAATCAAAATATTCCTAATCTAAAACTTATTTGTGCAAACGCTAATGATATATTAGATTTCTTTGGCAAGGAAATAGATACTATCTATTTAACTTTTTCAGAACCTTGGCCAAAACCAATTGATGAGAAGAAAAGATTTACACACATTAACTACTTAAAAATGTATGATCGTATATATAAAAAGAACAAACATCTTATTCTAAAAACAGATAATAAGGTTCTATTTGCTTACTCATTAGAAACACTATCTAGTTATTGGTATGAGTTTAAAAGAGTCAGTATGGACTTACATCATGACGAAAGAAAAATTCCAAATGTAATGACTGATTGGGAACAAAAATGTTTTAAAGATGGTAAACAAATTTATTATGTGGATGCTTACTTTAACAACTAAGTAAACTTTTCGTTTACTTTTTTTTAATGGAGGGATAAAAATGTTTGAAGTAAAATTATTTGAATTGGATGAAGTAAAAGATCCAGAACTAACAAGAGTTGTTTGTGTTACAACCTACAAAGATAAACTAGTATATGTTAAACACAAAGAAAGAAATACCTGGGAATTACCAGGTGGTCACATCGAAGAAGGAGAAACTTGGGAAGAAGCTTGCAAAAGAGAAATGTTTGAGGAAACTGGCGCTACTGAAATAGAAGTAAAACCAATTTGCTACTACAAAATTTCTACATTTGGTATTCTTTGCTTTTGCAAAATTAATAAAATTGCAGAATTACCAGAATCCGAAATTGAAAAAATTGGTTACTTTGATGAAGAACCAAACGAATTAACTTATAAGGAATCACATCATTTATTCCTAGAAAAAGCCAAAGAAACTAGATATATATGATATAATTATACCGGTGACATAATATGAAAAAAATAGGTATCATCTTCGCCATGAAAGAAGAACTTGATGAATTATTAAAAAGAATTAATTTAGAAAAACAATATCAGATATTCGAATTAACATTTTACGAATGCTCTTACCAAGATTTAACATGTATACTTGTAGAATCAGGTATTGGGAAAGTAAATGCTGCTCGTGCAACGCAAATACTAATTGATAACATGAAAGTAGACTATGTTTTCAATATTGGAGTAGCCGGTGGAATATCTGACAAACTAGAAGTAGGAGATATCGTTATTGGCGATAAACTAGTTCAACATGATTTTGATCTAACAGCTTTTAATCATAACAAAGGTTATATACCTAATGTTGGAGACTATATCCATAGTGACGATTATCTAATTAGTTTAGCAACATCAGTGGAAGAAGAAAAAGATTATAACATTTTACTAGGTACAATAGCATCCGGAGATATCTTTTGTACCGAAAAATGGATGAGCGAGAAAATTGCTAATAAATTCAATGCTTTATGCGTCGAAATGGAAGGTGCAAGTATTGCTCAAGTATGTTTTTTAAATCATATACCATTTATTGTCATTAGAAGCATCTCTGATACTCCGAATGGTAACAATAAAATAACTTATGAAGAATTCTTACCAAAGAGTGCAGCTAATGTAGCTGAGTTCTTAAAAAACATAATTAGTAAAATCAATTAGCTTAAATATGATATAATTAAAGAGGTGATAGTTATGAGGAAAGAATACACAATAACATCAAATCAAGACAATTTAAAACTAAGTATTCTAGAATATGCTCCTAAACATCCAAAAGCTATTATTCAAATAGTTCATGGAATGAGTGAGCATAAAGAAAGATATAAAGAATTTATGTCTTATTTTCAAGAAAAAGGATATCTTTGCATTATTAGTGACCTTCGTGGACATGGAGAGAGTATCTTAAATGAAAGTGATTTGGGTTACTTTTATGATGAAACTAGTGATTATGTAGTTGAAGATATTCACCAAATAACTAACCACATCAAAGATGAATATCCTAACATACCAGTATACTTACTTGGACATAGTATGGGTTCTTTAATTGCAAGAAAGTATATTAAAAAATATGACAAAGAAATTGATAAACTTATTGTTTGTGGATCACCAAGTCAAATTAATTTTATTGATGTTGGTATCTTCTTTGCTAAAGTTGAAAAACTATTTAAAGGTGATCGCTATCGCAGTAATTTCTTACAAAAACTAACATTTGGTAGTTATGAAAAAAAGTTTAGAGGAGAGATTGAAAATAGTTGGATCAACTCTGATATTAAAGAAGTTAGAAAATATAATAAAGATCCAAAGAGTGGATATATCTTTACTGTAAATGGTTTCTTAACCTTATATAGATTGTTAAAAGAAACATATAGTAGAAAAGGTTGGGAATTTAATAATCCTGATTTACAGATTCTCTTTATAGCTGGTCAAGATGATCCTGTTATTATTAATGAATCAGCATGGCTAAATAGTATGACTTTCTTAAGAGAAATAGGATATAACGATATTAAACATATTATTTATGAAAACGATCGTCATGAAATACTAAAAGAGAAAAATCAAGAGAAAGTATATAATGATATATACAAATTTATATCTAGAAAGAAATAATAATTAATTTAAGGAGATGGGTTTATGGAAAATACAAATAGAGAAGTAAAAATAGCAATCATCGTTGGAATAATAATGATTTCACTATGTGCAATTGCAATAATTGCTAAAAATGCTAGAAAACAAGAAGCAGTTAATTTAGATATTCGAGTTTTTAAACATGTTGTTACTAATAGCACAGATAAAACAGGAGTATATTACGAATGTAATGTGCCAACAGATAAACTAAGCATTATTAATTTAGAATTTAAAAAAATAATGAACTTAAATGATTCTGATAAAAAAGCATTTGAAATGAATGATGGAATAGAAGGAAACTATAAAATTACTTCAGGATCAAACTTTGTAGCATTTGATGATTCTAAAGCCAATGTTGTATATCGTAATGATACGACTTCATTATATTCATATCGTTCAAATCTTTATAAGGTAGTAGAAGAAGTATGTCAAGATATTGATCTAAGCAAAAAAGAAAATCAAGACAACAATAAAAAAGATCAAAAAACAGACAATACAAAAGATACTAAAAAAGATAACAACAAAAAAACAAACAAAAAATAAGTATGAACAATCATACTTTTTTGATATGAAAGGATAGCGCTATGTCTGTAAGCAGAGAAAGAATAAAATTTCTAAATGATTTATTTGATAGCAGAGATTTCTATCCTTTTTTGTGTGCCAAATCAGATAATGATGTTGATAAAACAATTGATAACTTATCAAAGATTATCAATTACGTATTAACGACAGACGAAGAACTATCTTATACTAGTCAAGGAGAAATACTCAAAGCAGCTTTAGCATATAAAAAACAAGGAGAATACTTTATATTTGCAACTAACAGTTATTTAGATAGCCATATAAAACTTTTTGGTTTATCCCCAGATATTCGTTTAAACAAAATGAATATTGCTCTTACAACATTAGCTAGACAAATATCTTATTTAGATGCTGAATCCAGTGTTTATGTTCCAGTATATGGCAGTATCAAAAAAGCAATAGAAGAAGGGTTTTCAAATCCTAAATCGTTGTATCGTTCAATACTAAAACAACCAAGTAATGATAAACAACCTGCATTTGTTGGTTCAACAGAAACTTCTTATTATCGTTCTATACTAGAACAACGTTTAAGGAATGTTCCTGATGAATACCATAAAACTGGTGCAGCAGTTGCCAAACGAATTCTAAAAGAAATAATAGGAAAAGACATCACCTTATATTTCATACCTACGGATAGGGAAGTAGAAAACGGTGTATTATATAGTCACGTATCGCCATTTAAGCTTCGAAGTATTACTATTCCGAGTCGTTATTCATTAATAATGACTTGTGCTAGAAATAAAGGTTTAAAAGATGATACAAGGTTATCTATCGATACTGGCGAAGCATATATACCACCAACAAGAGAAACCAAAAAATATAGTAATCTATCATATTATAATTACGAAACAGTAAGAATAGATGAAAACTTCAAATATGATAATGAAGAACTTACTGGCGACATCAGTTATGACATTGATGAATTATATGGACGTTTTGCTAAAGAGAGAACTCGTGAAACATTAGACGCTATGTCTCTAGATGAAAAAATTAGAAAAATCAAAAATAGTTATGATATTGCTATGACATACGCTGATGGTAAATACCATATCTCAAACGGAAGACATCGAGTATTATTTCTATTACATTACTATTTAAAGAATTATCGTGATTGTCAAAAAGAAGTATTGCTAAATATGTTAAAAGATTCTACAACAATAATAGCTTTTATTGAAAGAAAAATCGAAGATCCAGAAATAAATAAAATACTCTTATATTTAGAAAGAAAATATCAAGGTGTTACCTTCCTTAAAGTTAATATCTTAAACGACGAGTTTGATATTATAACTGTATTAAAAGGAAGAGCATATCATCTAAGATCAAGAGAAGATCTAATTAGATTCACTAATTATCTAGAAAGAGATACATTAATAAATGAATTCTATATTGGAAACAATAGTAACCTAGAAGTATTTTCTTATGAAATACTAATGTCCAAATTAGTTCTCATCTTCGGCAATAGAATACTGTCAATGGATTTAATGGATATAATAAATTATCTAAAACAAAATCCAATGGAAGCAGATGGTGAAACAATAAACGGAGAAAATCTAAATTACTCATCTCTTTACCTAGCTTATACAACAGTAATTCATCAAGCAGAATTAAATAAATATCGTAACGAACCACTTTCTATTGTTCAAGTCGCTGAGAAAAGATTAGAAAAATATGAAAGAAAGAAAAGATAGGAGATTAAAATGAAAAAAAGTATAATCAATTTAATAATTACATTAGTTGCTGGCTTTGTCATTTATTATTTTACGTTACCAGCAATCAATTTAAACAATCCAGGATTCTATGTATTTATATCAGTATTATTAATCCTTTATGGCATTTTAGATGCCTTTACAGCTGATCGAGTTGAAGTAATAAAAAAAGGAATGAGTAGACACATTAAACTGAAAAAATTCGGTGGTGCTCTCTCAATCTGTTTTGGTGCAGTAGCAGTTATTTTTGTCGCAGCAATACTAATTAATTTCTTCTGCTCACCAGTATTTAATGCTAAAAAATATCAAACACGTATCACAGTTGATACAGGAGATTTTACTAAAGAAATAGAAGAAGTAAACTTTAATCAATTACCATTATTAGATAAAACATCTTCTCAAGTATTAGGTGATCGCGTAATGGGTGAAATAAGCGAATTAGTTAGTCAATTCTATGTATCTGACTTATACACTCAAATCAACTATAATAACGATATAGTTCGTGTTACACCATTAGAATATGCTGACTTATTCAAATGGATATCTAATAGAAAAGAAGGAGTAACAGGATACATTACTGTTAACAGCGTAAATGGAGAATCTAAACTAGCAAGAATAGATAAAGGAATGAAATACGTTTCTAGTGCCTTCTTTAATGATAATTTAGAAAGAAAACTAAGATTTAGTTATCCAACAGAAAACTTTGGTAAAATATCTTTTGAAATTGATAATGAAGGACATCCATATTATATAGTTCCTACAATTAAATACGCTGCCATAGGATTAAGAGCAAAAGTAACAGGTGTTATTATTTTTAATCCAGTGGATGGATCATCTAAGAAATACAATTTAGATGAGATACCTACTTGGGTTGATATTGCTTATTCAGCATCATTAATAATTGAACAAGTAGATGACTGGGGTACTTATAAGAATGGATTCTGGAACAGTATTTTTGGTCAAAAGAATGTTGTTAATACAACTGAAGGTTATAACTACTTAGCTATGAATGATGACGTATACTTATATACTGGTATTACTAGTGTTGTAAGTGACGAATCAAACCTAGGATTTATTCTAACTAACATGCGTACAGGTAAAACTACTTTCTATAGTGTGCCTGGAGCAGAAGAATATAGTGCTATGAATAGTGCTGAAGGTCAAGTTCAAGATATGGGTTATAAATCAACATTCCCATTATTAATTAATCTAAAAAATCGTCCAACATACTTGGTTAGTTTAAAAGATTCTAACGGATTAGTTAAGATGTATGGATTCATTGATGTAAAAGACTATCAAAAAGTAACAGTAACCGATGCTTCTAAGGGTATAATTGCTGCTAAAGATAATTATTTAAAAGCAATGAAAAAAGAAGCTAAAGATGAAGAATTAACAATCAAAGAAATCAGAGTAGATAGTATCAAATCTGCAACAATTAATGGTTATACATTCTATTACATTTCATCTGGTAATCAAAAATACAAAGTATCTATCAGTTTAAGTGATAAACTACCATTCATTAGCAATGGCGATACAATAAAAATAGGTTACTATGACATCGAAAAAGAAATAATAGAAATAGAAAGAATATACTAAGTACTCAAAAGAGTACTTTTTATATGAGGTAACTATGAAAAATAATATTGGTGCAACTATAAAAGAATTAAGAAAAAGAAGTGGAATGAGTCAACAAGAGCTAGCAGATAAATTAAACACAACAAATTTTACCATTAGCAAATGGGAAAACAACATCACCACCCCAGATATATATTATTTAAAAAATATAAGTAAAATATTTAAAATAACAATCGATGATTTAATGAATAACAACATAGATAAACGTAATACAGATAAAACAAAGATAATAGCAGGAATTGCAGTGATAGAGTTAATAATCATAATAGTAATAAGTGCTATTGCTATTAACAACAATAAAATAACCATTCAGAACCTATCGTCCACAAACAATGATATAAGTTTAAAAGGTATTTTAATAGCCAATAAGAGCGTTTCTCTATTAGAAATAAACAATATAGAGTATGTAGATAAAAACACTGGTACAGCCTTAGAAACAATCCCAGAGTTTGTTTCAATTATTATCAAAGCTAATAAAGACACAATAATTAATAAAAATATTGAAAATACAGATAAAGAGAGTATCTATGAACTTCTAAAGAAAACAAATATTTCCTATCAAAGTAAAAACAAAATAAAAGATTTGTCATTGATAATTAAATATCATATGAATAATAAACAATATGAAATAACAACAATGTTAAAACCATAATACAAGCCACAATAATAACAAAAAATAAGCAACATTTATATTACAAAATGTTGCTTATTTTTTGCGTTAAAAATTGCATTTTTTTCCATAAACTTTCCAAAAGAGAAAGAATAATTATTTCTTCTTAATGCTACTATCAGGATAGAAAGGAGGCGAATTATGAAGAAGGCTATTTTTATATTCTTTCTATTGATGCCATTCTTAGTATATGCAGAAGATGTGTCAACAGTCACCAAGTATTATAAGACAATTTCTACGCTCCCTTATAATTCAAATGAAATACAATCAACTACATATGAAATAACTGAAGAGGAATACGAGAACGCAGAAGAACCAGAACGCAATAATATAATAATAGAAACAACATACAAAAAGCTTACTGTTACCATAACGCATTTGACTAACGCTTACAAATATAAAGCAAAACTTCACTGGAAATTAATTCCAGCAGTAAGAAGTTATGACATTATGAGTATCGGTTATTTTGCGAGTGTCACTCCAGCTGTTGATCCAGAATTTATACAAGAATATTGCAATGTTGATGGAAATTGCTATGAGTCACATACTCATTATTTAAAAACATCATCAACTGGATTAGGAGCGATGTTTCATTTACCAAGTGGAAATCTATCATCGTTAGATCAAACATTTCAAGTAATTGTTACAAAAACAAATCCAAATTCAACTATAATTAGCCAAAAAGCAACAGCAGATTATTCACACGCAACTCAAACCATTTCTTATAATAATGCTAAAAAATTTACAGTAAGCATTGGTGGTATAAGTTTAGATTCAACAATCTTGTCATATTATGATGGTATTTCATGTGCAGAAACAACATGGAATGGAACATGGTAAGAAAAAGATACTCCAGTAAAGAGTATCTTTTTTATGGTCTTAGAAAAGGGAAACAACTTAAGTTTCTTATGATTCCCCAAGCTAATATTATAATTACCAAAACAATATAAACAATATTAGGAATCTTTGTGAATATTTTATCTTTCTCATCAACTATATAACAGTAAATTTGATATCCGAAATAGAATAATAAGAAGGGTAGAAATATGAACATAAACTGGTTATATCCAAATGCTTCTTTAAAATGAAAATGTAAAAGAGCAAATATCATTCTTGTTAAACCACAACCAGGACAATGGTATCCGGTTAACTCATGAATCATACAAGGAACGCCCCAACCAGTTTTCTTATAAAGAATGCTATAACCATATAATAAAACAATTCCCATAATTAAAAAGAATATTGTTTTAAATATTCTTTTTTTCATTATTGATTACTAAATTTATTTAGGTCAGATTGGATTAAACAATAGTTGACAATTCCTAAACCAAATAGCCCTAATAAAATATAAATCAAACTATTATCAGAAATTGGTTTTCCATATTTTTGTCCAGCTTGGAATAATCTTTGACCCATCTTGTAGTACCAGAACCAAGTATAAATACCGCAAGTAACTAATGATAATAAGAATACAGTAACACCAGATGTTGTATTCTCATCACAAATAAGATTAGAATCATCTTGTAATGTAATCATCCAATAAATACCATAAATACCACATGTAACTAAAGTAAGAATAATTGAAGTTACAATGTTTCTGTTTGGAACTACTCCAGCAGGAGCGGCTTGAACAGCTGGTTGAGCAGTTGCTCCAGCAGTTTGACTAGCACCACAATTTCCACAGAATACAGCATTATCCTCGATTTCTTTTCCGCAATTTTGACAATATTTAGCCATAATATTCACACCTTTCTTTCAAAACAATTATATAATATAATAAGTTAAAATTAAATATTTTTTTGAAAGGTTTGTAAATTTATGAATTTAAAAAAAGAGAAATATATTATATTAGAAATCATACCTACAGCACTTCATCCTTCTCGTGGTGATATTATCCAATTTAGTGCTATAAAACTTGATGGATTAAATCTTTTAGATCGTTTTGATTATCGTTTGAATGAACAAAAAATAGAAGTGGATGAGTTTAAAAAAATAATAGACTTTGATAAAGATTCATTCACATACTTAGATTCAACTGAAGCTATACTAAATGAATTTACTAATTGGTCAGAAAATCTTCCATTACTAATAATTGATAACCGATATACTAATAATTTTTTAGAAAACATACCTAACAAGAAGGAAGCTATAACCAAATACCTAGAAGAAGATTACAATGAATTCAACGATCAACTAATAGAAAATCTAATAAAAAAATATAATTTAGAACCAACAAATTACATAGTTGATATACTATATGAATCTTTAATTAAACATTTATAAAAATTATGTTATAATAGAATAGAGTAAGAATAAAATAGGTGATTGGAATGAAGAGAAATAAAACTTTGCTAGCAACGTTTTATGTAGTTAGTATCTTAATTTATTTATTGGTTGCTTGCCTTTGTGGCAAACTATTAGTAGCTGTTCAACCATATTTTTTATTCGTTTTAATACCTTCTTTATTACTATTTTCATTCTTATTCTTATCAAGCTTTTCTAAATTATTACTAATACTGTTCTCAGCAGTATTTGGTCGCAATGGTAATGATGAAGTAAATGAAAAAGCAGATAGAATTTTATTACTAATAAATAAGATTACTAAGTATTCTTTAATAGGATTGTTCTTAACTTTTCTAACGTCAATAATGATCCTAGATATAATTCTTTGTATAAACAAAGAAAAATATGTTTTAGTTTCTATATCAATAGTGGTATGGATTCTCTTACACACATTATTATTTAAAAACATAATTGAACTAATTAGGAGCGAAAAAAAACAATCCTAATTTTTTTATTATGTTATAATAGTTATACGACCAAAAAAGAGAGTGGTTTGTATGACTAAAAGAAAGAAGAAAAATCGGAAGCGGTTAATAATTACAATTTCTACAATTGTATCTTTATTAATTGTATCCTTGCTTACTCAAATCTTAATTCATAATAATAACGTTCCTGTTATTTATTCAAGAAATAAAAACTATTTTAAGGGATCAATTTATTCTCCAAACGCTGCTGCAAACTTGTTAGACAGTTTATATAATGGCGAAAACATTCTTATTTCACCGCTAAATGCAAACATAGCTTTAGCAAACTTTTATAATGGTTCTGATAATAAAAGCGAAAAAGAGATTAGTAAATATTTTAACAATGATAAAACAGCTACAAACAACAATCTTTTAAATAAACTTCAAAACTTGAAAATTAAAAACAATAACAAGAAGAAAGAAAAATATGAAAAATATATAGGTGTTTTATTTTCAAGAAATTACAACAATTTAAAGAATCAAGATATTAGTCGTTTAAGTCAAAAAGATAAAGAAGAATTGGTACTTATTATTCGTAAAATAGAATTATTCTTTAATCAATCAACAAACAAAATGAAGGATAAAGATATTGAAAAATATAGTTTATCTGATAAAGAAAGAGCATATAATAGTTATGTAATTAAAGAAAAAATAGATAGTATTTTAGTTCAATATGAAAACTATATAATTAACAATAATATTACTAACTATAACGAATTATATATAGATAATAATAAAAGAACTAAAATAGAAAAGAACTATCTAGATATAACTCAAAAATATAATACTAAAATAACGACAATTAACTATAATGATAAAACAGCAGATGAAACAATCAATAATCACTTGTTAACGTCTACCAACAACAGCATATTTAAAATATTCAACAGTAATAATTTAACATCCAAAGATATCATTAGTATTAATAGCTTAACTTTTAATAGTAAATGGAAAAATATTTTCCAAGGAGAATATAATGTAGCTGAAGAATTTACTGACTACGAAGAAAACCACTATTTAGTTGATGTAATGTATAGCGAAGAAAAATACTATTATGAAAATGATGAAGCATATGGCTTTGCTAAAGATTTTGAAGATGAAAAATATTCATTTGTTGGAATTCTTCCAAAAGAAAATAAAGAATTCAGAGTAAGTACATTAAATCTAGAATCGTTTTTAGAAACAAAGAAAACAACAAAAGTAAGTGTTGGTATTCCAAAATTCAAAATCGAGTCTACCAACAATTTAATTGATTTATTTAAAAAAGAAAACATTAATGGAATCTTTGCTGATAGTGCTAACCTTCATTTGATTAGCGATAAAGAATTAAAAGTAGGAGTAATGCTTCAACAAGAATCATTAACTATTGGTGAGTATGGAACAGCAGAAAACAAAGTTAAGAATTCTCCTCTTTCTACCAAAACGTCAGAAAAAGATTCTAAACGGGTAGTACTAAATAAACCATTTGTTTTCTTAATAATTAATAATGAAACAAATGATGTCTTATTAATAGGACGTTTCAATAGGCCAAATCAAAAGTAACTATAATAGTTACTTTTTTTGATATAATGTTTATGGTGATAGTATGGAAAAAATCTTAGTTAGTGCATGTTTATTAGGAGTAAACTGCAAATACAATGGTGGAAATAACTACAATGAAAAAGTAATGGAATACTTAAAAGATAAAGAAATAATACCTATCTGCCCTGAAATAATGGGAGGCTTACCAACTCCTAGAATAGCATCTGAGATTATCGGCGATAGAGTAGTTAATAAAGAAGGCCAAGATGTAACTTCTAATTATCAAAAAGGTGCCGAAGAAACTTTGGAATTAGCAAAAAAACTAGGTGTCAAAAAAGCTTTATTAAAAGCTAAAAGTCCATCATGTGGTTATGGAAATATTTACGACGGAGCATTTAGTGATACTTTAATTGAAGGAAATGGAATCACAGCAGAATTACTAAAAAAGAACGGTTTCGAAATTCTAACAGAAAAAGATTTTTAAGAAGGTAAAACTATGTTATAATTAATAATAGGTGAGAATAAGATGAGGGACAACAAATTATTTGAAAACATATCAAAACTAAATACTTTTGTTCATATGTTGAAATCTAATGAATTACTAAAAATCTACATCGAAAAAATATCAAATAATCGAAGTAAGAATCTAAAATTCGTTAATGATTTCGACTATATTTCACTAGATTTATTGTATACATCTCTTCAAATAATGAATAGTACTGATACTATTAAAGTTGAAGATTACGAAAAACTAGACAAAAGAGAACTAAAATACTATCTAGATAAAACAAAAGGAATTAATTATTTTAAGAACCAAGTACATTCTATTAAAGATACAAACGCCTTAATTTCTTACCTAATTAAATCGTTAGCAAATGGATCTTATATTTGTAACAACAATAGTACAGTTAAATTTGATAATGGTTTAATAGTTGATTCAGATTGGATTGTTGAATTCTCTCGTTTCTTAGTAACATCATTTAATAATAATACTAATCTTTCTAATGACTCAATTCGTTATACTTTAACAACTGTAGAATTCCCAGAAAGGAAGAAAAATGCTGACGAAAAGACATATATGAAAGAACTAAAATTATATGAATATAGTGTTAAAAGAAAAGACAATAAAAAGCTATCATATGACAATGTTAAATATATTATCAATGTTCTTTCATCAATCAAAGAATATGATTTTAAAAAACTACAAGACATAAATAGCAAACTTGCAAATGATGGTTTTACTTTATCAATTAATAAGAGAAAACCACTTTTCAATAGAGAAGAGAAAAAACAAATTGAAAGACTATATAATGAAGACGATTATGAAAATGTCTTACAAGAATATATAAAGAGTACACTTAAATGCTACGATAGTTCATCTAGTACTAAAAAACGTGAATTGATTAATACATACGAATTATTACTAGATCTATCAAGAGCATATAAATGTAATTATACTTTAGATGAATGTCGAAAACTATTTAACTTAAAAAACTATGAAGAAGATATAGAATGTGCATTTGCTATAGCAAATTTCTATATTAACTTTATCTATGATGAAGAAAATCTAAACAAGTATTTCAATTATTCAATTCTTGATTTAGATTCATTAAAACCAGATGTAATTGATTATGAGACAGCTGAATACAAAGACATCATCAAAAAGTTATCTTCATTAAATAAAAAATCAGTTCTAATCAATAGAAGAATTAATCAACAATTAAGTGAAGCTCGAAAAATTAATCCATTAAACAAGGAAAAGAAAAGCGAAAGCAGTTCTTCACTAAACCGTAATTGTCACGAGTTAGAAAAAATAATAAATGAGATTAAACAACTAAGAGCGGAACTAGATGAAGAAAAAGATGAAAACCATAAAGATAGTAATATCAATAAAACAAAATTGAAATACATCAAAGAAGCTATAGTTTCTGGAAATTATTACTATGACAGTGATACTTCGCTAATAACTTTCAACGTCTATAGTAAGAAAGACTATCATCGAACATTTAGTTTAGAAATATCATTATATGATTTTAACGATATTGTTCTATCAGAGTTTAATCGTAATCTAAGAATTAATTTCTATCAAATATAAAAAAATAAGGGTGTGATGCTATGCACGTAGAAAAAAGAGCAACTAACAAATTTGGCCTTTTCTTATTAGCACTTGCCGTTATTGCCTTAATAGCAGGCGGAGCTTATTACTTTGTCAAACATAAAGGTAATATTGACTTAAACATTAAATTGCCATGGCAAAAGGAAACAGAAGAAGAAAAAGCAAATTCTAAAAGCAAAAACAAAAGTAGTAGTTCAAACGATTTCTTTATTACGCCAATAAGAATGAAAGAAGCAACAATAGATAAAGAAATATGTAAAACTACTATTACTAAATATGAAGATAAGTCCAAAGAATTTATAATTTACTATACAACAACAAACGAGAAAGTAACTACGGCAACAACAAAAATAGTTCCATGTGAAATACACTTTTATAAATATGCAGTCAATGGTTTCTTAATCCCTGGAGAATCTAAACTAACTTTTGGAGAAGAAAAAGAAGTTAAAGAAGGCAAAATAGTACTGAAAAAAGCTGAATTAGAAGCTAATGAAGTCTATGGAATTAGAAGTATGAAACTCTTCTATTCAATAAAAAACGTTGAAGAGGACAAGTCAAAAAAATACGCGATAGATTTATCCTTTACTAATTCTCAAGCTGTTAAAGATATACCCAAAGGAGTCTTAATAGCAGAAAGCTATAATATTAAGTTTTATTACTATAAAACTATAGCTGATAAAGACAATAATTATATTTATTTTATAATTGAAAATAAAAATGAACTACTAGATACAAAAATAAAAGTAAAGAAACTATTAGTAAATGATCTTATAATTGATACAGCAGATTTTGAAGAAGAAGTATTTGCTAATACAAAATCATTAGTATTTATTGAACTACCAAAGAAAAAAATACCAACGGTAAATAAATTTACTATTTCGTTCTTTAATATTATTAAAACTAAAGAAGGTAAGGACAGTTTTTACATCACAACTGAATATGATTATAAATCATAAAAGTATAGCAATCTAAGCACTTATATGCTATTATAAATAACTAATAAGAAGGTGTCCTATGGAAAGAGTCTGGTATAGCCTTATCAAAGAGGCCAAAAAGAAAATAAATACACACGAAATATCTCCATTCATTGAATATGGAAATAACTCTTGTGCTTTATTAACTGATAGCAATAATATCTACACAGGTGTCAGTATTAAATCTAATTCTGGAATAAGTAGTAGTGCAGAGAAGAGTGCTATTACAAATATGTTTAACAATTCCGAAACAAAGATCAGTAAAATGGTCATCTTAAACGAATTAGAAGAACTAATGCCACCATCAATAGATTGCTTAGAGTATTTGCTAGAGTTAGGAGTTAACTTTGGTGAAACAGAAATTCTTTTAGATTATGATACTCAAGAAACAAAAAGAGCCATCGATTTATTGCCGGATTGGTGGGGAACCTATCGCAACAAGAAGTAAATAATATTTACACAGACGCAATCGTCTATTTACAATTAATTTGTAAATGGACGTTTTTTATTGACAACATATAAGTGTAAATGATGTATAATGTAATCATAGAGGAGGCGTACTATAAAAGTACAAAGAATTTATATCTTAATCTATCAACAAAGATGATGTTGCGGATATTGTCTTAATGCCTGATAATTTCTTTATGGTTATGACTGCTGATTAGTTCATGCAGACGTCGAAGAATTAATTGGTATTCATAGAACTTATCAGGAACTAACAATGATAGTCTTAATGTATTTATTCTTGTATTAGTATGCCACCAATGGGTATTTATTCATTTTACCTGTTCCATACTGTTATATCTGAGAATTTATGGCCCTCAGATTGTATGGATTAGAATATTGATTCCAGATTTAGATGAAGCTTTAATAATTGTTTAAGTTGACTGTTGTACTTTTACTTTTATTAATCAATACTTCGTTGTTGCCCCGGAATCATCAACTAAAATGTTTGAAGTCCCAATGGTGAATAATGATTATTTCATTATTTGGTAATCTCTAATAGTTGTGAATGTATACGCGAATGCATTTTCATCTATTTCTTATTATCATTGATTAAGTAATTTCACTTCTCTAGTATTTTTGATCTCTCTAGCATTAGATTCGCTACTCTAATGTTTTAGATAGATGATAAAAAGGGTTTTAGTGGTACGGCATCAATTTGCTTCACTAAATAAAAAGGACTTCGCTAGTCCTTTTTATTTGGCTAAAAAACTGATATACTAATCTCTAAGAGGGTGATTATATGTATGCTGATGTATTAATAGAATATAATGCCAAAGCTATAGATCAAACATTTACTTATATAATCCCTAAATCTTTAGAAGAAAAAATAAAAGTTGGTATGAAAGTATTAGTACCATTTGCTAATAGAACAATAAATGGTTTTGTAACTAATATTAAAGATCAATATCAAGACGAATATGAACTAAAAGAAATTACATCAATTGTCGATGAATACTTTTGCTTGAATAAAGAACTAATGGAAATGGGATCTTATTTACAAAGAGAAACTCTTTGTACAAAAATTGCTGCTTATCAAACTATGCTACCTAGCTCACTAAAAGTAAAAGATCAAAAAAGAAATAATTCAAAATA
>Ga0247609_10002040_pt1 | contig 22326 bp, 26 predicted proteins | sample 172DNAGHGlowgp2_FD_193487 | JGI IMG/M metagenome (GOLD analysis project Ga0247609, IMG submission 193487) | Sheep rumen microbial communities from Palmerston North, Manawatu-Wanganui, New Zealand - 1728 DNA GHGlow gp2 | ecosystem: Host-associated > Mammals > Digestive system > Stomach > Rumen ...
GGATTTACCATATCCTAGTTGTTTCGCATTTCTTGTTCCTCCATAAGCTTTACTAAAACCTTGATCTATACGTTTACCAATATAGCCAAGACCTCTTCCTAATGCATAAAGAGGATTATATTTCGAAGGTTTATCTTCTCCTGAAAAAGCTCCTGCTTCCTCAGATTCATATAATAAACCTATTCTACCTCGTAAAATATCCATTAGAATAATTCCTCCTTTCTATAAATTATGCTCTAACTTTAAATCCTGGTTTATTTACATTTTTAGATCCTATAGTATTAGAAGCAAAATTAGATACTCTATCTCCTATCGATCCTACAGTGTCAGCTACACCTTGAGCAGCTCCTTTAATCCTATCAGTTACAGAGGAGATCCCATTAGATAAGTGACCAATATTTGTTTGAATACGATTTTTAACAGCACCTACAGCATTTCCAATACTATCTCCTATACCAGAAATTTTTGCTTTAGCATCATCTATAATTCCTTCATTTACAACATAACTACCTCTAACTAATCCACTAGCATTTATAGATTGTCTAGGATTATATCTCATTCGATTTCTAGTTAAAGTCAATCCTTCTTGTAAACTTCGCATTATAGTTCCTCCTTTCACTTTAGATGAATCTATCAGAAAGGATTTCTAATGGGTCGTATGGTCGTGGGCCAGGTATAGGTTTACTTCCACGATAATATGTATTACCTCGTTTTATTATAGTGCCATCTTTTACACCTTGCTCCATTTGTTGTGTAAACCTATGTCTTTTATACATGTGATTAGCACCAGTTAATGCTAATATTCCTAACGCTTGTTTAGTTCGTTTATCTTTTAATGTAGCAGCAGCTCTTCTTCCTAATCTTAAATCTGCTAATTTATCTCTAAATGTTTGTTTTCCAAGAAGCTTCCTAAATTTTCGCGCTAATAATTCGCTAGTAGAAGGTTGTCGAAATAATCTTAATCCCTCTAATAAACTTATCATAGAATACTACCTCCCTCCTAAGCAGATGTAGTCGAAGATTTAAATTTTCCTTTTAAACCATCAATCAAATTCTTTATTTTACTTGATGCTTTCCCCTTTAATTCTTTAGCGTTTTCTCTAACCTTTTGTCCAGTTTTACTATTTACAGCTGATTTAAATCCTTCTTTTGATCGTTTGACAAATCGTTGTCCAGGATTAGTTGCCATATAAGCATCTTTTCTTCGAATAGCATATCCTGCTGCTTGTAAGCTTTTATCTTGTAATTTGTCTTTAAGACTATTTCTACTTCTACCTAAGTATTTCATAAGTTTTAATCTTATTTTATCTTTAAGACTAAGTTTACCCTTAGCTTGTCTATATGTTAATCCCATACGTTCACCATATGTCGGATTAATAAAGGATTCATTAACATAATTACTATTAAGAATATCCATTATTTACCACCCCCAATCTTAGTTTTGCATTTAGTAGAAAATAACATACGGAGCTATTATAATAGTTTATAATAGGAAGGATTATATTAGAATTAAACTTAACCACCAAACATAGATCTCATTGCACCTATAATCTTCTGACCAGTTTCACTATTCTTCATTTTTTCAGCTGTTGCTTGAGCTTTATTTTTAGCTTGTGTAGCTGCACCTAAAATCTTCTGACCAGTTTCACTATTCTTCATTTTTTCAGCTGTTGCTTGAGCTTGATTTTTAGCTTGTGTAGCTGTATCCATAACTTTTTTACCAGTTTCACTATTCTTAAAGTTTTCAGCTGTTGCTTGAGCTTTATTTTTAGCCTGTGTAGCTGCACCTAAAATCTTCTGACCAGTTTCACTATTCTTAGCTGTTTTTATTCCTTCATCAGCTATTTGAGCTACACTTTTTACTGGTTCTTCTGCTGTCCATTTTCCAGTTTCTGGATTATGTGTATATTTTGTTCCTGTTTTTGAATCAATTGCCGAATGAGGATTTGAGTCAGTCTCTTTTTTCTTTTCTGACGGATTAGGTTTATTATTTAATAAAGAATTTACTTTATTTACTAACAATTCTCTATTTTCTTTTTTACGCAATTTATTAGCTCCATATCCAGTACCTATGGCTAGGGCCGTTCCTGCCGCAATCTTACCAGGATTCTTAATAGCATATCCTGCTGCTTGTAAGCTTTTATCTTGTAATTTGTCTTTAAGACTATTTCTACTTCTACCTAAGTATTTCATAAGTTTTAATCTTATTTTATCTTTAAGACTAAGTTTACCCTTAGCTTGTCTATATGTTAATCCCATACGTTCACCATATGTCGGATTAATAAAGGATTCATTACAAGTTAAGTAAGCCATATGTCTCACCTACATATCATTATGTTTTCCTTGCGCAACTTCCTTTAAATACATCAGATGAGTCTGATGAGGATCTATTTCTGTAGATGCATTCACTAAATTATTTGCATTATTGATATTTTTAGTTTGTTGTGTATTATTAGTATTTTGATTTTCTGGCTTTCTAGCAGATAATAAACTATAGCCCAATGCACCAGCTGCTGCACTGGTTCCCATCCTAAGTCCTAGTTTTCCTACATCTTTGGCAAATTGTTTTCTTCTATCATTTCCACTATATTTTCTATTTACTTGTTTTAATCCACTACGTATGCCAGTATCTAATATTTCACCCATTTTATCTTTGAATGTTGATTTTCCTCTCAATTTCCGTATCTTAGCTCCTAATCGATCACCTAATGTAGGATTCCAAAATGATTCATCTATTGTTTCGTCGGTATCATTTTCGTAATATACTTGTTCATTAGTAATATCTTTTTTATTCTTTTTTTCAGGATCTTCTTCATGTAAAACTTTAGCATCTTTATTTACTTTTAGTTGAACATCTTCGACGGCTTCATGGTGCACTGTACCATTTAAGAGTCCTACGGCTTTATAATTCCGTTTTACCAAAGGCAATCCATATCTACCTGTTACTAAATCCATAAGTTCTTTGGTATTAGCAATATTTCTAATTTTAGCGAAATCTCTTTGGTGTCCAACCATAGCAAGCCCTAACCCTTTAGGAGGAGTTTGCAAATTAAAGTCAGAAACAACATAACCAAGATTATCCATTTCATCTAAAATAGAGTTTTCATCAATAACAATAGCTACATTATGATATTCTCCAGCCAATCCTGATGCTTCTAGAATTGCTCCAACTGCATCTTTAACATTAGTAATCCTATTAGTTATCATAAATTTACTTAGATCATCTGCTTCTATAAGATATTTATTTAATCTTGTAGAAACTTTCACTGGAATCATTTCAGCACGCAAAACCATTTCTTCTTCCGTAAGAGGAGTCAGTTGATCTAATCTAGTTTTCATATCTTCTAACAAAAATTCATTAGTAGTTTGAGGAATAGAAATTCCTGATTCTTGAATAGCTAGTTGAGAAAGGTTTTGAATTGCACTTGCAAACATTATTAAAACCTCCCTTAAGCAAATTTAGCTCTAACATTGTCTGCTGCACCACTAACAGCAGATTTAGCAGAATCAAAACGACTAGAAATAGCCTTTGACGCACTATCTATCGCATTAGAAGCTGAATTTTTAATTCCTGATACAGAATTAGAAATTCTATTAGTTGCTCCACTAATAGCATCTCTAGCGCCTTTAGTATGACTAGAAATACTATTAGATATATTATTGGCTGCTCCAGAAACAGCATTTTTAGCCGAATTAAATTGATATACAGCGGATCTCTTTGCATTACTCACCGCTGTTTTAACAGCATTAGCTGCTCCTTCAGCTTTATGCGCAATAGCACTTTTAGTACTTCCTAATTGCGAAGTTAAATCTTTTGAAGCAGATTTTAATTTATTAATCTGCTGAGTCAGTTTAACTTTAGCAGGTCCTGAAGCAGTAGAAGCTTTAGCAGTCAATTCCCCAATTTTCTTTCTAGTACTAGCTAACTTATTAGCAACTTCTTTAGCTCCACTTTGTGTAGCTGACTTTGCTTTACTAATACCCTTAGAAACTTCTGATTTTGCATCATCTAGCATACTTTCCCAAACATATTGTTGTAAATTAGGAGATGATTCATAATCAGGATAAGCATCATCAAACATAAGAGCTTCATTAAGTTTAGTATAAAAAGGAGAATACTCTGATATAGGAGAAATATAAACTCCAAAATTAGAATTCTTTAATTGGCAATATGTTTCTAAAAGTGTAGTGTCGAGAAACAAATTGGCTTCATTGACTTCAAAAGCTATATGGTTTGTCGAAGGAACTTCATTTGCTTCACAAATTAGATGAATAGCATATCCTCCATCATTAATACCATTCATTTGACCAAATTTTAAAAATGATTCAAGTTGAATAAGATCTCGTCCAAGTCTCGGAATATGACGTATATTAACCATTCTTGCTGGATACTGATTTTCATCTAAAGCAATCCTATATAATGTATCAAGAAATGCTGTGGCTTCTCCAAGCAACTGATTTTGTTTTATCAGCATAATGGCAACTCCTTTCATACAATGTTATGAGAAAAATAAATCCCTCTTATTATATCAGTGTCAAAATTATTAATGTTCACTATCTAAAAACCAATCTGTGTTATTAGCCAAATACATATCATTTTGATGAGTTAACCAAATATAATCTCTTTTAGCTTTAGATGAATTTTCTTTTCTACCCTTAATTAGATCAAAAAAGCTATCTTTCATATCTCCAAATTTTTTAATAATCCAATACATAGCTTTCTTAATAGTAAACAAAATGGTAGCAAAAAACCCTCTTTTCTCGGCTTTAGCTCGAGCTGCTGTAAATTGTATTTCCTCATATTTATCTCTTAATGCTCTTAAACAAACACTGGCAGTTTTTGGATCTTTTACCAATTTTTTTGCTCTATGTTTACCAAATCCTAAAGCTGCTCCAATAAGGCTTGGACCATCTTCATCTGTTCTATAGATTGTATCTGGTTTATCAAAATATTCGTATTCATATTCATTTAAAGGAATTTTCTGCATTTCTTCACTAATTTCCATTATGTATTCTGGAACTGCATATTCTCCCAATAACACTTCGGCTATTTTATATGTAATATTATTTTCATTTAAAGAGTTTTTTAGCTCTTGAGCTTGATTTATTTCTTCTTGAGTTAAATACATAGGAATTACCTCCTATGACCTAATAGTTGATTTTTAAGTTTGACCAATTGATTAATTATAGATTGTATAATACCTGCATTTCCACCACTTCCAGGTCTTCCTCTTAATTTATTTATACCACCACTTATAGCATTAATTAAACCATCTACTGTAATTGGTCTATCTGGATCTATACCAAGCTTATCTTGTAAAAATCCCATAGCTTGTTGTCCTATAATTTCTCTAGCATCTTTTGCTACACCCACAACACCATCAGCTATAGTACCAGCCATATTTGGATGAGAAGCAGCAAATTTCTTTCCCAAAGAACTATTCATGAGTTTATCTTTTAATCCACCAAATGCAACAGTCACTTCTTTTTTCTTCAGTTTACCATCCTCAATTACATCATGAGTTTCCTTTGTATCCAATCCCATTCTACCAAATGTATTCTTATCAAAAGCGTCTTTCATATTTTGTCTAACACTTTGGCCCATATTACTGACGATACCATTAAACATATTAGAAAGAAAATTACCTCCAGCTTCTCCTGCACCTTCGGTTGCTCCCCCTATAATAGAACTCACAATACCTTCTTGTAAAACATCTAATAATCTTGTAGAATTGGTTTGTATACAGTGTTCACAAATTCGATCAATTAATCTAGATTCATTACTATCATAATCTACATGAATATATATAGGAACATTTTGTTCTTGCAAATTAAGATACATTTCTTGAATCATAGGATTAAAATAGACTGATGATGGTTTAACGGAAAAAGCCAAATATTCATACGGAATATCATGAATGTAAGAAACACTCTCTATAAAGTTAGTTAAATTTGTAGAATATGATTTCATATATTTATAAGCATCTTCTAAAGCAATAATATTACAACCTAATCTTCGGCTAGTTCTAATAGGAATAAAATCTATATTAGTAACTGATTCATTCAATTGTAATCTTGGAAGTATATTAAGAGGGATAGTGCCTCTTAAATCTTCTGTTCTAAAAAACATAGACTCTCCCTCCTTATTTTTTTTATTAATACTTTATCTTCATGTCGACCTTTATCGAGACAACCCCAATTTATGTAGAATATGTGAAATGGCAGATTTAATTTTATATATGATTTTTCCTAATAAAGATCGTTTTTGAGGACTTGGGCCTTTAAGTAATGCTGCTTCATAAAAATGCAGTTTATTGCGCAAAACTCGTAAATCAGAGAGTAATTTGGATCGTAACGCTTTAGGTTTTTGAGAATCATTTTCAGCATATCTCTGTGTAATTGTATCTAAAAATTTGTTTGCAGCATATAGTCCACCAGTAAATACTACAGCCTTTTTTCCAAAAGAAGTTACATCATTTTTAAATTCTTTTTTTGTCTTATCCCATTCTTCTGATGCACCCTTTTTTACATTTGTTGCCATATTCTGCCCTATTTGACGCATTATTTTAGACGTATTATCAAATTCTTCAGTTAAATAATTATCAAATAAACCCCAATCTTGATTCTTAATAAATTCATTTATACCTTCTTGAATGCGTTGTGTTGATCGTGTAGTATCTACAGGACGTATAAATATCTTAGACGGATTAACAATCTTCTTAGTCTTAGATAGAATATGAGGATTATCTAAGATTTTAATTTCATCTATAACAACTCCAATATTATCAGGATCTAAGTTATATTCTAATATAACTTTTGTTAATTCATTAGAAGATAAATTATTGAAATCTTCAAAATATATTAAATCATTATGTCTTATTCGTTTAATTCTTACTAGAGCAGGATCAAACCTCATATCTTCTATAAGTAAACGTGGAATATCTTTTAACAAAGAATTTCTAATTATATGCTTCATTATTGTTAGACCCTACCTTTCTTGTTAGGTAAGCTATTGAATTTTGTACCTTAGTAATTAAACGAGAAATAATACCTTGTTGTTGGGGAGGAGAGGCTTTTCTTCGAGAAAATAATGATGATAAAATTCTTTTAAGGGCATTTAACATACGTCTAAGTATATTAGGTTTCTTTTTCATATTATTAGGATTAGTTAAATTATTAACCTGCCGATTTAACGTATATAACCCTCCACCTACCACTGCTGCTGCTGCAGCTCCTTTTAAATAAGGTTTTACCGATGCTTTAACACCATTTGTTCCACCTCTTACTAAGGACTTACCGATCTTCTGACTCATTTTTTCAGTTTTTTGACTAACTTTTTCTGTTACTTTGTTCATTTGTTCTGGTGTTAAACTTTCATCTGCCTTATTTAAAAGAGCCTTAATAGGTGCTGCTATGATTTGTCCTAATCTAGATTTTGTATCTTGTGCTGTCTCTCTAGCGGTATCTTGTGCGTGAGATGCTGCATAGTTGAAATCATTCATAAAATTCATAACACCAGTCTCTAATAATATATCTATTGTATTAGTGTTATATTGTATATCTTCTAATATAGTTTGTTCTAATATATTATAATACAATACATCATAATTAGCATATTCCATTTGCATAGGAATATCTCGATATGATTCTAATATAGACTGTCTATATGAATTATTTCTATATAATTTCTCTTCATTGATTATAGTAATATAGTTTCTTAATCCATAATTCTCACATAAAGTATTACCAGCTGTTATAAGATCTATATCTTGTGATCTAGCAAAATCCAATAAATTAGAAAATCTTATAATCCCTGTGTCCTCATTTATTTTTCTTACTAATACATCTATACTACTATAATTTTCATATGGAGATAGTCTAGGTAAAGATAAAGGATTTAAATCATATGACATCCTCTTATCAAATATCATTTCTTCACCTCCTAAACAATTTGTTTTTCTAATATAGATCTATCTGATTCCTCTATTTTTTGTTTCATTAAATTAGATATATCTTCACAATTAGGAAATTCATATGCGCCACTAGGATCTATATATACAGTCTGCATAGTAAGTACTTGAGTTTCTTTCTTAAAGTCATACTCTAGACTAATTGCTTCATTAGTAGATAATGTTTTCTTTATATTAGGGTCTATAAAAGGTTCATAGTCTTCATAAAACTTTTTATAATATCCAAATATACTAGTAGTGGGAATAAATAAAAACCCATTATGAACTAACTCATGAACTGTTTCACTTAACGGAATTAATCCTACAGCCATTCTATAGTGATTCCACATAACTTCTTTAGCAATTGTATTTTCAGTAATAGGTTCATGCAAAGCTAATCTTTTAGCATAAACTATATTAACAATATCAAACAAAGTAAATGGTTCATGGTGTATCTCTATATGAATACTATTAGTATCTATATTATTTATATTCTTATAAAAAGAACAACAATTAAGATCAACATGTTCTCTAAGAAAATTTATCATCTTTTTATAAGAATGAGATTGTCTTACTATTCTTTCTACAGTAAAAAAAAATTTGTTAAGTTGTTTAAAATCTGTTAAATCCCAATCTTGTGTAAAGTACTCAGGAAGGGTAGTGAGCTTAATAGTTTCTATAGGTTTAGGTAATAATGTTGTACTATACTCTCTCATTTAATTACACCTCCCTCTAGGAAAATAGAATATTATCTCGATGTCAACCAATAAGATTTATTATATAGAAAAAAAAATCAGGCGCTGTGAAAGCCGCCTGATTTTATATCACCTCCTTTCAATCATTACGCCTTCAACAAGATCAGTACGACTTTTCAGCGAGTTTCTCGCCTATAGCCGCGCCTATCTTATTGGCGACGTAGAGTGCCGCCGCGAAGCCAACCCCGAGGGCAAAGCCCTCTGTTTTGGCCTCTGTTTGAATCAAGTTAGCGACCGCTTTTGCTTTGCGGCCGCTAACTTGAATTGAGGCTTCGTCCGGGATATTCCGGACGAAGCTTTTCACCGTGCTTTCGTCGAGCACCGGGTGCTCGACGATAACGGTCTTGGGCGCGAAGAAGCGGGCCTTATAATCAGCCCAGATCCCCTTCACGCTCTTTTTGGCGCTTGCGCCGTTGATCGAGACGTTGCTGTTGATCGCGTTGTTGTTTTTCGCCATGATAAACTCCTCCTAGAGTACCATAGAAAATAACATTCGATCAAGATCCTCTATGAACTTCCCAGTCGTATAGGATCTATCTCTTTCATCTATATAGTATATTTCTATTTATTTACAATTTTACAAAAAAGAAAAAGCTGGACCAATAAGGCCCAGCTGAAATTTATATAGGGTTGAGTGGGTGGGTTAGCTTATTCAGGATCTACCATATCTTTTAGACCTGCAAACGGAGACGATTCATATTCATCCGCTTTATCAGGGAAATAGAACACAGATTGAGTATTAACTTCTTTTTGTTCGGGGGTCTGTTTAAGGGCATTCATAAAATTCTCAGCTTTTTGTGCAATATTATCGTATTGTGCTTTAGTAAATCCGCGTTCCTCTAAAAGACTGATCGTTACATTCGGTTTCTGATCCACGTTATACGTAAATTCAATCAAATACTGTTTATCCAAATCCAAACCAGTCTCCGGATCTTTTGTCTTTTTATTCATTAAAAACTGAACAGTTTGACCATCTTCTACAGTCACTGCAAATGTATCCAAGAACTCTTCTACCTTGACACTTGTAGCCTCTTTATAAATACGAACATCACCATTGAACAGGTGGAAGAATTTGTTGATGAGCTTTTTCGGTTTAATATTACCTTCTAGACTCATTTCCTCAGAAATCTGAATAACATCTTCTTCCGTTCGTGCAACTTCGCCACGTTCATCACAGACTGCACAATGGAACGCAGAATCAGCCTCGGATTGGCAATGATAGTAACGACTTACCTTGCTATTATACGGACACGGGGATTCGACAAAATCTCTGTCTTCTATAAAGGTAATATCATCCCGTCTATAACCATCGAAAACTAGTAATGCTTTAGATTCTTTGCGCGTCGGGAAAGCAATCTTCAATCCAGGAATATTATTATGTTCTTTGAATGTAAGATTATCGATTCTATGAAGATCTTCCTCGTTAATACGATCCTGCAAAGCCTTATTCAAAAAGAAGTACTGCGAACGAGCTTTATCTACATTATAAGTACCTACAGGGTAAAACTTTTTGTCTCCCGTTTCTTTATCTTTATGAAAGCGTTGCGCAACGGGAAAACCATCATTAATAATCAAACTACTTTGGTCAGATACCATAACAAAAATTTTCATGAGAAATTCCTCCTAAGAATTATAAACATAGTAACAATATCTTATCATTTATATAGTATGTGTTCAAAATCAATTTTACCGTAAATACTCCACCGGCTGAACAGTATTCCATTCCGGTATTTTAACGGCTTGAAGCCCACTTGCCATACCTCCAGCACTATATTTATTCCTTGTAATTACTTGTGCTACTTTTATTTCATCACTATCAAAGGTAAAGAAGAGTAATGCTTGTTTACCACCAATAGGCAACAGATAACTACAAGTAGCATTCGTCAAACTATTAAACCCATTACTTATTCTGGCTTTTCGCTGGATACTCACTTCATTACGTTCATTATATTCATAAGATGTAGCATACCCGTTTCCAGAGTTTGAACCACCAGCATAACGTTGCTCGCTATTAGATGCTGATAAAAATTGTCTCATTTCAGAAGGAGATAGTAATAATACATCTGGTATTCTCTTAACCCATCCTTCTAATTTTCGTTGAAGTACTGGGGATATTTTAAAAGAACTATCAAATTGTTCTCGTTTATTATCCATATACTTTCTAAACGCTTCATCATTATCAAAATATGTATCAGCATCAAAAAGAGTTTTAATACCATACCACAATTGTCTACCAAAAGTAGTTATCGACTCAGTAACTATAGAACGATTAATAGGCGTACATTTTAAATATGCCATTAATAAACAGTCCTTTCTATTATAATTACTTAAAAGTCGATAAAAAAGAAACCGGAAATATTTCCGGTATAAAAGTCTTATATAGAAGTTTATTTATCAGATGATTGATCTGGTATATTATTTACTGTTACACCATCATCTAATAATCTAGCACTTTCTAGTACAGGTAATCCTTGATTTGTTATAGGCACATAGATAACTTTATTCTGACTTTCTTTCAAACTTTGGATATAAAGGTACTGCAAATACATAGAGTTTCCTCTAAGAGATTCACTAACAATTTGATTTGCTTTTGCTATACCATGCGATCTTATAATCTCAGCTTCTGCTAGATGCTTTGCAGCTTCTTCTTTAGCTGATGCTTCTTGAATAAGTATTTGCCTATTTGCTGTTGCTTCTGCTAAAGCAGCTTCGCCATCTTTACCTTTCTGCCATACTCGATAAACTGGTACTGCATATAATGTAGAACCAGAAATAAGTAACAATACTAAACAACCTATCAATCCCATTTTTAGATAACCGGCTGATTCTTTTCGTGTTTCTTCATCATCACTCTTATTAGCCTTATAAGCAGTTACTAAAGATAACAATAAGAATGCTACACCTAATAATGCAAAAGCGCCTGCGATAAATATCATCATTTCAATTCCTCCTTAATAGCATTAGGTACGTCTTTCAACGCACTTCTATGATAAACAATCTCTTTTATTTGAATTCCTTTTTCGTCAGTATCTTTTGCTTTAGTTTGTTCTATTGCGCTCAAAAACGCAGTAATGAAAATCATAAGCTTCAAAACAGTATCATTTGATTCTCCTAAATTTTCAATAATAGGATATAATCCATATACATTTATATATCTAAGAACAAGTTTTGTAGCTAAATAAGAATGATATGGAAAGTCTTTATCAGTCTTTTGTAATTCTTCTAAACTTATAGTAATCTCTTGACCATCAATACTAGTTAATTCTTTGTATATATCATCTAATTTAACTGCATATTCTTTTACAATTTCCTCTTTATTAACTTTACTTAGACCTTCATTATCTTCTATTATTTGCATACAAATTTCATCTAAATAAGCTTCTTTAATCGCTGTAGAATAACTCTCATCATTTTCCATTAATTTATCAATCTCTTTAGATAAAGGATGTTCTTGTAACTTATCATATAATGATAGTTTAATAAACATTAAAGTTTTTAGATATTCCATAGCATATTTCGTCTTTTCTTCTTTCATGGTGGTCATGGTTTTCATCCTTTCTCTTATAAATTCTAATAACTATAGTTACCGTAGTGACAACCAACCCTAGAGTTTCTACATACACATCCCTCCTAATATATTATTCATTTATATAGTATATATTTCAATATTACTTTACTTATTAAAATCGGCTATTATATTAGCTCCAGAATTTAACAAAGCTCTATAAGCTTCTTGATTTTGTAATCTAGTTATAATAAGATCACAATGAGATAGATCCAATTCTGTATTATGAGATATTATAACTGCTTGATGAAAGTTTAATATCTGCATAATAGTATATACTAAGTCAAAGAATCTCAATCTATTGTCATTATCTAAATTATTATCTACTTCATCTAGTCTTATTATATTGAACTTTTGAGATGCATTATGTAATAATACAAAACTTATAATCATTGATAACTGCCCTAGTTGGGAAGCACTCATCATACTTATATCAGGTCTTACAATACCTAATTCTCTATCCATAAAAGATATCATAAAATCAGTAGCAGTTATATCAAATTTATTTAACATAAATCTACCACCGAAGATCATAGCAGTCAGTTGATTAACCATCGATAATATCTGATTCATAGTATAATCCATTATTTCGGCCTGAATGCCATTAATACTAGTATACTTCTTCACCATCTCTATCTTATTAAATAGATCTGAATAGGTATTATACTCTTGTATGTATTGTTCATATAATAACATTTGATATTTAGATTGTTCTACTATATTTTGTAATTCAGGTATATTAGATAGATTAAGATTATTAAGATCTGTTGTAATCTTAGTATAACTTGTTTCTAACGTCTTATATAATTCTACATCCGTAGTTAGAGATACTAATCTTTCATCTATATCTTGTAATAACTTTAATTCATCTTCATACTGTCTTTTTAAAATTTGATTATGTAATCCTTCATTGACTAATTGATCGACTACTAATTTCCTATTTTTCAATGAATTTATTTCATTTAGATAGGATACTTTTTGTTCGCTTATAAGCCTTAAATTATTAGACTTTTCTTCGAGGCTATTTTTTATTATCCACGATTCTTGATTAGAATTAGTAATCTTTTGTATTTTCTCTTCATAGGAATCTATGTCTCTCTTAAGCGCTGATATAAGAGTTATATAATTAGTGTATTCTCTATATTGTGATATATCTATATCAAGTGTAGTAGCATTGGCTATACAATCTATAATATGACTTACATTTTTAATCTTATCTGTATTGGGAAACTTTAAAATCAATCTATTCATAGCTAATATAGAGTTAACTAAATTTCTTATATGATATATGCATTGTAATAGCTTATCTTGTTTTTGTAATCTTATTCTATTCTCTTCTATTAATCTAATTATCTCATCTCTAGAATCTAATAAAACTTGTAATTGAGCAGAAGCTAACTTAGTTTCTTGTGCCTTTACTATTGTAATAATAAAAGGACAATCATGCTTATGTTGACAATCTATAGGTATTTCTGTATATAACTTAGATTGTTGTTCTAGATCTTGTTGTTTTGAAATTTGTTCTCTTATATCATCTAACTTCTTCTGTAATGAATCAGATAACGCATTACAATCTACCATTTCAGGATCACTAGAAACATACCTAGAAGCTTCTAATAATTCATCTTTAGAATATTGAGAAGCTAGAAACGATATAGTCTCATTGAATTTTTCTATAGAATCTACAGCCATACTATATTCAGCTTCACTAATATCATTATAAGCATAAAAGTTTAAAGATTCAAACCTAGTAATATATATATTAAGCTCTTCTTTAGCTTTTTCTAATCTCTTAATAGAATCTTCTAAAATCTGTTGATTATATAGACTATCTAACTTAATTTTATCTTCTTCTATTTGAGATCTTAATTGTTTCTCTTGCTCTATATAATTAGATAAAATCTTTTCTATTGTATCTATTTGAGTTTGTAACTGAATTTGTTCTTTTTCATTCTCTTTTAAAGCCATTTCCTCAAAATTTAATACATCTTCTGGAATATTCTGTATATTAGTAGATAGAGTCGATCTTTGATTTACTAATTCTCTATATTTATCTAGAGGAGATCCATCGACTGATAGTAAATCCATTTTAGCTTTAGTATCGGATTGTAATTGTATTAATTCTAATTTTTTAGCATCTAATACCTTTAATTCAGACATAGCTTTATTCATATTAGCTTGTATCACTTCTATATTACCTAATTGCTCTATCTTGGCAGATATAGTAGTTATCATAGATTTTACTACTGTATATTTTGTTACTAACAGCTTATACATTTTAGCAAAAGGAGTAATAGAGTTTACTATTAACGCAATAAATCTCTTTCTTTCTGCAGGTTTCATAGCGCCTATGCCTGTAGAATTAGCAGATATAGAGGCTAAATTCATATAGTCATCACTTATATCTAGTAGATCAGATATAATATCTTTACCACTGTTCATATTACCATTAGGGTTTAGTTCTACTAATCCAGTTGGCATTAAGCGTTGTATATAGCATTTAGATGGTTTAGACTTTGTATTAACTGCTTTCCAACCATAATAAGTAATATATAACTCTGTTCCATCATCTAGATAAAATTCTATAGTCTTTTGTATATCAGTATCATCCAGCCATACAATAGAAGGAGAAAAGAATGGATGTAATTCATTAATAATAGAAGATTTGCCAGATCCATTTTCTGATTTAATAACAACTACATTATGTTGACACTTAGAAAAATCTATATTAATCTCTCTTATAGCTAAAGCATTAAATATATTAGCATATCCTTTAAGATATAATCGTTTTAATCTCATTATATCCCTCCTTAAATGAACTGATTGATCTAATGTCTTTTAACAAATAAAAAATAAGATCCGAAGATCTTATAAAATGAAAATAACAGGAATATAGTCTTATTCCCAACTAATCTCTCCATCTTTAAGAGAATTCATATAGGTCATAATTTTTATATCTCTATCTTCATCAAATATACCACATGTATTCACTTTTTTAATGCGTTCTTTATATAGAGGCAGAGATAACATTTCAGAAAGAACTTGTACAATTGTCTCATAAGAATTATTATTATAAGTAAGACTTAAGATATAATGTTGATGCTGCCCATTATCATATTCTAATATACAATCTTTTACACCTCTATCATTTTGAACACGGAATTGAATATTGACCTTATTATCATATTCTTCGACAGTATACACAATAATAGTTAAATGACAATTAAAAGATTTATGCCATATTTCATACATCAATCTCAATTGATCTTCTGTAATAACCACTATCTTTCTTCTCATTTATAATACAACCTTTCCATTTTCATCTAACTTATTTTTATACGTCATTAATTTTATATCAATAGTATTATGTAATAAAATCTCATTTGCCCCTTTAATAGCTAATTGATATACTGACAAAGATAAAACTTTGGAAATTATATCTACAAAATCTTCGTAACTTTCATCTGCAAATCCGAAAGTATAAATATTACATTTTCTATGTGGGTCTTGATATTGTTGATACGATAAAGAAAATCCTCTAAACCTTCCATCATCACTAACTAACGATATTAATTCAATCCCGACAGAAAATTCTGGAGGATTATAGATTCTTTCTAAAATCACAGAATCTTGATGTTCAAAAGTATAAGATGAGTTTAAAGAATTATAAATATATCTCAATTGTTCTTCTGTAATAACGATAGTTTTAGATTTCATAATATGACCTCCTAACAAGATAACGGAGGGGAGCTATCTCCCCTCCTTTAGAAACATTATTTCTTTTCTTGCTCCTTGTATTCTTCTCTAAGTTTCATTAAAACTTTCCCCAAGGCATTATATCCTCTATCTTTTCTAATTCCTATCCATTCATCTAAATGTGTAACAGTATTCAAAAGAGTAGCATTCCCAGTCTTTAGTAATTGTTTCTTTAAATCAGGATTTGAATCAAATTTAGCTCTATTAGCTGTTTCTAAATAAAATTCTTTATTTTCTTCCCAATCTTCATTCACTATTTGAGAAGATTTAGCTCTAGCTTTTATAGGACTTAATCTCTGAAACTTCATAAAAGAACCTTTATTTTCTATAGCTTTTAAAGCATAAAACAAGGCTGCTGCTGATTGAAAAGTATATTCTTCAAATTTAACAGGGCAATTATATTCATTTGCTAGGAATTCAAAACGATTAGTAAAACTAGTTATTTCTGTTAAAGGCGGTCTAGTGATAATAGTTCTAGCAGAACCATTACCACGGGTATTTTTTGTTTGTTGAAAAGTGTTTCTTGCAGGCTTCCCCTGAAGATTCTTCTTCTCGTACATTTTTAATAATTCCCTCCAATTCTTCTATGTTACAATAAGACGCTGGATCAATACTTTCTATAGACTTAACAAATTCTATGTGTCTTCTAGTTAAATCTAAATTTCTAAGTTTAGAAGATTCTAAAATATTCATCATCTCTATAGCTAAATTAGCTACAGCTCTTACTAATGTAGGATTTTTCCAATCAATATTAGTATCTAAATAATATGTTTGAGAATGAAGAAAACTAGCAACTAAAGGTACTATAACTCTATCATCAAATTCTCTCTTACTCATAAGATGGGTAATAGAAGTTCTTAACCATCGTCTAATAGAAGCTAAAGTGATAAGTGTAAGAAAATCAATATTAATTCCTTTACTAATATTTCCAGGAGAATTCTTAGTAACAAGATTAATATAAGATAAACTATTATATATATAACTTACATCTTTATCATGCAAAGTCTTTAGTAAATTAGCAAAATCTATAATACATCTAGTTTGGATCTCAAATAACAGAATCTCTTCTTTATTCTGTAAAGGGGTTATATTTCCATCTTTATCAAAATAGACATACAATCTCTGACCAAAGAAATATTTAAAGAAATCTTCTAAAATAATTAAATCTCCTTTTTGACCAGTATTGCTAGGAAAATGAATGATAAATCGAGGATTCTTTTCTATTATTTTTTCATTTAGATAAATACCACCAACAAACCATACTCTAAAAATAGGATCAGTTATATTGTTTTTCTCATCTTTTTTAGATCCCCAAATACTAGTTCCTCGCATTTTTAAATCGTCAATATTTAGATCATCCCCAAAATTATATTTTAATACATCAGCAATCAAATCTTTTTCATAAAAATAGATGTTCTTATATTGATCGATCCTACCTAATTCCTCCTCAAAGAAAAAGACTGCATCAAATGGATCTTTGGTCAAACTTTCAATCATAAACATGTCCTCCTAAATCATTTTGTGCTACATTTTTATAGTATATATCTAATTCAAAGTTTAATAAATATTAGGTTGCCTATAATTCACTTGTCTAATATCTCCCTGCATAACAATAATAGCATCAGCTTCAGTAACTTGCGATAGATTTGATACAATGGAAGTATAGTATTTCATTACCCCACCTTCAGTAAAAACGCGTCCTAGTTCAGGTTGTTTCCCACTCATACTACTTCCGATTTTATTCATTCTATCAGCTTCATTTTTAGAATAAATCCAATACCTATGATAAATACTTAAGTTATTAGGCATTATATCATCTCCTTTTAATATAAAGTTTTTATTCGTATAAAAGGTGACAAGGCTGATAGCCTTGTCACCACATCTTAATACATAATATTCGCATCAAATGGCCCGATTCCATCAATATATTCATTATCTGTATATTGGAACATCCAGCCTCTTATGGCATCTTCTTGACTATAAGCTGCATTCCAAATCCCACATCCTAATTCTTTAATCAAATCCCAGTCGAGCAGGTCTTTACAAATCCATTGACACGTATAAAGTGCAGAATTTAATCCTGCTTTTTTCAATTCTCCAATAAATGCTTCTATTTGTTGATTAATAAACTTAGATGTTAGTGTAATCCCATTAGCTCTGAATTTACCATTATCTTCTAAATCCATTATCAATGCATTTAAAGCTAATCCATCTTGCTCAGTTATTTTAATATAATTTTGAGCTTCAATTTTGGCTTCATCAGCATTTAAAGCATACGAAAACCAATAACTTGAAATATCATCTATTCCAATGCGTTTAGCATTTTTATACCACTGTAAATAACAACTATCTTGCGAAGGAGTAACTCCATATCCTCTTCTAAGAATTATAAAGTCTTTAAATTTAGATTCTTTAATCTTATCCCAAGCATGATAAGAACTCAAGGTTCCTTCATTATGTTCAGAGATATCTAGTCCATACTTGGCCATTGTAATACCCTCCCTATCTTTTCTTACAGTAATGTCAAAAAAGAAAGGCTAGGATCTAGCCAAGTAATCTTTATATTATATTTACTTAGTATTACTTTTAAAAGGTTCTAAAGTGATATTTAATTTTCCTTCTTTTTCTACATGAGTATTCCAAGTATCAATATCTACAGGAATTAATGACCCCTCTATAATTTGATTTTCTATGTCTTTTAATATATTAACATCCATATCCAATATACCGACATTAGTAGCTACTAATCCATCATCGTTAGAATACATAAATTCAATAAATGTTAAATTATTTCCATCTCGACGAGTTAGAATATCCCATGAATCTGGATTCAGTAAACAGGTTCTAAGATAAAAATGACACCAATACTCATTTTCTTTATTAATATTATTATTCATAAAGATCTTATCCATCAAAGAAATATTTTCTTTATCTTCAAGATACTCTTTTAATTCATCTGGCTCAACATTATCTTTCTTTATCAATCTATATTTAGAAGGATATTTAAAATTACCATTCATAAAGTCGTTATAGATGGTAGTTACTACATTCTTAATATCTTTATCAAGATCTTCATTATCAGGAACATTATAAATTATCGCGCCATTGAGATATGTAAATTCTATCGGAACAACAATATTTTTGTTAGCATTTTTTATATGCTTAAAAATAGTCTTATCCTCAACATCATATATATAAAATACTCTACCAGGATATATATTATACAATTGACAAGCTGTTTTTATCATATCTTTCATTTCTACTTTAGTATTAGAATCTGTATCTTTATATTCTATTATACAATGTTTTTTGAATTCTGACGAAGGTAAAGCGGTAAAGGGAACGATCTTATATTGTACAGTATTTTGTGCAATTAATTTTCTATGTGTATATTCACTATCTCTTAATACACTAATCAAAATGTTTTCATATATTCTCTCTAAAATAGAAGAACCTCTAATATCTTCATCTTTATCTTGAAATTCAAACTTATGCTCATTTAAGCTTTTAAATAAAGCAGGTTTTCTAGAGATAATTCCCTCTCGAGGATTCGTAATTGTTTCAACATACCTATTTGTAAATGTATCATATATATAAAATCTAGACGATACCGATTCAGGATACATGTCGGTGAATGCTCTAATAGATTCTTGATCTAAATCTTGATTTCCACCAGGTTTAAAATCAAACTGCATAGAACTTTTACTCCTTTCATTTTTGTTGTCAGGACGTTTAACAGATTTTTTCTTTTTCTTAGGTCTTGGTTCTTGATACTCCTCAACTAATAAATCAAACCCATGGTTTGTACAATCCCAGGGATCTAACATAGTAAGACCTCCTTTATCTATTAGCAGTAGCTAATAATCTTATTCTATCTTCATCAGTTAATACAAAGTCTTTTATCTTCATTTCAGGAACATTAGAATCTTCTAGTATCCTCATTCTAAAATTAAGAGCTTGTTGCTTATACGTTTCAGCATATTTTTCTCTTTGCTTCTCTAAAACATTTCTCCATTCAGAAGGTTCTTTATAATCAGGTTTAAAATATCCACCAGGATAAGTTTGTGAAAGAGGACATAAAATTCCAGCAATACCTGGGGCAGAATTACCAGAAGCACAATCATCTAAAACACCTAATGATGTAGGATGTAAATATCTATATATCATAGGCATAGATGCATTTCCATTTCCTTCAGAAATAGCAGAAGGGCCATTTCTACTATACTTGATAGCAGCAAAAGAATCACAGTCTGTAATTATATCATTAAAAACTACAATAGATTGTTTTCCTATCTCACCTAAAAGATAGTCATATGGTAATAGTATTCTCTTCTTAATAGAAATGGTATTTACTCTTTCTCCCATATCAGATAAAGCATATACTGCTTTTGAAAGTTTAGGAGCTATTAAATAAGCTATATATTCACTTGTTCTAATACGCTTTTGATATACATCTAAATTTGATTTTAATATTAAAGCAGCATATTCATACATCAACCATCTTAGTATAGAATATGAATCTCTCATATCATTTTCATCTAATCTGGTCATTTCTCTAGTCATTAGATCATATATCATTTCAAAAGAACTTAATACAGAAGTAGCTTTCTTTCTAGGGTCCGTTAATGTAAAATGTCTTCCTAATGCCTCTAGCCAAACATCATTAGTATTAATTATTTCATATTGCATGAATTTTCTAGAACATTCTAAATTTAATGTATATATTACTGACTGTAAAACATGATTGCAATCAAACATCATTTTAGGAACTGCTATATAAAATTCTATACCCTTTTTAGGCTGGAATATATAATATCTATCTCTGTCTATTGGAGGTGTTGTGTGTATCCACACTAAACCATCTAATCCTAAAAATTGTAACCCCATAATTAATCCCATATGTGCAAAAATATATTCACATGCAGGGAGACTCTTACTAAATACATCACATTCAAAATTGATAGTCTCTACTTCAATATCATCAATAGTTCTAAGTATATATGAATTTCTATATACTCTTATAGGTTGAAAATTAGTCTTGAATACGACCATTGGATTTTTCGCATTTGAAGTTTGATTATTATAAGTACTTGCATCTACTAGCTGATACATCATCATTCGTAGATTGCCGTTTAATACTATATACTGATTATTAATTACTCTGGGTACAGCTAATACTGTCTCAAAATTATCTTTACCATCATAAGCTTCAATATGAATTTGAATTATTAATAACTTTACATCAGATTCTTTAAGATCAATATAACTATATCTATTCTCAGTATTTCCTCTTAATTTGACAGATTTCTGAATATTAGTAGCTTGATGTTTTTCTAAAATCTTTTTAATAGTTTCATAATCTTCTATGACTTGAAAATCATCTATTCTAATAGTAAAGTATGCATCAACACCCATTCTTTTTTGAATAGAAAGATATAGTTGTTGAAGGTAATATATAATCATATTATCGTCTCTTTGAAAGAAACTATTATTCATTCTATATACATATCTAGGATCATCATTGAATCGTTGGATTAATTGGGCTTGGTTTTTAATATCATTCATCTTTTCACCTCCTCTTCTAATTCCTCTAATTCATCTAAATTATTTATCGCCTCGTATAATCTATTTAAGCTACTTCCAGTATAAACCATATCTTTTAAATATCTAATATCACTATTAATATTCCGATGATCATTATCAATTGCCTCAGCTGTTCTTTGCGCAAAATCACAAAATGCTAAATATTCAGTTCTTAAACTATCTAGTTGTTCCATATATTTCATATCCAGTAATCTATCAATCTCTTTAGCAATCTTAATACTTACTAATGCTTGAAAATCTTTAGCTTTCTCACTATCAGCACACATTATAATCTGTACTGCCAATTCCATCGGAATATAAGAATCTTTATTAATAGGAAATTGTATATAATTGAATATTATAGAATCAGCATACTTCTGTAAATAAGGTAATCTAGATTGTGCATATTGATTAAATTCTTTCCATCTAATAGATGTATAAATCTTTTTCTCCGACTTCTCGGAGAAAACCTTTGTATCAACTTTAACTATCCCAGCACCTCTAGCGATATCTTCAGCATTCACTAATCTAATTTTATTACCATTATCATCAATCGTATAATACCCTCGTACATTTTCTATATTGAAGAAACTAAAATCTAATATATCAGATTGCACTGTTGAGTGCTTAGGTTCTGCTTTATAAATAGTATTCAAAGCTTGTCTAATATAACCCACTTTAATAGGTTGAGAGGTATATGTCGTAGGAGTATGATTAG
>Ga0247609_10002041_pt1 | contig 22322 bp, 31 predicted proteins | sample 172DNAGHGlowgp2_FD_193487 | JGI IMG/M metagenome (GOLD analysis project Ga0247609, IMG submission 193487) | Sheep rumen microbial communities from Palmerston North, Manawatu-Wanganui, New Zealand - 1728 DNA GHGlow gp2 | ecosystem: Host-associated > Mammals > Digestive system > Stomach > Rumen ...
CGCAGAGTGGATTGGCGAGTGCGTTCCGCCTATCATGTACCGCAAAGGACTGATTCAGTGTGGCGAACCGTATGATTCCGCACTGGATAAGACCATTAACCGCCACAGACCTGTATATCTGACACTTAGACGTGTTGGTGATGGTGTCTGGGAGTTTCTTGGTTACTGTTTCAAGGGGCAGACCGTGGATTATCGGGGGTAATTATGGGAAAATTTACTTTCTACGAGCCAAATGCAACGTACATCGAGAACGGCGAAGTTAAGAAGCTGTGGACATATGATTCAGCTTTTACCGTTGAACAGGCTAAGAAGCAGATTTCCATATGGAGAGACTTCTATCACTACAATATTATCAGAGGTTGGGTAGACGTTCGATGCGATGGCGAAATCATTGATACCATAGATGTATAGAAAGGACTGGAAATGGGCAGATATTTCCGCAACATGGAGACAAATAAACTGGAAATCTATCTGGAAAAAGAGGACTATGGTGCTCTGGATCCTGCAATTAAGGATGAAATCAGGCGACACTTCCTGTTTTCCAGAAAGAAATGTGCATGGATTAGTCGTGCGAAGTTCCCAAACCTGTACTTCGCAGAGCAGATCGCAAAGAAAATCGGGCTGGAAGACGAAGGAAAAGTCGGTGAGAGGCTGACTTTTAAGGAACAGCAGGAAGTCAAAGTGGACAGAGCGGAGAGTCGCGCACACTTCTATGACCATCAGGCGCAGAAAGCAATGGACAAGGCGGAGCAGTTGCAGAAACCATTCTTGAATATGGATTACGCAGCAGCGACACAGCCAATCAACAACAATTCCGCTGGAAGAGCCTTTGCGAATCAAAGAAATCGTATCATCGCAGCGTTCGATAAAGGAATGGAAGAGTTCCGCAAGTCGGAGTATTATGCAAGATGTGCAGACAACGCCCGAAAAACTGCGAAAAATACGACAGATTGCACAAAGGGATTCTGTCAGCGCAGAATCGCAGAAGCGGAAAGAAGTATTCGCGCACAGAAAAAGAATCTTGAATACTATGCCAAACGCTTAGAGCAGGTTAACAGCGGTGAAGTCATCAAGTCTATCGGCGGTGAAGTGCTTACTGCGGAAACTGTACAGACATGGATTGACAATGCCATAGAAATCATCCAGACAAACATCGAAAAGATTGCATACTATGACAATCTGATTGAACAGGCTGGCGGACGGAAATTTTCAAGGGAAAACATCCATGCAGGTGACGTAGTAAAGCTGGAAAAGTGGAGAGATCCTGTAACGGTTGTAAGAACTGGCGACAAGAATATTACATATGCTTTTCCTGATAATCCAATCAAGCTGAAAGCAAGCTACGCAGAGATTGAGAAAGTCCTGAAATCGGCGTAAAGGAGGAAATCATGACCATCAGAGAGTGTCTTGAAAGAATGCGTAAAGTTGGCGCCTTTATGATTTATACAAAGAATGGACTGGAAATCGTTACGGAGACCTGCTGGGATCCTAATTGCGCAATGAGCACCATTAAAACGATTGACGGAAAACGTGTAAAACGTTATATTTTTTGTACAATCATTGAGTCCAAGGCGCAGCACTTAGACGTGATTGAGAAATATCGTATTGATGGGAATGATTATATCATCAAGGAAAGAGATATGAATCTCTTCCTGAACCTGAATGGCGGAATTGACGAGTATAATACTTGTGCAGTTCCAGAGATTATGTTTAGTGATGCAATATATTTGATGCACATGTAAAATTTAAAAGGAGAAATTATGTTCATTGTTTATCGTACCAGAAACAAGAGAGATGAAATCATTGCAGAGTGTAACACAAAGGAAGAAGCCATGAACAAGGGCGATGAGTCATTCGCCAAAGCGGAAAAAGGCGATACATTCACGCTGATTGAGCCGTTCAATGATGGCATTTCTTTTTCCAGTGACGGGCAGATTGTAGGAAAATACAAGTTCTATCATTACTGGAATTAAGGATCCGCAGCTGTAAAAAATCATAAAGTAACGCAAAAAATTACTTGCAAAGCATCTCCCTGTGTGGTATAGTATATTCAACGGATAACAAATACATCACACATAGGGAGGTTTTTTATGGAAAACTGGATGTTCAGCAAACTTGTAGACGGTATCGTGAACAATGATAAGCGCGTGAAGAAGATCCGCCAGTGCGGAAATCTTATCGAAAAGAACAACTTAGCCATCCGCTATGCGGTCGCTTGTGCAAAGGACGAGAAGGTTAAAGTCACGGAAGGTGACATCTGGCATGTGGCGTGTGCAGCCGTCAGGGTGATCGACCCGTCTGTAAACTAATTACAAATAATGCAAAATAATACTTGCATTAATAGAAAATTCGTGATACAATGCAAGGTAAGGACAAACACAGACACATTCACAGGAAGGAGCCAAAATGAAAGTAATAATTAACTCATACGATTTCAAAAATGCTATCGCAAAGGTAGCACCTGCGGTCGGGAAAAGCACATACTTCTCCGCACTGGAAAGCATCAAGATTTCCGCAACAAACGGCATGATTACAGCCACAGCAACTAATGCGGAAGACTTCCTGAACATCGACATTCACGGCAGGATCATCGAGAACGGCGAATGTTACATGAAGTATGACGAACTGAAAAAGATGGTGTTCAAAGGCGACGATCTCACTCTGGAAACCACAGTCGGGCATGTGCATATTTCGAGTAGCAAGAAAAGCTACGAGATGGTGCGGAGTGATTTATCAGATATATTTCCTGAGACTCCTGTGCTTAACAGCAAGACGGAAGTTTCGCTTATCAGCGGAGAAATCCTCTCCAATCTGAAACCGCTTTCTGCTATGGCACATCAAGAGGCGTGTCAGGGGATCATGAACGCAATCAGATTCGACATGGAAAAACAGAGACTCATTGCTCTTGACGGACACAGAATCGGCGTCTGGAATCTTCCTGAAAGCGATATAATGGCATCATTCACAATCGGTCTGGGTTGTGTCGGGATCCTGAAATCTGCAATCGGCAAAAGCGACAGGAAAATCCTTGTTGTGTGTGACGGAAAGCACGCGAGATTCGAAGGTGAGGACTTCACATACATCACAAGATGTATCGAAGGACACTACTACGACATTGATAAAATCGTAGGTGATGCTAAAAAGAACTACGACTACAAGCTGGGTCTGGACAATAAGGAACTTTCGGATATTGCCAAAGAGTACAAAAAGGGATCAAAGGCTGACGACAGGCTTCCGATGTTGTTTGTTGGAAATGCTGGCGGTCTTGCAACTTCATTCAGTTTCCAGACATTCATGACTGCCGACAAGCTGGAAAAGGTAAAGTGGTATTACTATGCAGCAGGTCTGGAAAAGTTCCACAAGGCTGTGAATCCGCTGTTTATCGTAGACGCCTGTGCGTTTCTGGGAGATGAGGTTGAGATCCGCAGTACATACAGCAGTAAGACTCCAATGTATCTCTGTGAAGGTGATAAGGAAGTTCTTATTCTTCCTGTAAACTTTACTGGTGAAGACAATCGCCTGATGACATTGGCTATCGAGCAGCTGACTGCATAACATTTAAAACAACATATGCAAGTTGATAACGGATGTGTTAGAATATATCTGGCACATCTGTTATTGGCGTATTTTTTGGAGGAGATATGGATAGAGCAAGAACAGTATTAAATCTAATCAATCTGTTTGATAGTACAGACAGAGAGATTATTATGGAAAATATCAATTATGCTATGCCCGACCTTGCAGGATGGAGAATGGAGCAGTACAGGCGGATTTTTGCATACACTGGAAAATCAAGATCGTTTGTCCTGTCATGGTTTAATCATGGTGTGAAACTGCCATTAGTAGACCTGTGCAAGATTTCAAATTTAATGGGAATAAATGTGTATTCGATGTTGAAAAAAAACGGTTCCTATGAAGCGTTGAAACAGCAAAGTCAGCAGGATAATCTTGTTTTCGGTGAAGACGTGGCGACAATCTATATCGAAGTGTTCAACGCACACAGAAGCGCTGACAAGTCCGTAGTCGTGGATAAACTGGAAGAGTGCTATGGTAAGTCAACAGACTATCACAGCGGTCGTATGGAGCGCGTGACGGGCATTACAGGGGCTACAAAGGTGGCGTATCGGTCGTGGTTCGCAAGATCCAGAACGAGAGTGAGACTGCCATTAGACGCTATGTGCAAGCTGGCAATCGAAGCCAACGTAGATATTATGGAATTTTTCGTTAAGTCATAGGATAAATTAAATGAACAAACAGATTAATGAACTTCTGAATCTCATGGCTTGCCTCGATAATGTAATCATTGAAGAGATAAGAGAAATAAATCGTGGCAAAGGACACACAGCAAAAGAAATAGCCGATCATCTAAAATATTGGATAGAAGACAGAATGTTTTTCTACGAAAAAAAAGATAACTGACAACGGTAATATGAATTGAATATCGTTGCGGACACAGTAACCGCGTAAAATCCTCTGTGGTCTTAGCACTGACCGACACACAAAAAGAGTGCTGACATCGTGGCTGGCGATGTAAAATAAGCAAGTGGAAGGTTATCCGAATCGGGACAATCGTCATTAGCCAAGGGCGGATATTTGGCTTACAAGCGGTTGACCAATGTTACTTCCGAAGCGTCCGAACGATGCAGTAGTAGCATTTCCCCCGTTTAGGGGGAGAACCATGCCCAAACCGAGCGGAAGCCGACAATGCAATCAGGTTAGTGTTCTGAGCAACGGCTAAAAAAGTTTAAAATAATCCAAAATAATGCTTGCATTTAGTTTCCAGATGTGGTAATGTATTAATAACAAAAGAAACACACATCAAACACGGAGGTTTGGGTCATGGCAGCAAAAGCATTTGAGATGGTTCAGGAACATAGAGATAATATCATCGAGTTCCCGAAGCCTGTTAATAATAAGAAGAAAGGCAAGAAGAGTGAAGTCTATCCTCTGGAAGTTGAGGACGCTAAGAAACTCCTTAACTGGTTCGCAGATAATGACATGTGGACTCATTATCTGGCGCTGACAGTCGGCATCAACATGGCTCGTAGGATTGGCGATACGCTGAACTTAACGTGGGAACACTTCTACGATCCGACAACTGGCGACTTCCGCTACGAGATTATGGAAATCGTAGAGGATAAGACCGATAAGATGGCGAATCCGTTTATCAATACGGCTGTCAAAGAAGCTATCAAGTTGTATGTTGAGAAGACTGGCTGTGACGTAACTGCCAACAACTACAGAAATCCCGTTTTCATGCAGCTGACTGGCACACATAAAGGAAATGTAGTTACCGCAGATGCTCACAGGAAAGCACTGAAACGTGGCGCAGAAGCGGTCGGAATCAAGTACAACATCGGTACTCACAGCGCACGCAAGACTTTCGGAAAAATCAGCAGGATGATCCATCCGAACGACTACGACAGCATGGAAATCTTGCAGAGCGTCTTCAATCACAGTGATGCCAAAACCACCAGACACTACATCGGTCTGACTAAGGAAAAGGTTAACCAGTATTACAATGATATTGGTAACTTCTTCGGTGACTATGTGACTGGCGACAAGGCGTTCAAGGGTGAAGAAAATAAACCTACGGTTACTCTTGAATGGGCGGATCTTCGCGGAGTCCTTGCAATGCTCACCGATAATGTGGATGACCTGAATACGGCAATCGAACTTATCGAGCAGCTTGCAAAATGATTGGAATGTGGGGGAGAAATCTCCACTTCCAATATTTAAAAGATTTTGCAAAAATGTACTTGCATTATTAATTGGCATGTGGTACACTTTTAAGTAGGTTAAGAACAACACAAACACACAACACATTACATAGGAGGAAATTTAAAATGGCACTGAACAAAGCAAACATCACATGGACTATTAAACAGATTGCAAAGATGAATGGGCTTGGCAGATTCAAGTTCGACAACGTGTATCAGAGATCGCTCGTCTGGGAGCAGATGAGAAAGTCTGGTCTTATCCATTCTCTGATCGAGGGTTTCCCTGTTCCGCCACTGTATGCACGCCGAGTTGACGGGAAAATCTACGACTTTCTGGATGGGAAACAGAGACTCAATACGGTATGCGAGTTCCTAAATAACGAGTTTTCTCTTGTTGGCATTTCCGATGTAGAACTGGATGACGGATCTTTTGTTGACATCAATGGCATGAAGTTCGATGACCTGCCCGAAGAGTTACAGGACAGAGTAAAGGACTACAATTTCGTTATCTACTACTACGAAGACATCACCGATGAGCAGGTTCGCGTTCTCTTCTGTAAGCTGAACAATGGCAAGCCGTTGTCTGCCAAAGAGAAGAATATCGCATACTGCATTGACCTGATGAGTGTGGCAAATATCGCTGAACACGAAGTCTTCCAGAAGATCCTGACTGCAAAGGGGCTGGAATCCAGAAAGAACATCCCGATGGTCATGAAGATTCACATGATGGTCAATGACTTTATCGAGAATGCTTCTTTTGAGAGCAAGGACTTCAACGAAGCCATTCAGAACACAAAGCTGACCGATGAGCAGAAAGAGATGATTCTGCGAGTTCTGGACAAGTTCCTTTCCATCTACAACGAGATCCCGAACAGGACGAATGCGAAGCTGGCTAAGACCGTCATGAAGAAAGTCGGTTCTGAGACACACTTCATCTCTCTGATGCCGTTCATGAAGAAAGCTATCGATGAAGAAGTTTCTGATGCACTTATGGCGGACTTCCTGATTGATGCGTTTGGCAATCCTGACGGAGTTCTTGTTTCCGCAGAGTATGCAGAAGCGTGCAAGGGCGGCAGCGCGAAGAACGTCAACATCAAGCGGAGAAATGACGAGATTCAGAAAGCGTGGGACAGGTTCTTCGCTCCTGACGTGGAAGACGGAAACATGGCTGTCTGGGAGACAGAGGATCTTCCGTTCTGCTGATTTACATACCGTACAACGGGCTGAAAAGTCCGTGGTATGTCGCAGAGATAAAGGAGAGAGTATGAGAGTAATTACAGCACCAGAGGAATATAAGAGAAGAGAAAACGACATTATTGTTTTTCTTGCTGGCGGTATCACAAATTGCCGTGATTGGCAAAACATCGTGATAGAAAAACTCAAAACAACGTGTGAGTATTTCAATAATGATGCCGATGACCTTGTAATTATGAATCCGAGAAGGGAAAATTTCCCGATTGATGATCCTAAAGCTGCATATGAGCAGATTTATTGGGAGTATAACCGACTGAATGATGCGGATATTTTCTCAATGTATTTTTGCAGTGGCGACAGCGACCAGCCTATCTGCATGTACGAACTTGGAAGAAACGTATATAGGCTTCAAATGTACGATAACTATGACGATAGAATCATTATCATGGTTGAGCGTGGATACAAAAGAGAACAGGATGTAAAAATTCAAGTTGGTTTAGCTGCGTGCGACAATGACTTGGTGATGGTCGAAGAGCCAGAAGACGCACCAACGATACATGCGTACAACATATACGACTCATACAGAAGAATTAAAGAAAGGAAAAAAGGATGGGACATTTTTGATGATTAGATGGAATAATATCTTTTTTGGTATCAATGGAAAAACTTTAGGTTTGTTTGTTGGCGAAGGAAGGCTTCGCAAAGATGGAACAATTGACTTTGATTCTAAATCGGGCGACAAAACGGATGAGATAATCACAACAGTCGCCACAATGATGAGAAGGAAATCAGAGAAACAGAAACGTGAAAAGGGATACTTCGGCTACGATTTAGGGATAATTGGTAAACTATTACTCGTTAAGCCGGGGTATGTGGCAGAAGTTCGCAAACAGCGCGAAGGAGAATTGACTGATATGCCAATGTACTTGAAAGATTAAGGAGGCTTTAAATATGTACAGGCGAATGGGATCCAAAGGAAGATTTTCAAATATTGAGAATGCGGAAAGATTTATAAAGAGTCTGGATTCTGTTTGCCATGAGCCGAAGTTTCTGGAAATCTGGATGGCGGATTTGGGAGATAAGAACGGCAGCATCCAGTGTGGACGCAGACCTGTTCTGATTGTATCCAATGATAAGAATAATCGGTACAGCACGACAGTAAACGTTATGCCAATGACAACAAAGATGAACAAGAGAAACCTGCCTTGTCATGTGGAAATTTTTAACTATGAGAAGTTCGGGCTGAATGCTCCGAGCACGATTATGGTTGAGCAGCTGACAGTGATCGACAAACAGGATCTTCTTTTTATGGTTGGCAAAATTAATGATAACGCGGTTTTGATGGAAATCTGCAATGCAATGTCTGTGCAGTTTCCCGTGTTAGTTAATCACGCAAGGTAACATAATTGACATTTCGCCCAAATTGTGATACATATTATTATTAGAATGGAGGGCATAGAAATGTCGAAAACAAATGAATATTTAGACCAGTATCTTGCCACAAGACCAGAGAAAACAAGCCAGAAAATCCGAAGCATGATAGACAGGCATGAGGTTTACGACTACGAAGATAAGATTGGAAAATCCATCTTTGAGATGAGCGTGGATGAAATCATAGACATGATGAAAACGTTCAGACGTAGGGGTGCACAGAAGTCTAAGCTATCTGCAAAGACGTATGATGTTATCAGTTCATTGTTCAGGAGTTTCTTTAGCTGGTACATTGACGAAGTTGAAGTGATTAAAAATCCGTTCAATTCGCCAGAGTTCAAAGCCAAATACAAAAACATTCTTACGGATGTACGTGTTATTGGAGTGACAAAAGAATCCATAACGAAAGCTATAAATCATTTGTACTCAAACGAGAATCGCGACTATGCAGAATATTGTGAAGCCATAGTCAGGATGGCATATGAGGGTTTCGCGTCTACTCATGATATAGTATTCCTTAAAGAGTCTGACATTGACATTCTTAGAAGATCCGTTACAATCCGTGGGCGTGAACACCTTTTGTCGTCAAAGCTGTATGAACTGCTCGTTTCAATTCATAACAAGGAGGAAATGCCAGCGCCACGTGGCGTGTTCACTATGATTTCTTTTGAGGGTTCATACTTCAAGTTTCCGACAAGGGAAAGTTTCGCAGACGTTAAGAGAGAAGCTGTGTTTTGGCAGTCGTACATTTCAAGGCTGTTCAGGAGCAAGATTACTCCATGCTTCGATTCAACAGTGTCGTTCCGTGATATATACATCTACGGATTCTATGAGCATATTGTACGCAAGTACGGCAGAGAAGAAGCGGAAAGAATGATTCTGTCCGACAATGACGGAAGAGTAAACATGATCCTGTTGGACGAAGCCGATGCGTATGGCGTAGGAGAAAATCTATCGCCAACACAACTAAGGAAAACTGTGCGCCAGTGCGTGTTCCCAGACAGGTAAACCAAACGTGTAAAGGTTGCTTCGGCAGCTTTTACATTACATATGTAAATAACACAATATATCATTGACAAAAAGTGTAAAATCCGCATTGACAATCATGCGGTGTGGCGGTATACTTACTATCGAACGCATGTTTGATTGCTAAAATTATTACTTCAAGACAGAGGGGTGGTGATAAGATGTTCTATGCTGGGTACGATGAGATTAGCCCTGATATTGCGGTGTTTGAGACAGAAGAAGAGCGAGATGCGTGGGTAAATGATAAAGACGCAATGTTTCCGAGGGTTGTGTTTGATGATGGTGATATTGGATTCTTCGAAGATGAAGCGAATTCAACGATAGATACATGGGAAGAAGATGATGCGAATTTTTGGGGCGTCAGGTGGAAAATTAATCCCGTGAACGAATGATACATATTGGTCATGTCGGTCTGGCATGACCATGTTTTAAGAGGTTAAAATAATGCAAAATAACATAGAAAAGATTCGAAAGTTTTTCGGAAGACTCCTTTTCAGCATCACTCCGAGGTTCTATTTCTGTCGAGATGTCACAATGATCCGCTGGCTGAACTTCGAGTTTCTTCTGCCAAACAAGGATGAAAGATGATACAGAAAATCGGCGGTTTCAAAAACAAATATAAGCTGACTGAAAGCAGCAACACACGAGACATCATTGACCTGTGCGCTTCATACGAGAAGTTTCGGTGCATCATCTGCAATGCAAAAACTGCTACGAGATTTAAGCCGAGAGATTATGTGACGATAAACAATCGAGTAGAAGACGATATGTTCTACGTGAACAGAACGTTTTGAGAAAGGAGTTAAGAGTGGATATTGAAGAGATTAAGGTGCTGTTGGCGCAGTTCATCGAGAAACATCCTTACGCGTTGACATTGGGCGGAGAATACATCATGCAGGATGACAAGGCACAAGAGGATGCCATACAGCTTGTATGCAACATCTTTGACAACTGGGAGTGAGCGGAATGGTATCTGTAACCTGTCCGTGTGTGGAATGCGTTCACAACGGAAGAAGAAACAAGTGTACAGCCAAGAATATCAGCCTGACGTTTCGTAATATGGCAACGGTTAATGAGGGCAGAGTTGACATGTGGGTTTGCAATATGTATGAAAAGTCCGCGTTTAGCAAAGAACTTGAAGCGGAATTAATAAAGCACTTCGGGTTGGAAGAGATAATGGCAAAGGTTGGTGATTTGACATGACAGTTAAAGAGTTATACGAAAAAGTAGTTTTGCTGTAAGAAAGAGGCTTATATGTTTTGGATTATTTTGCTTATCGTTGTAATTGATAAATTGCCACCGCAATACTTGGACGGTTTCTTTTGGGTCTTCTTAGTTGTGGATATAGTATTTGCCTGTATCGAAATTGCAGTAGTTGTTTTGTCAATAATTTATCGTCACGGCATCAGAAGTGCTCCTACGCTAAAATTAAAACAATTTCTATCTCTATATCGTGTGGATCCGTCAAGATGGGATTTACACGATAGTTATGTTGAATACCACAGCAAGAGCGGAGGTTATACTTACGCAAAGTTTGCAAGCTATTTTGATTATCATTTATACAGATATATGCGTTGGCGAAGTGAAATCCGTGAGGAAAAAGTGACTGCATTAAATGCGCAAGCTGAGTTCGTCAAACAGTTACAATCTGACTTGACGCTTACAAGAGAAGAAATTAACGAGTTAATTAAGAAAGAATTAAAGAAGTGTGGAGATGAGGAAACAGATTGAGGATAAGTAGAAAACAAGTAGAAGAGTACGGTCTTATAACCATTAAGAAGTTTCTTGGACTCGAAGTCGCAAATTACTACATTGAAAAGATGGAAAATTCAGAAATCGGGTACATTGTCAAGATGAAGATTCCACTTTTTGCTGTTCTGTTTATTCCTGTACATGCGTTTATCTTTTTGATGTGCGTGTGGGATGGTGGAATTAAAGAGTTTCAGTTTTGCGATAATGAGATTCTGAGAGAGCGATTTAACGAATGGAATTATTCAAAGTATAAGGATCTTGTGAAGCTGTTTGATAATAATAAGTAAAGTGGAGGTAATAGTTTGAAAAGTGACGTAAAACTTTTCTGCCTTGTGGGATTACCTGCAAGTGGTAAGTCTACATACGCCAAAGAACTTTCAGAGCAGTATAATGCAAAGGTTCATTCATCTGATGCTCTTCGAGAGGAACTTTTTGGTGATGTGAATGCGGTTTCAAAAGAGAATAACGACATTCTCTTCACAGAACTGTATAAAAGAGTCAAAAAAGACCTTAGAAACGGCAACAATGTAGTCTATGACGCCACAAATGTCAACAAAAGGAACAGACTTGCATTTTTGAAGTTCATCAATGGCGTTGAATGCGAAAAAATCTGTGTTCTGGTCGCTTTGCCGTATCATTTGTGCCTGACTCGCAACTTACATCGTGAAAAGAGCGTTCCTGCTGACGTAATCGAGCGGATGTACAAGCATTTTCAACCGCCAAACGAAAAAGAGGGTTGGGATAGCTTTTCTATCTATGTAAACTGCGAAGAAAGCGATATTTTTGCGTACTCCACAAGTGTTCTCTTCAATAATGCGTCAGGAATCGACTATTTCCATCAGGAAAGTCAGCATCATAAAGATACTCTTGGTCTCCATAGCAGAAAAGTTGCTGACCTGATGTACGAAGCCAAAAAAGAACTCGAATATACAGCTTTGATCCATGATGTAGGCAAGATTTTTACCAAAACTCGCACGAATTCGCATGGCGTGGAAGACGGGGACTGCCATTACTACGGACATAACTGCGTGGGCGCTTATGAATCACTTTTCTACTTCCTGAACGACACGGATTACGAAGCTGATGCCATAATCTATCACATGAACCTGATTTACTATCACATGGTTCCTTATAATGACGGTTGGAACGATACGGAATCAAAAATCAAGCGCTTAAAGTCGCAGCTTGGTGCGGATTTATACGAAGACGTTGTTCTCTTACATAAATGCGACAAAGAAGCGCACGGTGAATGATATGATTTACAAGATTGCTGCTGATTACAGACCGAGTAATCCGAATAAGCCGACTTACTACGTCATTGCGCACAGTAAAAAGAGTGCGAAAGAGACTTTTTCGAAAATCATTTCTTGGTTGAAGATATATTCTTGCGAAGAATGCGATGAGGAAGAGAAAAATCGGATCCTGAGTGACCCTTGTCACTATTTCATCTTTACAGAGAGGGACTATAATGGCGAAGAATACGATTAAGCATACCAGAAAAAATAAATTTCATAAAGGACTGCATAAAAAGAAGCTGTGTCAGGCGATTTGGGGTGATTCTGACAGCTTTCTTGACGGAGTTCTTGGAAAATATATCAAAGGGAAGATTCACGATGGTAAACATGAAGTAAAAGAACGTCATGATAAGAAGAAATTCAGAACTTCCGACCGCAAAAGGTATGAATCTGCGCTGGAAAAGATGGCTGAATATGCCGATGTTTACGAGTATGGCGTCCACGAAGAGGATGAAGAGTGATATTTATAAAATAATGCAAAATAATGCTTGCAAAGCACAGACAGTGTAGGTATAATAATATGCAGATAGTGTTTTGCAAGCAATTTATGGCAAAGGAAGGAGTTCTTAATGGTCGATGTTATCGAGTATGCCAAGAAAATGAATGTGGAACTGGATATTAAACCAAGAGCAGATGCTTACTGCGAGATTCATGCTATTGACAGGCTTCATGATTTCCATGAGGTCAGGGTAGTAAAGAATCTTGAAGTCCGAGGTTTGGTAGGCAGTCAGATTGATGATTATATCTATCAGGTTCTCGACAAGATGACCGCCAGTATCGGGTCTAACAGAGCAATGCTTTATTCACAGAGACTTCGCAAAGAACAAGAAGAAGAAATGCGTAAATTTTGGCGAGAGTCAAATAGCTGGTATGAGTAAAATATTTTACTAAACGGAGGTTTTATGGAAACAGAAACGCAACAATGGATAAAATGCAGCGACAGGATGCCTGAGAACGAAAAGGTAGTAGAAGTTACATACAAAGTTCCAAAGATGGATACTCCTAATGAGTATTGGTATGGCGTGTGCAATGCTTTTTACGAGGATGGCGGTGTTGCTGCGGAAAGAAGTCAATTTCAATGGGATCCTGAGATGCTTGTCTTCGATGAGTTCACAAATACTTGGTACGTTCCTAAAGGATGGTTCGAGGATGTTTACTCAATCGAAGAGTGCTGGCAGATTGATAATGACGGTATGATCGAGGTTATTGCATGGAAGGAAAAGTGCAAACCCTATATTGAAGGATAATAAATAGGCATTGTATCTGCTCTTGGTTTTAGAAGAAAGGAAAATTTATGAAACATGCGAGACTTACATATAGAAGTTCATTTGGAGACTACGGATGCGCGGTAGATTTTCGAGATGATTTTGCCGAGAAATGCGCGTTCAGGAATAAACTTGGAAAGTTTGAGGACGCATACGAGTGGAAACCTGTCGCAAAAATGGGACTGCCAAAAGAGAACGGTACATACTATGTAACTGTGCATGACACTCTTGGCGCTATGGAAGATGCAGTCCTTCGGGACGAGTTCCATGACGGTAAGTTCAGCCTTGAATCCGTGGATTATAAGGTCGTGGCGTGGATGGATATTCTTATTCCAGAGCCGTACAAAGAGGAAGAGTAAATGCGAGTTGCATATGAAGAGCAGGAAACAGTTATCAACTTCCCCAGAAGAGAAAACTATGCCATAGTGTGGACTTTCGATACTACTGTGATGACTAAACTTGACGGACTTTGTGAGAAGTCTGAACAGTATGTTTTAGTAGAAACAGGAAGGTCAAAACTTGGCGGCGAAGTAATATCAAAAACGTATAAGATTAAGAATAAGTCACTTGTATCTTTTCGAACAAAGAAGATGGAACGTGAGCCAAAATCTCTCACTGACGAGCAGAAGCTGGCAATGATTGAACGTCTGAAAAAGGCAAGAGCGACAAAGGCTGGGAAAGATGCGTTATAAGATCCGTGACATAAATAAAAGGAAAAATATTGGTCGCACTGATACAAGCATTGTTGGGCGGATTGTTGAGTTTGATTTAGACGAAATCAGGAGACTTATGGGATCCAGTAAACCAGTATACATCAAGTGTATAACAGACTGTAACGGCAATAAATATTCGCCAAAGCAGCAAGTCAGGATGCGACTGATAAACATCATATCTATTAACTGGTTTTACGGAAAGAAAGTGATAACCATAGAGGACAGAGATTCTTATTATACGTTTGACAGGGTAAAGTAATGGAAACTGTTTGGAAAATTGGCGACAATGTATACGGTGTTCACACAGAAGTTGAAAATAGTGTATTTACCGTATATGTAACAGAAGAGAAAATCATAAAGTTTCATAACGATTATGGTTGGACATCAGAAGGGAAGATAAACGGTGCAACGGTTTATAGTGAGTTGTTTGGCGATGCTTATGATTTTAGAGATAAAGCTATTGAAAAGGCTGAGAAGATTGCCAAAGAAGCAGAAGAACTTATCGGCAATGGATGGACTAAGGTTGTGCGCGTTTATTCAAAGGAAGAGACATGAGAATTATTAAATTGATTGTCAGTTCCGCTCTTGCAGGTATTGCTATCTCAATCGGCGGAATTGCATTTCTTGTAAGCGGACAGGCGTGGATGTTTCCTATCGGGCTGTTTATGGTATGCCTGTTCGAGTTGGACTTGTTCACAGGTAAGGTTTCTACGGTAGAGAAATTATCGAGAGTGCCAGACCTTATCATCATGGTCGTGACGAACATGATCGCAGCTATGATGACAGGTGAAGTAATGCGATATGCCAAACCGACAATTATAGACATGGCTGTTAAAATCTGCGAGAAGAAAATGAGTGAAGGGTTCGCACTGATTCCGCTTGCGATCCTGTGCAACGTAATGATTTATACTGCTGTCTATTCGTATAACAACAAAAGATCCGCAGTCAGGATGTTTGGACTGTATTTTGCAACGATGATTTTCGTGCTTTGCGGATTTGAACACTGTGTTGCTAATGCTTTTTACTTTGCACTGGCAGGAATGGTGGACGGGAGCGCGGTTGCATATCTGGTAAAGAATGCGGTATTTAATGCAGTCGGCGGCATCTTGGCATACAGACTAACTTCTTTTAAATAAATTAGAAATAATGCAAAATAATGCTTGCAAACTATATCGGATGGTGCTATACTCTTTAGTAGAGATGTGAGTGATACACATCTAAGACATTTTTTTAACTCCTTTCTCTTATAAATGGAAAAGGCGGAGATTGCTCTCCGCCGATTCCATAACAACAAACACAACACATCCTATACAGGAGTGCTTATAGGTACTATAACATGGATGTGTTAAAAAGTCAACTGAGCAATGGGCTATCGCCAAGGGGTAAGGCACAGCACTTTGACTGCTGCATTCACTGGTTCGAATCCAGTTAGCCCAGCTACTTAAAGCGAGGCGTGTCCGCCAGCGCATTGAGAGTCAACGTAAGACGCAGGTAGAAGCATACGGTCGCGGATCTTGTCCCCTGTAGTTTCAACTGGAAAAACGCGTGATTCACTTCACGATATGCAGGTTCAAATCCTGCCGGGGGCTTTTGCAAATACTTTAAAAATAACGCAAAATAATACTTGCAGAGAGGGTTAAAAAGTGTTATAGTATTTGTAAAGAGAGACATATACAGCAAGTAACAGTACATAGGAAAATTTAGAAAACATAGTGTCTCGTAAGGCGCACACAGCAAATTTCAAGTATGCGAAAATCGTTTAACCTTTAAGCGCCTTGAATTGAAAGGAGTTTGTTATGGACTTTTTGGAACTTCTCGAACAGCAGAACAGCAAAAGGATGAGTGTTACACAGAATGGCGCACTCGCATATGCTTCATCGGGCAGTCACCTACTCGACTTCCACTACGAAATGTCCGCATTTCGTGATATGGACACGGCAGAATTCTTTAAATGGTTCGCAAGAGCCTACAATGAGGATCCGATGCTGGCGATAAAAGAAGCATTTTACGCTGGGGATATTCGCCTTGGAATGGGTGAAAGGCTCACTTTTAGGCGGTGTATGATGTATCTCTGTGAGTGGCATCCTGAGATTGCCAAAGCGGTTCTTCATCTTGTTCCTGAGTACAACAGGTGGGATTCGGTTCTTATCTTTTATAAAATGTGGAAGACAAGATCCGCAGCTGTCAAATTTATTAAGAATCAGCTTAAAGAGGATGTTGAAAATGCTAACAACGGCAAACCGATTTCTCTCTGTGCAAAGTGGTTGCCGAGCGTCAATGCTTCTTCATTCAAGACAGTTATCTTGGCAAAAGAACTTGCTGACGACCTTGGAATGACGGAGCGCAGATACCGCAAACTGCTGTCTAAGTTGAGAAGCTACCTTAACATTGTCGAAAAGAAAATGTCGGCAAAAGAGTGGGGTGAAATCAACTACGAAGCAGTTCCGTCCAGAGCAAATCTCCTTTACAGTGAAGCGTTCTATCGGAATGACCGTGAACGCAGAAGTGAGTACCTTGAAGACCTTGCCAAAGGCAAAAAGAAAATCAATTCTGGCGTGCTGTTCCCTCACGAGATCGTTGGAAAAACGCTTGGTGCGACATTTCGCGAAGATGATAAAGCATTAAAGCTGTACGAGTCTATGTGGAAAGCACTTCCTGATAACGGTATAAGCAATACGCTTGTTGTCAGGGATGGTTCGGGCAGTATGACAGCTAATTACGGAAGTTCGAATACGACTCCGCTTGATGTTGCTTCTGCTTTGGCAATCTATCTCTCTGAACACAATTCTGGAATCTGGAAAGATAAGTTCATTACCTTTTCGCGGTTCCCTGAAATTGTGGACATGCACAACTGCAAGTCTCTGGCGGAAAAAGTCAGACTGGTTTACGGATATGATGATTGTTCTAATACAGACATCTACGCAACCATGAAACTGATTCTGATTACAGCAATGACTTATGACATTCCTGAGTCAGACATGCCAAAGATGATCCTGATTCTTTCGGATATGCAGTTCGATGCTCACTCACACAACTTCGGCGGTTCTCTCTTTGACGGAATCAAGAGAGAATTCGAAGAAGCTGGATATAAACTGCCGACAATCTGCTTCTGGAATCTTGCGACCGAAGCGTACAAGACAATTCCTATGCAGGATAACGTAGTTCTGTGTTCAGGATTTTCGCCAAACATTGTCAATATGATTATGAGTGGCGACTTCAAGAATCCTTACGCCCTCCTTGTTGATACCCTTAACGGCGACAGATATAAACCAGTAGAAGAAGCCGTGAGGGGACTCCTGTAATATATAAAGCGCTTGCAGCAAACTTTAATTCAAGCAGAAAAGAGTCCAGCGCTTAGTTTTCTGGGGAACTTCCCCAGATTATGAGAATGTTGCCGTTGGCATGGCGTCAGACGTTCATTAAACAGAGTCTTGTATAAGACTTATACAGCAATCTCATTTGAGTGAACAAGTATAGAATAGGTATCGCATTGAGCGGTAGAAAAACGCCTGACTTCACGGGTTCGAATCCCGTCATTCTCCTATTTATCAAAACCTGTACCACACATCCTCCTCCATATATAGTGTTTAAAGTGTTTGTGTGTTGTTATCTTCTTTCATTAGCCATAGTGGTACGAAATATCGTGTGAAGTTATTTGTAAAGGTCTTCGCGCAAACATCGTAGTTATCACTCCTTCTATCTGCGATGTAAGCCATCATCCGTCAATGGTAGGCGCACTGATTTGTAATCAGTCAATCCCCGTTCGAATCGGGGTGATGGCTCTTGGCAGTACAAACAATGCCAATCTCAAAGTTGAAATGATACACACTTTGGGCGGTCTCCGCAGCAGTACCGTTAAACCTGCAAACGTGCATGTGCGGTTATCTACTAAATTTATTTAAACGAATATCGGAAGGGTTATCCGTTTGTTATGCACAACGAATTGGTAATCTGGAAGATGCAAGACCGTGTTTTTCACATTACTTTTGGAACGAGGCTGATCCTAAAATGGGTGAACGGAAGTGGCGTGGCAACGCAAACCAACTAACAGTGTTTCGGCGTTATGTAGAGAAGAACGTGATGTTGAGAAGCATGGAATTGTGTTCCCGTAGCCCAACTGGTAGAGGCGTCCGGCTTAAACCCGGTTCAGTGAGAGTCCGAATCTCTTCGGGAATACTGCGAGACAGAGATGAACGGAAGACATGACTGTTCTCGAATTAATTCGTCCAAGCGTTTGCGCTTATAAATCTTCCAAACGAGAGGTCTTGCGATAGTAGACAATTAAAAAAGATATGATTGGTTTCACAGGCGATGAGCGTGAATTAAATGCCAAAAGTTGGAAATCCATGCCAGTCAGCCAATCATATTGTGCGGACGTAGTGTTAATTGGATAGCACGGCGGTCTCCAAAACCGCAAGTTTGGGTTCAAATCCCAACGGTCGTGTTAAGTCAGATCATTTACATTTTTCCAAACTGACTTACCAAAAACTCTTGGAAAATGCGACTGGCGGTAGCGATATGACCGTCCCTTCGTCAAAGGTGTTAGTGAAAGTCTATGTAATGCTGTCTCGCCAAAATCCAATATAGAGACATACCCTTGAAAAACTTGAAGTGATTTTTTGGATGTGGTCGCTTCGTCTTGTTGGAGTTTTAGAATGGAGTTTCAAAACAAGACTTTATCTGTGTCGTGGCGGAATCGGCAGTGTCAGTGTGGCGACCTTAATGGTGGTAGGAGAGGCGAATCACTCGATGACAAACGCATAACGGGCGCACTTCGATAGATACAGACGCTCCAAAGTCCGATTTATACAAGGTGGAAATCCTTGCCGACACAGAATGATGGGGATTACTTCAACGGTTAGAAGGTTTTGGAGTAATGTTATTTCAGTAGATACAAACAATTAAAGAAAGGATGCACTTATGAGTAATCGTTATCGATGATAGATGCAAAACTGTTTGTTTTTGCTAAGAAACGTGTTAATTGTTTTGGAGTAATGTTATTCATGATAGATGCAAAACGGAATGTGGATTAATGAGAGAGAAAGAATTGGTTTTGGAGTAATGTTATTCATGATAGATACAAAACCATCTGTTATATCCGAGTTAACATACAAAGTTTTGGAGTAATGTTATTCATGATAGATACAAAACATCAAATTGTTTAGCTATTACTCTTTAAACACATAAGCGTTTTGTATCTACTGTTATGACGGGAATGAATCAAAAATAGAATAAGGCATAGCCTACGTTATCAGGAGATAATATTCTGTTGCGTAACTCTAACAGCAGACATATCACTCAGATTTAAACATCCGAGATTCCCTGACAAATTACTACGGAAGTGATTTGAGTATTAAAGACTTCTGATAACATTTTCGAAGAGTATTACCGTCTTTATGACGAGATTTTTAAGGAAGATTATGAAGCATTTAGATTTTACACTTGTAGTTGATTCAAATGATAAGCCGTGTAGACCTGTGTTGAATGGGTATGCAGGGTGGTTGCTGAGAAGCAAAAATGCGGTCATTATTAATCATGATCCTTTAGTTATCAAAAGAACCGATGATTATAATTCGGATTCAGAAGGCAGAAAACCTATCACATGTAAGATGGATATGGGATATATGAATATCGGGTTTTCTGTTGGTGACGAAGATAATGAGTTCCTTGCTGGCGAAGTTAAGTTACTCAAAGGTATTTCTGAAAGGATACAGGCAAGAGCGTCTTACCGCAAAACCAGAAGGGGTAGACTTAGATATAGAAGAAATAAGAACGCTGATTACAAGACAGTAAATAATCCAACATACAAGAACGGAAATGAAGATGGATGGATTGCACCGTCAGTGCAACATAAGATAGATACGCATGTAAGACTGGTTAACAAAATATCCGCATGGATTCCGATTGATAAGGTAATAATTGAGATTGCAAGTTTCGACATCCAGAAAATCAAAGCAGAAATTGAGGGAAAAGAAATCTCTGGTACTGATTATCAGTATGGCGAAATGTATGGGTATGAGAATGTTAAGCAATATGTGAGGGAAAGAGACAAATATACTTGCCAACTATGCGGTACGAACGGTACTGGCAAAGTGCTTGAAGTTCATCATATTGTTCCCAGAAATAATGGTGGAAGTAATAAGCCGAGCAATCTGATTTGTTTATGTCATAACTGCCATATAAACAAAGTACATTCGAATAAGAATGACAACAAATATTTTAGAGAACTTCAAAGCAAGAAGATAAATGACACATATAAAGATTCTACATTCATGAACACCGCAAGATGGTTGGTATATGATGCCATTGGTGAGATTATTGTAGACACTTATGTATCATTTGGTTATATCACGAAGAGAAACAGAGAACTTGCCAAACTTCCGAAGTTCCACTATGCAGACGCAGCTTGTATCGGTAAATTCACATACAAAACATTGTCTCAGACAATTTATATGGTCGAACAGAAGAGATGCAATGATAGATGTATGATGGATTTTTCTGATGCGAAGTACATAGATGCGAGAGATGGCAAAGTAAAAAGTGGAAGTGATTTGTCTTATAGTAGAAAGCCAACGGCGAGATCGAAAAGAAGTACCCGAAGTGAAGATATTGAGAACAATAGGGTGTTTAGAGACAAAAAAGTAAAAAACGGCGTTGTAAGAACTATTAATCATTCTTATTGTTTAAAAGCTGGTGACTTAATACAGATTAAAGTTGGGAAAAGAAAAGGCATTATTTGTGAAGTTGCCACTATGCAAAAGAGGAACAGTGGCAAATATAAGATTTATTTTACATATGAAAATAAAGACGTAACACACCCATCAATTGAACTTTCAAAAGAAGAGTATTGCAATTTAAAAGTTAATGGCGAATGTGAGAAATTAAAGATAATCAGGACAAGAAGAGGAATGATTTGGCGAAGATGCAACAGATTGGGCTATGAGTCCGAACACGAAAACCAGTATGTATGATTAAAAAGATTCTGAAAAGCTGAGTTTACGCTGTGTCGTGGAGGAAAAGGTAGACTCTATCTTAGGCATAAAGAATGAATGTACACCATTCTTAGCCGTTTAAAGAGAGGCGTTTATGACCGCAGTGTACAGCGGTCTTAGCCATGTGCGGTGTCGAAGTCCTAACTGGACATACAAATCCGCGCCGACACAAGTCTACGGACTCTTAGCACAATTGGTTAGTGCATCTGGCTCATAACCAGACGGTTCAGTGTTCGAGTCACTGAGAGTCCACTTACAGGAATACATAAGAGAACATTAATAATAATGCTCCCCTACTTAAAATTTGCCAAACAAGTATTCCTGATAGAAACTGAAAATGGTTCGTGTAGTAGTTCAAGTAGAACATCCAATGAAAGGGGGATAATGGAAATGCAGGTTCAAGTCCTGTCTACACACTCAGGATCCGCAAGCGCGTTTGCGATTCTGGCGTTCATCAAAGAGTATCACTGAGGGATTGAAGCGCAAAACAGTGAGGTGGCGGTGCAGCGAGGCTAACTGCGGACAGGTGTGATGGTATGATGGGCGTTCGCACTATGGTGTAAAGGTAGCATACTTCCAACTTACGGGAGAGGTTTACGTTCAATTCGTAGTGGTGCAATATGATCCACGTTGGTGCACAAGCTGGGTCAGAAACTTACCAAAAGGCTTTACTGAGGGACGTAAGCGGATGAGAGTACACGGAATGTTAAAGTTATAAAGTTATCTCGTGTTTGCTGAGTAGTTTGCTCGTCATGTGAGGGAAGGAGTGGTGCGAAGTAGCTAATCGCTAACAGGTAAAGAGATATGGTAAGAAACGAGGTTGTAGTGTAATGGCAGCACGCTACATTTATGTAGAAGAACAGTTCAAATCTGGCAACTTCGATTGGTGTTTGCAATTAAAAGAAAGAAGAGAACGTATGATTAAGAGGATTCT
>Ga0247609_10002043_pt1 | contig 22278 bp, 17 predicted proteins | sample 172DNAGHGlowgp2_FD_193487 | JGI IMG/M metagenome (GOLD analysis project Ga0247609, IMG submission 193487) | Sheep rumen microbial communities from Palmerston North, Manawatu-Wanganui, New Zealand - 1728 DNA GHGlow gp2 | ecosystem: Host-associated > Mammals > Digestive system > Stomach > Rumen ...
AAGCGTCTTTGCAGCTCGCTGAGCATTCTCTATGGAGTAGTCTGCCAGCACAATGTGCTTACCGGCCGACACACGACGGATAATCGCCTGTCCGATACTGCCAGCACCCACTAATACTGATACTTGTTTCATTGTCTTATCCGTAAGTCTCAATCAAGTATTTCACGAACTGCGGGTCGCCGAAATTTCTGGTGCCAGCATCGTGCTGGTTCATAGCGGCTATCTGAGTCATGTCCTCATCGGTCAAAGAGAAGTTGAAAATGTCGATGTTCTGCGCCATGCGCTCCTTATGGCTCGACTTGGAAATAGCCACGATGCCTCGCTGGGTGAGCCAACGCAGTGCTACCTGTGCGGCTGTCTTACCATATTTGGCTCCGATGGCAGCAAGCAGGTCGCTCTTAATGATATCACCGTTGCCTTGTCCGCCCAGTGGATACCATGCCATCATCTTGGTGCCAAACTCGCCGTGAATCGGCTCGATTCCTGTCTGCTGAGAAAGCGTGTTGCACTCCAACTGGTTCACCATCGGCTTCAGCTCCACATAGTGAGCAAAGTCGAAGAAACGGCCTGCCTGGAAGTTGCTCACACCAATAGCACGCACCTTGCCTGTCCGGTATGCTTTCTCCATTGCGCGCCAAGTGCCGAACACATCGCCGTAGGCTTGATGTATGAGCAGTAGGTCGATATAGTCGGTCTGCAACTTTCGCAGGCTCTCGTCGATGCTCTTGGCTGCACGTTCTTCTCCGTTGTTGGATATCCAGATCTTCGTCACGAGGAATAGGTCCTCGCGCCGTATGTCACTCTTGCGCCATGCCTTTCCCACGCCTTCCTCGTTCTGATATGCCTGTGCCGTATCAATCAGGCGATAGCCCACACTTAAAGCATCACTTACGCAACGTTCACACTCATCAGGGCTTACGAGAAACACACCGTAGCCCAAAGTCGGCATCTTGACACCGTTTGATAATTTAATGTACTCCATAATTTTCGTTATTAATATCCTAAACTATTTCTTTCTTGTTGTTCCCACTACAAGCAGTAGAAACCCATGCGGTCTTGCATTCTGAAATCCACTATCTTATTTTTTTAAGTTTCACGGTGCAAAAGTACGACGTTTATCTGGTACTTTACTTTCATAAATTGTGTCACAATTTTCACTTTTTACACTAATTTTACTTTTACATACAATAAAATATGTGTAATTTTGCACTCATGAAATCAGATTTTAAGTATTCTACAGACTTCTATGTGAATACGTAACTATGAAGGGCTTTCCGTACACCTAACTATACTAAAATACTGAATGCGATGCGAACACAACCTGCGCTTACATTGGCTGATATGAAAGAAGTGACAGGCAAACCATTGAAAGCGAGTCTATGAAGAAGTACTTCAATGACAACATTGGTTTCACTCGTTTTGATGTGGATTGTTTAAACAGAGCCGCAAATAGAGGTTTGGCAGTTGGCCACCTCGACAGCTATGCAAGAATTGACAGCTTGCCAGATATCTTAGGTTTGTCGATGGAGATAGATGCACAAGTAGATTCGCTTGTTAGATTCCTCAATATTTTTGATGAAATCAAGCAGAAATCATTTGATGCTTGGAAGATTGCTGCCGACATGATGGGTTATTGGATAAAAGGTGATTTCGATGGTTTTTCCACGATGAATGGGTTGAATTTTTTTTTGGCGTTGACCCCCGCAGATCTTTTAGGCCGCAATAAGAAGTGGATACCTGTAATGAAGGCAGCCATGAGTGAAGCATCAACAATTTTCGTATTTGGTGCTCTTCATTTGATTGGCAAGGATGGCATCATTCAAAAGTTAAGGGAAGAAGGATATAAAGTAAAACAGATAAAAATACAAAAACAATAAAAGCCACACAGTATAGTTTACTACGCTTTATATATAAAGAGGTCTAAACTAAACCTACTTGCCCACGCAGAATCTTGAGAAGATCAGTTCGAGGGTTTCGTCGGTGGTGAACTCGCCGAGGATGTCGCTGAGGGACCGGAGGCAGTCGCGGAGGTCTTCGCTGACGAGGTCGGTGGGGAGGCCTTGGTCGAGCGACTGACGGGCGGCCTGTAAGGACTTTCCTGCATGGACAAGAGCCTCGTAGTGGCGGATGTTTGTGACAATGATGTCGGTGTTGCTATACTCGGCTTTGTTGGCGGCCTCGATGAGCATGTCGGTCAGGGCAGGGATGTTGTCTCCATTCTTGGCGCTGATGCGGATGGTCTCGTTTTCGTTGATGCCCGAGTTGGTATAAACGAAATTGTAGATGTCGTAGAGTTGGTCGTCGGGGATGGCGTCGCATTTGTTGATGACCACAATGAGTGTCTTGCCGGCGGTCAGCGGGATGATCTTGTCGCGGATTTCCAAGATGCTGTTCGACGGTGGCAGACTCTCCTGTTTGTAGCTTGAAACTATATCTTCCTCTTGCTCGTGTATCTCCTGCTCATTGTCTGTTCCCATATCGTCATGCGCTGGTTCTGTCTCTTCGGCAACAGGTTGTGGAGTGGGGGAGGAGAGCGTTTCGAGTATGGAAGTGGCATCGACGAGCCAGAGGACGATTTGTGCGTTCTTGATACGGTCGTAAGTGCGTTCTATGCCCATGTTCTCCACCACATCATCCGTATGGCGCAGGCCAGCGGTGTCGATGAAGCGGAAGTTCACACCGCGCAGGGTCACACAGTCTTCAATGGCATCCCGTGTGGTGCCGTGAATGTCGCTCACAATAGCTTTGTCGTCGTGCAGCAACTGGTTGAGCAATGTGGATTTGCCTACATTGGTCTCGCCGATGATGGCTACAGGGATGCCGTTGCGGATGGCATTGCCTGTGTCGAAACTGTCGGTCAGCCGTTTTATGGCCGTGCTGATTTCATCGGACAAAGAGATGAGTTTTGTGCGGTCGGCGAACTCCACGTCCTCTTCACTGAAATCGAGTTCAAGTTCAAGCAGTGATGTCATCTCGAGCAACTGGTCACGAAGACGGCGCAGTTCTTTGCTGAAACCACCACGCATCTGGCTCATGGCCAGACGGTGGGTGGCTACGTTGGTCGATGCTATGAGGTCGGCCACGGCTTCAGCCTGACTCAGGTCCATTTTGCCATTGAGGAAGGCGCGTTTGGTGAATTCGCCGGGCTGAGCGTTGAAACAACCGTGGTTGAGCAGCAACTGCACTACTTGCTGTAGTATGAAAGTGGAACCATGGCACGATATCTCCACGTTGTCCTCGCCAGTATAGGAGTGAGGTTTACGGAACACGCTTACCAACACCTCGTCGAGCAACTGACCTTCGTCTGTCATGATGTTGCCGTAAGCCAATGACTGGTTTTCGTAGTCGGAAAGCTTACGTCCTGAGGCCGACACAAATATGGAGTCCACAATCTGAATGGCATCGGGACCAGATACCCTCACTATTCCTATGGCACCGCCCACAGCGGTCGATATCGCACAAATGGTTGTCATCTTTGTATGAAGGATTGAAAGTTTATTTCACAAATATCTTGTAACTTCTTGTATGGTCGGTATACTTTTTATGGACGATGTTCAGACCTCGTTGCGGACGTTGAATCCTGATGCCGTTGGGTGTATAGAAAGTGGTCTCACATTCACCTTCATCATCCGAGGGAACATTGATGTAGTCGTTTATGCCGTCGCTGTGACGTACACCAAGGAAGGCGTCCATCACTTTTGAAGGCTTGAGCGTCAATGGGTTCCAACCACCAAGATTGTAGTCGTCTATCAGTTCGGGCTCCCAATAGTACAGACCTGCAGCACCTACGTCCATCAGTTTGATCAGGAAATCACAGAGCCATTGGTTGGCCTCCAACTGCCGGTCGATGTAGTACCCCGTCTCGACGATGAGCACAGGTTTGCCATAGCGTTCCTTCAGGGTCTTGACATTCTCCACCACTTTGTCTGTCAGTTGGTAGGGTTGCAGTTTCGATGCTGGGACATGTACGGACAGACCGATGGCATCCCATTTTCCACCATTGGCATCAAGAGCATCGAAATAGTCGGTCAGCCACTTAATGTCTTCACATTCAGCCACATGAATGACAGTCTGGGTTTCGGGACTGACTGATTTCACAGCATCGTATGCGGCATTGACTATCTGAGCGAAATCGGACATCTGACGGCCAGCTTCCCACAGCATACCGTTATCGGTTTCATTGCCTATCTGAACCCAGCGGAGTTTGTCCTTGCTGTTTACAGCCCTCAGAGCAACCGAGGTGTGGGTTTTGACATTCGATAGGACTTTGTCGAATTCGAAGTCTTTCCAAGCCTCAGGCATCGTGTATTCTCCCCAATGGTCGGAGTAGTGGAGGTCGAGCATGATGTTGAAATCCTGGTTCTTCGCCAAGTTGGCCAAGACCCTTGCGTAACTCCAGTCATAATTCTTGTCAGACGGACTCCTCAGTACACGGATTCTGACGCTGTTGATGCCCTGTTCTTTCAGCAGTGGCATCAAGGCTTGTTTCTCTCCTTCCTTATTGTAGAATATCTTGCCTTTATTGGTGAGCACAGTCAGGGAACTGATATCGGCACCGAAGTCGAAGACGCTGTCGGCAGCCTTTCTGTCGAAAACGGTGTCTGTCAAGGTTTCCATATCCTCAAACGGTCCGTCATAGTCCATGTCCTGGTTTGAGAAGTTGCGTGTCTTGACACTCCATTCCCGAGCGAAACCGGTCAGGTCGGGCTTCAGGAAAATCCTGGCGTTTTGCTTGTAGCCTTTCAAATGCCAGTCCATCCATTTGATGGCGATGCGTCCGAACTCGCCTCCGTATTGTGCCCAGTAGGTGCCGCCATGACCGGCATTCGAGAGGTCGGCCCATGCCACAGGTTTCTTGACCTTACCGTAATCGACCTTGGCGTTATCGTAAGCCACGTCGCCCGTTCCGCCAGTCATGTAGATGATGGGACAGTGGAGCGAGTTGAGCGTCTGTGGTGACGCGCCTCCCATCGACATGCCACCCATGCCTGCGTTCATAATCAGGAGGGTCTTGACACGTGCGTTGGCGCAGTTGGCGATGGCTTGCGCACCACCGCATGAATGGCCAGAGAGGGCGATGTTGTTCACGTTGATGGCTTTGTAGTAGTCGCTTGTCCTCGTGTTGGATTGCCTTACGAGCCAGTTGATGGCATCGACCACCATTTTCTCGTTGGAGCCTCCGTCGTCGCGCTCGCTGTCCACCATCTCGAAAGAACCGATGCCTACTACCACATAACCATGCGAGGCAATTTCATTCAGCATTCGCTCGTAGCCGATAGACGAACCCGAGCAGGCGCCATTGCACCAGATGAGGCAAGGCAGTGGTCCTTCTCTTCTTGCAGCATACTGCACGTTCCGAGGGCGATAGACCGTGAAGTCGGGTAATGATTTCTCACTGACAACGATGGCGCGGTAACGGCCGCTGCCACCATTATCCACTTCTTTCTGTCGGGCTACTTGGTCGTTGATGTTGTCGTTGACAGATGCCTCTGCTTTTGTGGCTAAGAAGATGCTGATTAACCCTATCGTCATCAGCATAAGCGCCTTTGATAATAGTTTTTGCTTCATAGTTATATTGTTCAAGTTTGGAATTTTATAAAGACCTGTTTATTTAAATACTTGTTTTTCAACGATTCTCGCAGCGGCCTCCATCACTTCTTGTTCCTTGTCACCGAAGGTGTCGAGTTCATCACTGTCGATGTCGAGCACGGCGCAGACCTCGCCTTTGCTGTCGCGGAGCGGAACCACGATTTCGCTTTTACTCAGGCTGCTGCAAGCGATGTGTCCAGGGAACTCCTCCACATCGGGCACTACAATTGTGTCGTTCTTCTGCCAGGAGGTGCCACACACACCGCGTCCTTTCTTGATTCTATAACAAGCCACACTGCCTTGGAAAGGACCCAATACCAGTTCGTCGCCTCTTACAATGTAGAAGCCTATCCAGAACCAGCCGTAGACCTCCTTGATATATGCTGCGGTGTTGGCGAGGACTGCCGTTTCGTCGCTCTCGCCCGAAATCAGGTTCTTGAGATTTTCAATAAATTCGTTTTTGTTCATATCGTTAATTATTGGAATTTATTATAACTCCCTTTTATTTCAATTAAATTCTGTCCAGCACCAGTTCAACCAAGGTGTCGATGCTATTCTTGTAGTTGGCGTTCGCTTCCTTCGTCACTCGGTTGGCTATCACCATGCAGACGGTCACAGCCTTATGGCCAAGCAAAGCCGACAGACCGGCGATGGCCGAACTTTCCATCTCGAAGTTGGTAATGCGTTTTCCTTTGTATTCAAAACTCATGATTTTCTCGTTTTGCTGAGGGTCGGAGAGGGGAATACGCAGTTTGCGCCCCTGAGGCCCGAAGAAACCACCACAGGAGATGGTCACACCTTTTACCATACCAGCAGTTGGGTCAAAGATGCGGTCTGCCATTTCGGGTGAGTTCTGAATCACGTAGGGAGCGCCTTTCCTTGCGTCCCATTGTTGGTGGGTGGTGAAAGCCCGTTCGAAGTCAAGGTCACAGACGCGGTCGCGACCGTCGTAGTAGTTGAGCAGTCCGTCGAAACCGATAGAGTACTCGCTGACGATGAAGGTGCCTACAGGGGTGTAGGGCTGCAGTCCGCCACAGGTGCCGATGCGCACAATCTCCATGGTCGAGTGTGCGGGTTTGTCATCCCGCAGTTCGAGGTCTATGTTTTTCAGTGCGTCGAGTTCGTTCATCACGATGTCGATGTTATCGCAACCGATGCCGGTGGAGAGCGCAGTGATACGCTTGCCCTTGTAGGTACCGGTGATGGTGTGGAACTCACGGCTTCTGACATCACATTCCTGTGTGTCGAAATGCGAGGCTACAAGGTCGATTCTGTCGGGGTCGCCGCAGAGTATCACCTTGTCGGCCAACTGCTCGGGTTGCAGATGGAGGTGGAAGATACTGCCGTCGGGGTTGACAATCAGTTCTGATGATGGGTATTTAACGCTCATAACTCCAGTGTTTTTTTTATGTGATTTAATAGCCGCAAATTGAGGCGATAATTTTAGTATACTACAAAATTACAAAATAATACTGAAACAAGCGATATTTGACAAAAATATGATGAAAAGAAGTGAATAGGTTAGGATATTTTGACCATTAAGCAAGACACCTTTCAAAACAATAATCTGAATATGCTGCCCAGGATGTCACCCAACCATTCTGGAAACACCCAAAAGAACAGGACAATAAAGATAAAACCTATCCAACTGCAAACCTTGGTGAACCCAGGCGAAGGCTTCTTCCCTGTGATGATTTCGTACAAGGCAAATACGATTGCCCCACCGTCAAGAGGATAAACAGGTAGAATGTTCAATAATCCTAATATCAGCGAAAATGCTGTCAACGGCCATAAAAAGTCAAAACATTCATCGGGCATATATGGCATGGCTAAATAGAGTATCAGAAATGTGGCGATATTGAACAACACTCCTGCAGCTGAGATAAGCAGGCGTTGCCAAGCAGGCTTGTCTTCGATGTATGGAGAGGAGGCTGTTGCTGTTTCCCTTCCCTGAATGTCTGTTTCCATGTCATCCATGTGATTTGTTAATCCTCGTTGCCGAGATTTGAACACAGTGACACCTCCCAATGGCAGAACTCCCAGGCTCCATGTGATATTCCGCCATGAATTGACTTTTGGATTTGGTTTGGGTTTGTAACTGATAAATGACATGAAGAACACCTGCATCTTCTGGATAAGGCATCCAAAAGATTTGCCGATAATCACATGACCCAACTCATGAATGATGACTGCGATGGCGAGGAAAGGATAGGCGGTAAAATCGTCAGAGAAGATACTATCTGGACCTGAAAACCAGAGGAAGATGCCCACTCCTATAAGTAGGTTAAACCAGTTGAAGGTAAGACCTTCTTTGGTATCTTGGCTATCATTAAAAAACTGTGTTGGTGGTTCAGTTTCCTTATCAAGACCGTACGTTTCGTCGTTCTTTACTTCTGGCGGTATCAGATTGCTCTCTGAAGGGAGATGGCTTTTTTCATTCTCGTTCATACTTAAATCAGCAGATATTAGTGTTGGTAATAATATATAATTGGTCAACATCAAATTGCAAGTGATTGTAACATACCATGGGTTTCATATATAGCAGTGCTCCAAATCTATAACTGCAAAAATACTGGCAACCAAGGCAAAGGTACTACAAAAAGATGACAAGACCTAAATTAAAGCCAACCATCGCATGTCGAGTAGGTTAAATAATGTGAATTTTTCAAAAAACAGAACTAAAGCATAATGATTTTTATGCAAGGAAAAAATTCTTTACCTACCTTTGTAGGAGAAACAAACAATAAATAACCGCAATAATGAAAAAGCTCAATTTCCTATTTCTTTTGCCCCTTGTGGCATGTTTTCTGACTATGACGTCTTGCAATTCTTCTACCCAAAAGAATGGTGAAACCCCCAACGACAGCATAGCGAACGATAGTGTAGCCAATGAAGAGAGGGTTTCCTTTTCTGTGAAAGGCGTATCTTTCACAATGATTCTTGTCAAAGGTGGCACATTCACCATGGGTGCTACTCCAGAACAAGGAAATGATGCCCAGGACGACGAGAAACCCGCGCATAGTGTTACACTTTCTGACTATTACATAGGGGAGACAGAAGTGACACAGGCTCTATACGAGGCAGTGATGGGCGATAACCCGTCAGACGTTAAGGGTGCGGACTTGCCAGTAGTGAATGTGGAATGGGAAGACGGTGAATTCTTTGCCGCAAAACTCAGTGAACTTACTGGCCGTCAATTCCGTCTACCCACCGAAGCCCAGTGGGAGTATGCGGCTCGCGGCGGTAATAAGAGCCAGGGCTACAAGTATGCGGGTTCCAACACTCTTTCAGACGTGGCGTGGACAGATGATATCAAAGGCGGATACCACCCCGTGAAGGAGAAGGCTCCCAATGAGCTGGGCATTTACGATATGAGTGGCAATGTCGATGAATATTGCGATGATAACTATGCGCCATACAGCAAAGACAGCCAGACCGACCCGAAGCATGTCTCTGAAGACGGTGGATACGTAACCGTCCGTGGAGGAAGTTATGCCAATGGAGCCAACGAATGTCGGGTGTCGAGACGTGGCTCTTCGCGTGGTTACGTCTTCGCCAGTCTCGGATTCCGCATTGCGATGACTGCAGAAAAGTAAGAAAGTGACTTTCTGTCTCAGAACTAACGTTTGACTTCTCCTGTCTTGTAGTTGATGTCGAACTTTTGACTGTAGGTGAAGTCACACTTTGTGCCATCGAAAGAGATGGGGAAGATGATGGTCTTCGACTCGGGTAGGGTGGGGTCCATCCAGCGGTCGCCTACATAGAGATACGTGGTCTGTTTCTCACCGAAGATGCGCAGAACGGATGCTGCCTGGGTGTCGAAGGCGATGCGGTCGCCAACGTTCTCTAATGGACTCCAACCTTCTTTCAACGACTTCGAGTACGACATCTTGCACTGGTTGGGGTCCCAACCCGTGCAAGCTGAGGAAAACATGAAATACATGTCGCCTACTCGTACTATCGCTGGTGCCTCTCGGCGTTCGCCTGGGAAGAGGACGGTGTGTTCTACTGCTTCAAGATAGTCGTCCGATAAGCGGAAAAGACCGAGGTCCTGGTTCTCGTTGGTGGTGGAGATGAAATAGGCTGTTCCGTCGTCGTCTTGGAACACATTGCAGTCTCTCGACTTGATGCCCAAAGGACGGCCTCCCCAGTGGAACTTGTATGGTCCAGTGATATTGTCGCTATAGAACACAGCGGCTTCAGAAGCGCCATAGTTGCGTCCTTCCCAGTGGCACCACACCACGTACTGGCCTGTCTTCTTGCAGTAGAGCAGTTTCGGGCGCTCGATGAAGCGGCTCTTGCCCAGTTCGGGATGCGTCACGCTGTTCTCGATGATTTTCCGCTCCCATTTCCAATGCACCAGGTCTTTCGACGAGTACATATTCACATCGGGATTCCATGACTCTGACCTGTCCTCGCCAATCATATACCATGTATCGCCCACTTTCAGAAAGCCCGCACCATGGGCCTGTACGTTGTAGCCGTCGTTGTCGAGCCACATCTCGCCGTTCTCGATTGTGGTCCAGTCATTGCTGTCCACAGTCTGCTGGCCTCTACCACTGATAAAAGTGCTTAGTCCGACCAATGTGAGAAATACTATCTTCTTCAACATAATTGTATTTTTTAAATTGTTATAAAATGTTTTCCAGATAATAGTGACTTGTCGGCAACTTGTCGTTTGCAGGAGGAATTCTGTACTTTGATGACAATGTTGCTTCTATCACCCTTATGTTGCAAATTTAAGCATAATTATTATGAAATAAGGGAAAAAATGAAATAAGTTTTTTGATTTCGCCAAAATCTGTGTAAATTTGTATTTTCAATAGCGAGAAGCAACAAACCCAATTATTAATCTCACGAAACATATTATATGCGATTTCCAATCATAGTTACACTCATTTCAGTCTTGATGCTAATATTGTGCTTACAGAGCGCATCGGCTCAGAAGAAGACAAAACTTCCCAAGAAGCCCCCCAAGGAATACACAAGTTACGAACCCGCCGAACCCGATATCATGGCTCAGCGTTCCACACCCGACAAACCCCTGCGTGAGGTAGATGAATCATACGTGAAATTAGGGCCTGTCAGCAACGGACCGCACGGACTAGACGTAAGCCACTACCAAGGTAGTATCAATTGGAGTCAGGTAGCCAAAGACGACCACGCCGCCTATGTCTATATCAAGGCGTCAGAAGGTAGCGACAATGTCGACGAGATGTATCAGACCAACTTCCGTGGAGCCAAGCGTGCACGTATTCCTGTGGGAAGCTACCATTTCTTCCGAGCCAATATATCACCGCAGGCGCAACTGCGTAACTTCATGTCGCAGGTAAATGTCAAGCAGCAGGACTTGTTGCCGCTCATCGATGTAGAGGTCCAGCCTCGTGGTATGTCTGATGAACGCTTTCGCCAAGTCCTAGACGAGTTCTTGCGTCTTGTCACTCGTGAGTTCGGCAAGCGTCCAATGATTTACACAGGCAAGAACTTCTACAACAAGATTTTCGCAGGTCACGGATACAACAAGAAGTACAAGTTCTTTATCGCTTGCTACACTCTTGATGAACCTGTGCTGTACAACAACGACGACTATATTTTATGGCAATATTCTCCTCGTGGTCGTGCCAAAGGTATACGGGGCGATGTCGATATGTCTCGCATCCGAGGAAGGCACACCATTAGGGATATATACTTTTAGCAACAAACAGTTAGTTGAGAATAAGAAGTGAGTGCAGTTGATATTCTTCCGAATTTGTATGCTACAGACCATCAGTGATTTCCTTTGGACTTATATCCTGCTTGCCGTTTTGGTGGGATGCGGACTTTATTTCAGTATCCGCACCAAATTTGTGCAGTTCAGGCTCATAGGAGAGATGGTTCGATTGTTGGGAGAGTCGGCTTTCGGAGGAAAGAAGGGCAAGCACATCAACTCATTTCAGGCTTTCGCTGTCTCAGTAGCCACTAGGGTAGGAACAGGCAACCTTGCTGGTGTGGCAACCGCTATCGTACTAGGAGGTCCGGGTGCTGTCTTTTGGATGTGGTTGATTGCGCTCATTGGTTCTGCCACTGCTTTTGTGGAATCCACCCTAGCACAACTCTACAAGCGTCGTGGCACCGACTCCTTTATAGGTGGTCCTGCTTTCTATATTCTGCATGGACTTCACTGTAAATGGATGGCGAGGTTGTTCGCCGTCTTGCTCGTCATCACCTTTGGCCTTTCCTACAACTCTATCCAGAGCAATACAATTTGTAATGCCATGGATGAGGCTTTTGGCCTCAACACTACAGTTGTTGGTGTTGTTCTCTCTGCCTTTTCTTTGTTGATTGTTTTTGGTGGCATTCAGCGCGTGGCGAAAGTGAGCAGTGTGATTGTGCCTGTGATGGCTTTGGGCTATTTCGTGCTTGCCTTGTATGTCGTGATTGCCAATGCCCGTCTATTTCCTGATATCATTCGCTTGATTGTCAACGACGCTTTCGGTATTCATCAAGTGGCAAGCGGTGGCATCGGTGCGACAATGCTCTATGGCATCAAACGCGGACTCTTCAGCAACGAGGCTGGTGAGGGTTCTGCCCCCAACGTGGCGGCAACGGCGGCTGTGAGCCATCCTGTAAAACAAGGTTTGATTCAGGCGCTGGGTGTATTTACCGACACATTGTTGGTGTGTAGTTGCACTGCCTTCATCATCTTGGTCAGCGGTCTCTATTCATCCCCCGAACTTAATGGCATCCGACTCACGCAGAATGCCCTCCAATCAGAGGTGGGCAATGTGGGTACATACTTCATTGCGGCCGCTATCTTGATGTTTGCTTTCAGCAGCATTATCGGCAACTATTATTATGGTGAGGCGAACATCCGTTTCCTTTCCGACAAACCATATGTGCTTACGATTTACCGGATTTGTTCAGGTGGAGTGATGGTGATGTTCGGCGCGATGGCGAGTCTTGATATCGTTTGGGACATCGGTGATGTCTGCATGGCCTTGATTACGGCTTGCAATCTTGCTGCCATTTTGCTTTTGGGACGATATGCTTTCCGGTTGCTGGACGATTATATGCACCAGAAACGTGCTGGCAAGAACCCTTCTTTCAATATCTCCACAATGCCTGAAATCAAGGATGATGTGGAGTGCTGGTAAGGTCATTAACTATAAAAACATATAACTATGAAGAAAGATTTGAATACAGAGTGTTTCACTCATCTTTTTCCTCGGCGTTGTTTTACCCTGCTGATGTCGTGCTTGGTGTGCGCTCTAATTTGGGGACAGACCGAGTTTAAACAACCCACGAAAGTTTACTTGATGCACAGCAGTGGCAATCATTTGGAAATGGGGTCTGATGGTGGTGGATGGATAGAGTCGTCTATCAAGAGCAATCCACAGATGCTCACCTTTATTCCCGATGGAAAAGGTTACTACAACATCCAGGCTGGTGAGCAACCGCTGTTTCTCTCACATGCCAGCCCATGGAACTCCAAGTTCATCGAAGACTCCACACTTGCTGAAACCAAGTACATTATTGAGTCGGCATCTTCACAATTCGTTAAACTGCGTTGTAAGGCCAATGACCGGTATTTAGGCACCGACAGCAACGACGGACACAACAAGGTCTTTACAGACAAGAACGGAAACGACATCAAGCACCTATGGTACTTCAGCGACAATGTGCGCCAAACACCACCTGCTGACACTATGCGCTATATGGTCAATCCTTTCGTCGTTCGTCAGCATTTCAATGGATGGGGTGTGTCACTTTGCTGGTGGGCTGGACAGTGTGGCAAGTGGTCCGACCAGAAAATCGATGAAATCATCACTTGGATGGTCAGCCCCACAGGACTCAACTACAACCATTTCCGTTATAATATCGGAGGTGGCGATGACCCCAACTGGACTCATTGCACACCTCATCACATGGGAGGCGGAAAAGGACTCCGCGCCGAGATGGAGGGCTTCAAGGATTTCTCTGGCGACGAATACCATTGGGACCGTGACGCTGCACAGCGTAAGATCATGCTGAAAATCAAGGAGAAGCGTCCAGATGCCATTTTCGAGGCATTCAGTAATTCATGCCCTTATTATATGACCTATAGTGGATGCGTCAGCGGCAACTCCGATGGTGGAAAGGACAACCTAAAACCAGAATACTATGAGGAATTCGCCCATTATCTCGTGGATGTCTGCAAGCACTATAAGGATGAGTACGGCATCGAGTTCAAGACCCTTGAACCATTTAATGAGTCTGTCACCAATTTCTGGTATGCCAATGGACCACAGGAGGGATGCCATTTCGACTATGAGTCGCAAATCAAGTTCATCAAAGTGCTTTCACCTATATTGAAAGAGTCTGGACTTAACACCGTTATCTCAGCAGCCGACGAGACAAACGTTGGCCTGGGCGCAGAGGGATTAAGACGCTACATTGATGCTGGTGTTGATAAGTTGGTAGGGCAATGGAACACGCATACCTATTCTGGCAACAATGTTGACAGGGCCCGTTTCAGCCAGCTCGCTCACCAGACAGGAAAACCTCTTTGGATGAGTGAAGTGGGCTCAGGCGGCAACGGCATCGGTGGTAATCTCAGCCTGACCCAGAAACTCTTCGACGATATGCGCTACATCCAGCCTGAGGCATGGATAGACTGGCAGTATATGGAGGAGGCCAACGACCAGTGGTGTACCATCAGGGGCAGTTTCGCCAATCAGACATACAACAAAGTCAAGAATTTCTACGTGCGTCAGCAATGTTCAAGATTCATTAAGAAAGGTTATGACATCATTGCCTCTCCATGTCCGCAGTCGCTCGCAGCAATTAACCCTACACGCGACACACTTGTCGTCGTGGCGCTCAATGAAGGTTTTTCCGCTACCCATCACATTGATTTGTCGCTTTTCAGCCAACTGCCGGCACGCACCAGCATCCGCGCATACCGTACTTCGGAAAGCGAGAATCTTGTCAATGCATTAGGTAGCATTAAACTCAACGACAGCATTCTTACTCTCAACTTGCCTACTCAAAGCATCACCACATTGATTATTCCATGCAAGGCTGTCGACAACTTTGAGAACGAGGCCTTGTTGATGGATGGCTGCGACTATCTTATCATCCCTCGTCAGGAGACCGCAAGGGCAATTACAGCCAATGGCTCTAAGGTGACAATTGAGGAAATTGATTATAGTCCCGCACAACGCTGGACCTTGACCGATGAGGGTAATGGTGCATACAGCTTGCGGAATGGTAAAGGATTGCGACTGACTGCGCACAGGCATACTGGCAATTCATCGCTCACTGCTCAAGCAACCAAAGCCAGCGAGCAGAATTTCCGTATCGAACTCATCGATATCGCAAACTACAAGATATCGGACAATGAGTACCCGCAATACGCTTTTGACCTTTCTGGCGCCTCGTCAAACGCGGGTACAAGTGTCGGCACATGGCAGTATTCCGAAGGCTCTTCTACGCCTATCCACAGACAATGGATGCTCTTCCCTGTCACTGCTTCTAAAACTGAAGTCGATGACATACGTCGGATACAGCAGGATGATCAATTTGGCAAGACTGTTAAAGATGCAGGTGTTTACGACCTCTCTGGCCGTCGTGTCGCTGATGGAAACGATTTCTCTGGATTGTCCAGAGGCATCTACATCCTTAACGGAAAGAAGATAGTTGTTCCTTAATCCTTATGACACGGAAGTAACAATTCTCTAAAGGTCGAATGACTTTAATTCGCACATTCGAGGAATCGTGATGAATTCCATTGCGAGACGATTTCGAATCAAGAAAACATCAAAAACAGCGGAAATGAAACCTCATTTCCGCTGTTTTTGATGAATAGGATGTGATTAATAGTCTTAGCTGAGGAAGCCGAGGAGTACACCTGCAGCAACGGCAGAACCAATCACACCAGCAACGTTCGGACCCATGGCGTGCATGAGCAGGTAGTTGTGGGAATCGTATTCCAGACCGATGTTCTGCGAGATGCGGGCGGCCATAGGTACAGCCGATACACCGGCATTACCGATAAGTGGGTTAATCTTGTTCTTCTTCGAAAGGAAGAGGTTCATAATCTTCACAAAGCATACACCAGAAGCGGTGGCGATGACAAAGGCGGTTGCGCCAAGGAAGAAGATGAAGATGGTGTCCCAAGTGAGGAACTCACTGGCCTGTGTAGAACAACCCACGGTCAAACCCAGAAGCATCACAACGATGTCGTTCAGCGCGCTACCAGCAGTCTTAGCCAGACGGGTGGTCTTGGTGCTCTCCTTCAAGAGGTTGCCGAAGAACAACATACCCAGCAGTGGCAGACCTGAAGGCACCACGAAAGTAGTGATGAGCAAACCTACGATAGGGAAGAGAATCTTCTCTGTCTCACTGACCGAACGAGAAGGCTTCATCTTGATGAGTCGTTCGTTCTTTGTGGTGAGCAGACGCATCACTGGAGGCTGAATCACTGGCACGAGAGCCATGTAGGAGTAGGCGCAGACAGCGATGGCACCCATCAGGTTAGGTGCGAGTTTCGACGAGAGGAAGATGGCTGTAGGACCGTCGGCACCACCGATGATGGCGATACCAGCAGCCTGGTTGGGCTCAAATCCGATAGCCAAGGCTATCATGTAGGCACCGAAGATACCGAACTGAGCCGCTGCACCGATGAGCATCAGCTTGGGATTGGCAATCAGGGCCGAGAAATCGGTCATGGCACCAATGCCCAGGAACACAAGGGGAGGATACCAACCCAGTTTCACTCCTTGATAGAAGAAGTTGAGCACCGCGTTGTCCTCGTATAAGCCAATCTCCAGACCTGCCGACTTGAAGGGGATGTTTCCCAGTATGATGCCCAAACCGATGGGTATGAGCAACAGCGGCTCGAAGTCTTTCTTGATGGCAAGCCAGATGAAGAACGCACCGACTGCAATCATAATCAGGTTGCCCCACTCAAGGTTGGCAAAACCCGTGTACGACAGGAAGTCAACGAACTTCTGGGCTATGAAACTTAGAATACCTGTACTTTCCAACATAATCATTCAATTGTAATAAGGATTGTACCTTCCATCACTGCGTCGCCCTTGTTGACCTTGATTTCAGTCACCTTACCGTCACGCTCAGAGTCGAGGTTGTTTTCCATCTTCATGGCCTCAAGCACAACGAGAGTCTGTCCTTTCTTTACTGCGGCGCCTACTGCCACCTTGATGTCTACCACAGTGCCTGGCAGTGGGGAACGAAGGGCATAGACACCAGCGCTCACTGTCTCTTGCTGAGCCTTTGGAGCCTCTACTGTCTTCACGGGAGCCTGAACCGCACGTACCACTGGTTGTGGCTGGGCGATAGGTTTCTCCATTTCCACGTCGAAATCAATGCCATTGACCTCGACCTTTGCGATGTTGCCTTCTATGTCTTTGATTTTCACTTCGTAAGGAACACCCTTGATTTTATACTTATATTCTTTCATTGTGAAAATTATTCAGCTGAATTTTTGATGTTTGATAAATTTGTGGTTGCTTGCTGCTTGAGAGGAGTGGCGAGCATCTCGTCCTCCTTGTTGTTCCACGAAGTGGTGTGGGGAGTGATGGTCAGCACACCGCTCTCCATGTCGTGGGTGCCGCCCAAGTACTCGTGCATGGCCAAACTAATGGCCGCCACGTAGTTCTCATACTCTATACCCTGTGTCTCACGGCCTTGCTTGGCCATAGTGGCTAGTCGTTCTGCCTCCTCGTGTATCTTGCGGATGGCTTTCACGCGGGCCAGTTTGGCCATACGGTTGAGTGTCCATCCGAAAATATGGAAGAAGACATAGAGCAATGCGAGACATCCCATAACGATGCACATGGAGATGATGGCCATGGCAAAGCCGTGGGGGTCTTTCTCTTTCCATTCTGCCACCTTGTTGTTGTGGCCGGTGCCTACAGCAGGTGCCTTGGGAGTCACTTCCTCAACAGGGGTCACTGCCCAAATCATGTTACCCTCATCGTCGGCCAGAAGCGAGAACGACTGACCAGAAGTCAATGTACCGGCAGGGATGGTAAGCGAGTCAATCAGTGTCTTGGCGTTGCCGTCGAAGAGTGCGATGAAATTCTCACCTTCGGGGTCAAGGCAGAAATTGGTGTGCAGTGTACCACGGTTCACTTTGCCGTCAGCGAATAAGACAATGCGCTGCTTGGCGGTGAGGTTGGTACGGCTGTCGCCACTGACGATAATCGACATCATTTCTATACGCTCGGGTACAGAGAGATTCGGATCGAGGGCTTTCCTGTTGTTGGTGATGTAGCAGCCGCGCAGGTCATGGGTGCTGTAAGAGCTGTTTTCTATTTCTATCCAGCTGCTCTGCTGTCCGTACTCGTCGAGATAGCTGCTGGTGGGGCAACTGTCATTGGGATTGACGAGACAAACTTCAGAAAAGCGGAAGCTCTGAGCACCTTGAGCCATGGCCATGGTGGTGGCCAGCAACATGGTCGCTAAAGTGAATAACTTGATTTTCATTTTCATGTCAATGATCTGGAAGTTCTACTACAATGGGATGTTGCCGTGTTTCTTAGCGGGGTTCACCTGACTCTTAGTGGCCAGCTGTTCCAAAGCGCGGATGACACGGAAACGGGTGTTGCGAGGCTCAATCACGTCATCGATGTAGCCGTACTTGGCTGCATTGTAGGGGTTGGCAAATAGCTTGGTGTATTCATCCTCCTTCTCCTGCAGGAATGCTGCAGCGTCCTCACCTGCGTCTGCCTTGGCTTTGGCTTCCTTGGCGTAGAGCACAGCTACTGCGCCACTGCCACCCATCACAGCGATTTCGGCTGATGGCCATGCATAGTTGAGGTCGCCACGAAGCTGCTTGCAGCTCATCACGATGTGGCTTCCGCCATACGACTTGCGCAGTGTCACAGTCACCTTAGGCACTGTGGCCTCGCCGTAAGCATAGAGCAACTTGGCGCCGTGCAGAATAACGGCATTGTATTCTTGGCCTGTACCTGGAAGGAAGCCTGGAACATCCACGAGTGTCACGAGAGGAATGTTGAAAGCGTCGCAGAAACGAACGAAGCGCGCACCCTTGCGGCTGGCGTTGCAGTCGAGCACACCGGCGAACTTCGATGGCTGGTTAGCCACGATACCTACACTGCGGCCGTTGAAGCGGGCGAAGCCGACGATGATGTTCTGGGCGAACTTAGGCTGTACCTCGAAAAACTCGCTGTTGTCGGTGATGGCGGCGATGACCTTATACATGTCGTAAGCCTGGTTGGGGTTGTCGGGAATAATCTCGTTGAGCGAGTCCTCCATACGGTTGATGGGGTCGGTGCACTCTACGAGTGGAGTTTCCTCACGGTTGTTCTGAGGAATGTAGCTCAGCAGCTGCTGAATCATGGCGATGGCCTCTTCCTCTGTGGCGGCTGTGAAATGAGTCACACCCGACTTGGTGGAGTGAACGCTGGCGCCTCCGAGGCTCTCCTGGTCAACGTCCTCACCTGTTACAGTCTTCACTACTTTTGGACCGGTAAGGAACATATAAGAGGTGTTCTCCATCATCAAAGTGAAATCGGTCAAAGCTGGGGAATATACAGCTCCACCAGCGCAAGGGCCGAAGATACCTGAAATCTGGGGAACAACACCCGATGCGAGGATGTTGCGCTGGAAAATCTCAGCGTAACCGGCAAGGGCGTTGATGCCTTCCTGAATACGTGCACCACCAGAGTCGTTGATGCCGATGCAGGGAGCGCCCATTGTCATGGCCATGTCCATCACCTTGCAAATCTTCTGGGCCATTGTCTCCGACAGAGAACCACCGTTGACGGTGAAGTCCTGGGCGAAAACGAAAACAAGGCGACCGTTGATTGTACCGCTACCGGTGACAACGCCGTCGCCAAGATATTGCTTCTTCTCCATGCCGAAGTTGGTACAACGGTGGAGCTTGAACATGTCGTATTCCTCAAAGCTGCCCTCGTCGAGGAGCATGGCTATACGTTCACGGGCTGTGAACTTGCCTCTTGCATGCTGCTTGTCGATGGCTTTCTCACCACCACCCAAGCGGGCTTTCTCACGGAGTGATATCAACTCCTGGATTCTTTCTGTTTGTTTGCTCATATCTGTTATTGGTTTTACCTTGCAATGTTTCAAGCTTTCTCGCAAAGTTCAGTGAGAATACCTGCTGTGGATTTTGGATGGAGGAAGGCAATCATCATCTGCTCTGCGCCTGGACGAGGAGCCTTGTCAATCAGGCGGATGCCCTTCACGTCACACTCTGCCAATGCGTTGGCCACACCATCCTCAATGGCGAAGGCTACATGGTGAACGCCACGGCCGCCATTGGCCATGAATTTGGCCACTGCGCTCTCCTCGCTTGTGGGCTCCAAGAGCTCGAGTTTCACCTCGCCTACTTTCAGGAAGGCTGTCTTTACCTTCTGGTCGGCCACTTCTTCAATTGCGTAACACTTCAGACCAAGTACCTCCTCGAAATAGGGGAGTACTTCATCAATACTCTTGACGGCAATGCCAAGATGATCAATACGTGAGATTTTCATAATGATTTTGAAATTTATGAATTGTTTTTATTTATGCCGAATATGGACAGATGGGCAAGAAAATGGAGCGCATCTATCCACATCAATTACATATTTTGTGCAAATTTACACCTTTATTCTTAAATAGAAAAGAAAACTTTCGGAAATACAGAAAAAATATCGAATTCCCTTTTTTTACATTGATTTCCAAAACTCGATATCCCGTTATCTCGTGATAACGAATACCTGTTGTTCTTGGAATCACTAAATCAAATCCACCACAGTGATGCCAGCGCCGCCAAGACGGATGTCCTCGTCGTGGAAGTCGGCCACACCCTCGATGTTGGAAAGGTATTGGCGGATAAGCGACCGCAGAATACCCGAACCTGTGCCATGGAGGATGCGCACACGCGACACTCCAGCCACCAAGGCGTCGTCGATATAGTAGGTGATGGCTTGCACTGCCTCGTCGCCTCTCATACCGCGAACGTCAATGTCCTGACGGAATTCCAGTTTTCGGTCACGGATGTCGTCATGAGTCTGACGGGTGAGGAAGGTGTCAGCCCGTTCTTCTTTCTTAGGCGGTGAGGAGGGTAGAAGACGGTCTAAGGCGATGTTGGTGACCATCGAACCAAAGGTGACTTGTGCTTGCTTGCCATTGATTTTGTTGATTTGGCCTACAGCACTTTGTCCTTTAATGACAACGAAATCGCCCTCTATAAGGGGTGCGTTTACGGGTTTCTTGTTCTCGCTTCCAGCTGTAGTCTGAGCCTTCGCTGCTTTCTCATCGTTTTTCTTCTTTTTTCGTTCCTGACGGGCTTTTACCTTCTCCATCTGACGTTTGATGCGCCCCTCGAAAAGGCCGGGGTCTATCTCGCGCAGTTCTTGCTTAAAGTCATTGAGTTCTTGGCGTGCCTGACGGGTGCGCTCTTTCTCCGCTTCTGCTTCTTTGATTTCCTTGATGGTCAGTTCGATACGCGAGTTCGATTGGGTGATGATTTCGAGTGCCTGTGCCTTGGCCTTTGCGATAATCTCACGCTTTTCCTCTTTCAGTGCTTCTATCTCTTTCTCGTAGCGGTCGATGGTTTGTTGCAACTGCTTCTCATGTTGGTGGATGGCGTCGCGCTTGTTTTCCCAGTAGCGTTTGTCACGCACGATGTCCTGGAGGTACTTGTCGGCGTTGATATAGTCCTGTCCCACGATTTCGGAGGCATCTTTGATGACGTCAGCAGGGATGCCGATTTTTCGCGCAATCTCTACAGCGAAGGAACTGCCTGGGTTCCCGATGCGTAGTTGGAACAATGGCTGCATCTCGTTGCGGTCGTAGAGCATCGCACCGTTCACCAGCCCTTCTGTGTCTTTGGCCAGTAGTTTTAGGTTTTGGTAGTGGGTGGTAATCACACCGAAGGCTTTCTTAGCGTTGATACGCTTGAGTACTGCCTCAGCCATGGCACCGCCGATTTGGGGCTCTGTGCCACCACCAAACTCGTCAATAAGCACGAGGCTTGTGCCGTCGGCATGGCGCATGATGTTCTTCATGTGGAGCAGGTGTGATGAGTAGGTGGAGAGGTCGTCCTCGATGCTCTGGTCGTCGCCGATGTCGATGAATATGCTCTTGAAAACACCCATGCGACTGGTTTCCGACATAGGCACCAACATTCCGCATTGCATCATGTATTGCAGCAGTCCCACGGTTTTCAAGCACACCGACTTTCCTCCGGCGTTTGGACCCGAGATGACAAGCAGGCGCTGGCTCGGTGTCAGTTCGATGTCGAGTGGCACTACTTTCTTGTCGTGTTTCCGCAGGGCTTGCTCCAAGAGAGGATGGGTCGCATAGCCCCAGTCGATGGCAGGACGGTTCTCTATCTTGGGTTCATGGCAGTTGTTGGCAATGGCAAAACGTGCCTTGGCGCGGATGAAGTCGATGTCGGCGAGGAACTCGTAACTGTAGATGATGTCTTGGGCCTCAGGACGTAGTGTGTCAGCCATCTCCAGCAGAATACGCATTATCTCGCGCCTTTCTTCGCTTTCCAGTTCGCGGATGCGGTTATTGGCCTCCACGACCTCAGCTGGTTCGATATAGACTGTTTTTCCTGTGTCGGACTCGTCGTGGACGATGCCCTTGATTTTGCGTTTCAGGGCAGGTGCGACAGGGATGACCAGACGTCCGTCGCGCATGGTCGGAGCGATGTCTTTATCCACTAGTCCGTCG
>Ga0247609_10002044_pt1 | contig 22266 bp, 30 predicted proteins | sample 172DNAGHGlowgp2_FD_193487 | JGI IMG/M metagenome (GOLD analysis project Ga0247609, IMG submission 193487) | Sheep rumen microbial communities from Palmerston North, Manawatu-Wanganui, New Zealand - 1728 DNA GHGlow gp2 | ecosystem: Host-associated > Mammals > Digestive system > Stomach > Rumen ...
CAATATAAAATGCATAAGCCATACAAAAATTGCTGATGCTATTATATATCCGCACACGCCACAAATACACCCTCTTGCTTCATCCTCATCTTGAGGATTTAAGTCAGGAATATCATCTGAATGATAAAATGCCCAAGGATTTATAAATATCATAATCTATAATAACTTTTACATTCTAAATCTTTAAACTCATAATACATACATACCTTATTTTACATCATACATGATAAGGCAACCTTGCTGAAAGGTCTTCCAATAAAAAAGATTTTTTTCTTGTGCCATACTTAGATATTTTTTCATGTTGCAAAGGTACGAAAAAAAAATGAGATAACCAAATGGCTACCTCAATTTTAATATACTTTAACATTCCATTTTAATTTTCTATTTTTTTACCATTCTCTATATAATGCCATAGTTATTTTAACTGTAATTTATTATCAAATTCTTCTTTTCTTTTTTCCCAATATATAACAGAAGATTTTGCCGATTCTAATCCTTTGTTTATTTCTTCAGTTGCTTTATTATAAAGCTCATTTTGAATAATTTCCCATATATAATCTGGAATTTCATTATACTCAATTAGAGTTCTAGGTTTCATGAAATCATATCTTTCATAATATTTTGACATTGTCAAATCATTAAAATAGTAACCTATCCAATCTTCGCCATCCCTATCCCAATCATAGCAATAATCAATACAAACTGTTGAACCTTCACAACCTTCAAATATATTTTCTTCATGCAAACTTATTTTAGGATATATTTTTCCTTTACATCTACAATGTTGAAATCGTTCATCTGTATTGAAAAAATTACCAAAGAACAAACCAACTTTTTCTTCAATAATCTTTACATCTGCTGTTGAATGTGGACAATATTTTAATAATGTCTTAATGTTTTGTATTCTATTTTCTAGTTTCATAGTTATTTCTCTATTTTCTTTATTAGCTTACCTTTATAGTAAATACTTATACCGAACCAACCATTTTCATAATAGTCAACATCAGCATTTAAGTCATCTGTGTCAATTGTAATTGTTGCCATAGTTATTTCTTTTTTTTATTGTTTGATGCAAATGTACGAAAAAAAGTTGAACTGACAAAACATCAATTCAACTTTTAATATTGTTTAACATTCCTCAAACGTTTCAAATGCTCCACATATATTTTACACACTTACATTTCATTTTAACCAATAGTTTAGCCTCCTTGTTATTGGAGGTGTTAAATGATATAAGTTGGACATTGTTTTATCTGCCAACTCTTGTTTTTTTTTAGCTATTAGATTCCTCTCCATAACAATCTTCTCAGCAGTCTCAATACCGTATTCTAGTGCTTGAGAGTACATATGACGATTAAATCCAACTATAGGGTATTTCTCACATGTTGCTAAGTCAATGACAGTGCAATCATACATTGGATACGCACCATCAGAGAAATCCACAGTTATCTCAACAAAGAGATTATGCTTGTTTATAAGTTCTTCTATTGTCATTTTAGATTTTTTTATTGAGGCTCGTGCAGGATTTGCACCCGCGTACCGTAGTTTTGCAGACTAGGGGTTAACTACTCGCCCAACGAGCCATTTAAAGAAGCCTAGTCTATTTTCACAAACGGAGCTAGGCAATGTACCAATCAATATGAACAAAAAGTTGTATGAGTTTCCTTACTCGCTCTTCGGTGTTCTACGAACAAATCGTCCATCAGCACCACGCTTCAACATCTTGGCATACTTGTTGCCATTCTGATTGAGTTTCTGGGCGAGTTTACTTGAAATGTGAGTCATTGTTTCCTCGTCATTTGAGGGAGTTGCCTCTTCAGCAGCCTTTTTAGCAGCTTTTTTTCTCACCGTCTTTTTCTTAGGTTTTTCAGTTGGTGCTGCCTCTTCCTTAATAGGCTCAATCACCTTTTTAGGAATGGTTACTGTAGCTGTCTTCAGAGTACTGTTTGAAGTGAAGCTTACTTGCTCCAAATCACAGTTAGTCGGAATAACTACAGAAGTTTTGTTGCTTCGTGTCTGTGATTCGTCAGCATATGAAACCTCAATTTCTAGCTTTCCGTCCTTTACCTCGTAGGAAATCTTCTCACCGATGGACTCGTCAAAAGGAACGGTCACTGAGAAATCGGTAAGGCTTTCCTTAACTTGCTTCAAGAGTTCAGCGAAGTCACCAAAGAGTTCATTACCCCTCTTGATAAGCTCCTTCTTTTTCTCATTGAAGTACTCAATCTGTGCGTTCATGTCGAATGAATCAACAACATCGTTAAAACTCTCGATAAGACTTTTAGCTTGTGACGCACCATTGTCAATAAAACCTAAAAGTTTGCTTTTAAAATCTTTCATAAATTTAAATATAAATATAACGTTAGAATATGTTTGCTAATATCAGTACCACTAATACTATAAATGTAACCAATCCGATTAGGTCAAACGTGCGGTATAGTAGTATAGAAAATTCGTCTTTTATCATAACTGTTGCAAAGATATATCTATTTTTTCTAAAAACCAAATATATTAAAATTTTTTAACAGTCACTCAAGCATCTTGCATTCTTCCTCACTGAAATTAGCATGAAGTTTATTAATCCACCAGTTAGTTTTAACCTTACACATTGGTAGCCTCTGACCCTTCATCAGTGTTGAACGTTTAATTACAACACCTTCCTTAACATTGGGATACTGACAACCTTCTTGTGTCCAATCATTGTTGACAATTGAATTAACGAAATCCATGTCAAGCTTACCAATGTAGATAATATCTGGAGTTTCAATCCTTTCATCCTCACAGAAAATGTCAATGAAATCATTAGGTTCAATATAACCTTTTTTCTTCAAAAACATATCAGTCATTGCAAGGTGCATCTTATCGTCAAGTTGGTGGAAACCAGCGAAACTGTTATCTCCATACCACTCAAAGAACAATGTTAGTTCTTCAACGCCTTTGAAAATACCCTTCTTACCAGAGTTATTAATGATTATTTCTCTAAAAACGTCCTCATAGTTCTTTTTGAAGAATTTAACAGCATTGCCAAATCCCTCAGTCTCTTCATCAACCAATGTGTGCCTAGAACCAAACAATGTAAACTGGTTCTTATTAGCACCTTTAGTGTTATATTTAACCCTAAAGTTCTGACCATCTAGTTTATTGAAAGCTACCACTTGTTCACCATGCAGTGTTTGGTCATCAAAAAATCTTGGTATACTGTTATATTCTTTCATAATCTTCCTAAAACTCCACTAGTCTCTATGTCATAGATATATTGATTACCTCCCATTAGGGTAGACCATCTATAATTGACCTCAAGACTAGTTTTAAATTTGTCTATATAAGCTTTTCTTAGTGCTATGTAGGCATTATGCAGCATTTCGTTTACTTGCCCCATTACGCCCATCAAAGATACCCATGTAGAATGTTTACCATTCAAAGTCATTTTCAATACCACCATATTATCAGCAAGGAAGTTAAACTGAAATGCCATTTTTCCAGAATTAATCTGTTTTTCCATGAATTTCTTTGAAATCTCATTCAGTCCAATATCCACTTCCTCAAAGCACTCAATTTCATTTTCATCAAGATAGCATATATAGCCAATGTCATCATACAGTCCTGTCTTTGAAAATGCTTGATATATTCTACCAAGTGTGAATCTTTTGGAAGCTTCATAAGGAGATACATCATTAGAAATAGTGTATGAGCCGTATGAGCCATATGAACCATACATGTTGCCGTTTCCATAATAACCGTAATAAGCATAGGGCCAACTAGGCATTTGAAATAGTTGCTTCACTGGTATTTCTTTCGTCAGCTTATAAAAATGATTATCAATAAATTCCATAACCGTATAATGACTTAAATAATTTGGTTTTAGTTAGCAAATTTTTTCTAGCTTCTCTGTACGCTAGTCTAACACCGTTCATTTTATTCTCTGCCATTGTTTCTCCAACACCAATGTTTTTAAAACCAACTACTGTAACCTTACAGCTATATAGAATCACATTACCAATTTTTACTGATGGAATGACAGAAACAGAGCAACGGCATTCTTCACGTAACTTAGTTATAATTGGTTCGATGTCTGAATTGTCAAATGGCACTTCTTCAAACTCATATTCACTAGTATCACCAATGAATACAAGAGTATCCATAGCATCTATCAATGCGCCATCTATAGGACAATGGTATATATGACCCTCGCAGAATAAGCCAGCACAAGAATCAGCGTATTCGTCATAGTTGTAATACCTTGCAAACCTACTACCACTTTTGTATTCCCTACCATAATTCTTTCCAAATACAGCAGAAATAAAGGAATTGATAGATTCACTTGATGTATCTTTTTTCTTTATGCAGATATAAAACTTTCCAGCTTTAAACATAATATTTTATCTTCTTAAACGTATCAACCAAAGGAGTCAGTTTAGCGTTTATTTTTTCTAACAATCTTTCGTAATCTTCTATTGATAGCGGCCACTTAAAATTACCGTCAGATTTATATATGTTTTCATTAATATACTCATTACCAATTAGGAATATAGATAACCCTATATCAAATAATAGAATAATTATGAATAGCGCCACAGTCTGCCCGTCAGACATTTCCACATCAATATAGTCAAAGTCTTTAAACTCCTTACGTTTCCAGAGCTTAATGTTTTGCTCCAACCATTTGCAGTAACCCATTAGGTTTAGGGTAGGGTGCTCTCTGAAATATCTCTTAGTAGCCACCTCTAGTTTTGGCGAATCACACCATGAGAATGGATTGCACCAATAAACCTTATGCGTTTTAGTATTATATCCCAAGCACAGAACAAATTCGTTTTTGTTACCACCTTGCCAATAGGATTTCTGCTGCTCGGATATTACCAATGGTTTATCTTTGAACACAAGAATGTACATTCTGAATTGGTATCTACCGCCAAACGTAGCATTCAAGTATTTTATTTTCTTCTCAGTTAATCTATCAAGTCTAACTCCAAGTAATGATTTTTGGTCGTAGCCTTGAATCTCTGGGTATTCAAACAACCCAAGTTCTTTTGCTTTCTCTTTGTCAATATCCTCAAGCCTAAATATAGACCTAGAGGCAATAACTTTGTTAGTGTAAGTGTGCCATGTAGTAAGCGTTCTACTGTTTTCAAACGTACCATCCCAATAGTAATCTTGTGCATCACCATCCTTTGTGTAGTAATGACGATGCATGTCAACGAATACCATCTTTGGGTAGCCTAATTCAGCCATAGCACGGTCAAACTCTGCCTTGTTATAGAAATAGTGCTCACTGCCATAATTGTCGGTGTATGTCCACCTTTCTGGATGATAATCCCTATATGAGCAGTCATACTCTTCTTCCTCGTATTCTGGATTTCCATCTTTATCGTGCCCCTTCAACACTTGCCTAGTACAAGTTCTATGTACCCATTCATCCCAATCGTCATAGTGGCGAATCTTTGTCATATAGCTGCCCCAATACTCTGTGTCACTTTCATTGATAGATATGAATACAGCCTTAAACAGTAATGTGAATAGGATTGAGAGCACTATCAAACCGATATACTCAAACCAAGTCACTTGCTTTCTGAAAAATATCAAAAGCAATGCTGCAATGATAAATGGTAGTGAATAGATAAGAATTAGCATCTTTTTTTGTTGAATATTAATTGGGCTTTCTTTGTAATTGGGTCTATTATAATGTACCTAGACATTTCTTCATCGGTTCTGTTATTAAGGTATTGCCTTGTAACTGGCTGTATGTTATACCCTTCAAATCCCATTTTTTGAAGCCAATAAGCAAAACGAAAGTATATAGGAATACCCATATCATATGCTACACCGTCTCTTTTACTTAAACTATCTGCTACAAATTTGGTGAAAGTGGTGTTACCTAACACATGGTCAACATACGTCACATCAGACCAATGCTTTTTTGTGAACCTTTGACCTATTTTAACTTGTAGGTAAAAGTATTCTTGCCATAATGGTAATAGTCTTGTTTCCTTAAGGAATCTCAAGACTATTCTCATATGTTTTCTGTTTACTTTAAAGATTTTCTTTTCCATTACTTCTTGAACAAATCCACGTTATCATCAATACCAGTCTCCATTGTCTGTTTGCTCTGCGTTGATGAAATAATCGTGTATTCAATCTCTGAAGTGTTACTAATGAACCAACGTCCTGGATATGTCTTACACAGTGTACTATGCTCTCGTTTAATGTCAATCATGCGCTCTTGAGCTTTCATAAACTGTGTACGCTGCACCTCAATAGCATCCATCAAGTCTTTGTATAGACTAGTGTCAAAATTGGGGTTAGCCTCTGTAATCCATTTCATCAACGAGCCATCACCTTGAGAGTAACGTCCACTTATGATGTGGGTATAGATGGAATCAAACCCAGCACGGTACTCGTTTGACACTTGAGCCTTCTGTGAGATAATCTTCCACATGGCATCATGGACACCTTCTACCTTGCCACGCTGTGCTTCAGCTTGCTCACGCAGACCAACTTCTTTGTTGTTGTAGGAGAAATAGCTTCCTACAGTGGTAATAACTGCCAAGCCAAAGATAACCACAATGGCAATAACCACAATTGTTTTAATACTTACGTTGTTCATTTACGCTTTTTTCTAAAAATTAATTTTGCTTTATAATTCTCACAGTAACCAGGAAAATCGGTCTCAACATCCCAACCATATTCCTTATAGAGCCTATATATCGCTCTCCAATCACCCTTTTGGTATGGGTGTAGACAAGTTATATGGTCAAGAATGACTTCAGCAGAGTGACCGTTCCAATTCATCCTAATGAGATTATTTACCCTCTCAACTAGTTCATCGGATAACTCCTTATTGTCAATGTCTTCTGGGCTTAGAGGCTTTACTTTTATCATATTCCTCAACTTCTTTTAGAAATTTGTCTTTTTTACTCTCTTTCTTTCTGTTAACCAAATATCTCCGATAATGTTCGTCTATCACTCTGACATCTTCATTGTAATCCATGTGGAGGATAATAAAGAAGACCATGAACATGAAGCTAATAACCGCAACCATAAGACCTAACCTTTCTCCATGTATACTCTCCAAATGAATCTCTCAAATAAAGCTCTGGGAATATAAACCTATCAATTTTAAAAGCATATGTACTACCATTCCTAGTGAACTTTATGTAGCCGCCAACATACGAATATGTGTATGTGTCAGTGAACCAATCTGGGTCTCTACCCTCTGAATAGGTGATGTCACACAAACGATTGCTGAAGAATTTAATCTCCTTGATTGTTTTGTGGTCTATTATAGTGTTATAATCACACTGCCACGTTCCTAACAAAGTCTTAGCGCAGAAATAGTCACCTCCTTTGTAGTTTACGTAGTTTATGTTACAAGTGCAATCATTACTCCACTCGCCACACACAGGACAATAGCAACAGTCACATGATGTGAGTGTTACAATCGTAATTAGCATTAAAATAACTTTCTTCATACTTTGATACATTTTACTGTGATGCAAAGATACGAAATAAAATTGGATTAACCAAATCTATTAAGAAATTTTAACTACATCCATGCGTTTGACCAATCGTAATCGAAATATGTGTAATACTTGTTACTTGGTCTGTGTATTTGTCTTAACCCAAAATAGGTTTTAATCCTTTCGATAGCATTCAGTGGATATAGAACACACGTTGTTACAACTTTTTTTGACTCCTTGATACCGAATCTCAAAGCTTCTTCCTCTGTGTAGAACTTCATATATTTGGTATTTTTGGTAGTTACTGTTACTCCTACATTTCTACCATCCCAATTGCTATAGCCATAGTCATATGTACGGCTGTTAGGGTATGTAACACTTATTTTCAACTCATAGTAATACTCTGTTTCATCCTCAGAGATATTGAGTTTAGCCCATATGTCAGCATAGAAATCCTCTCTTATTCTTCTGACCATTGCGCAAGTAGTAGGGGTAAGTCTCTCAAAGCATACGGCAAAATGCTGTTTAAATATGCTTTCATCAAACGTAGTCTTATGATAGCCTTTACCCTTCCTTCTATATACGGCAATCAAGCCATATCCATACTCTATGTCACAAGCATAAAAGTGATTCTCTATGTATTGTCCGAATGATTTATTGCAATAACAAGGCTTACATCTATCTGGAAATTGTCTCTCCATTCTAGTTTCATTTGCTCTCTGCATTCTCAGAAATTATTCTATCTCTAACCTCGTCAAGAACCTTACCTAGCAAGTTCTGTCCTTTCCATGTAGATTCATCATCTGAGGCTGCATCCTTATGGATTCCGATACCCCAAATTCTGTCATACGGACTTCCCTCAACAAAGCCCTTGCCCTTATATCTCTCACCTAGCAAAGCCTCTTGGAGCTTAGGACACTTGGTATACTTGAGATAGTTTGCTTCAAGCATTACTTCATAACGCTTTTCATCCCAAACATTATCGTTATAGTTCTTAACCTCTCTACCCAATGCCTTTGCAACCTTGGGGTCTTTACCTTCGTTGATTATCCTCTCAGCGATTTCATCATCACCAAATGTCTTGGCTTTAACGAACATGAAATACTGCTCCGTATTATGGAACTCATATTCCTTACCATCATACTCAGCAGTGAATATTGAAGGATACCAATTTGAAGGCCATCCACTCCAGAAAAATACGTGCTTGTCTGTAACTCTAATCATAGTCTTTCGATATTTTTTGTTTTTTTATTATATATCCAACCGTTTTCTTTTAGTCTATTAATTAATTCTGTCATTTCAGAAAAAGTCGGTTTTCTTATCGTACTTGTTTTATGTTTTTCTATGTAATATATTGCATAGCCAACGGACAAATTAGTTCCAACTTTAAGAGTATTTGAAAGGTCTATCAAAGCCATAACTGGTATAGAATAGCAAATATAATCATAACCATTACCACTTGATATAGATAGTTTAGAACTACTAGCAATGAAAATTATATAACACCTTTCAAATATACTCCGTTCACCAACATTAATATCGTTATATTCCGCAACTAAAATATCACCACGTTTTATATCAAATGTTTCCATTAAAATATTTTTTCTATAAGTTTGGCCTTTCTAGCCCTTCTGTCGTAGTAGCGACCACTGTTTTTGAGTTTGTTTACTACAAACATCGCTTCTTGTGGTGAGGCTTTAATTAAATCTCGTGTATCAAAATCAATTATAAATGTATTGTTAGTATAAACTGTGCTAGGCCCACCTTTAACAAAATACCAAAAATGGAAACTTATATACACACCATATGAATCGCTATTAATTGATTTAAAACAGCCAATAACAAGAGTTTTACCTTTATCAGCCACTTTGAAAAAGTCACCATCTTTAAATTCTTTTTTAGCCTTAATGAATTTCTCTTTAGCTCTTCTGCTGATTTCTTCTCTAGTCATATTGTGGTATGTTTAGTTTGTGCAAATATATAGAAAAACGTGGAAGATTCCAAATCTCCCACGTTAATCTATGTTAAATAAAGCGCTTTTTGAAAGAATCAAAAACTTCTACCCACGAAATTAGGAATAAGAGCAATGCTCTCCAACAATAAAGTAGAAAATGATATATGTTCACAATCGGAACAAATACTACTTTAACGTTTTCCTTTGTGAAAGGATTGTAACCTTCAGATAGCATAAGTAGAATCAATGCTATCATTGGGGCAATATAAAGCCAAAATGCCCAAATCATTAATGTATTCATATCTCCCTAACCATTTACTTTTACACCCAACTCTTCAAAATGTAGCTCCTTTGCTGCAATCTCAAAAAGCTCTTTGTTGCCCATGTGCTTGCCAAGGTCATCTGAAATCTTAATCACATTCTCCCAAAAATCACGAGGACTGTAACGGCATTTGGATAGCTTCATCACGATATTTGCTGGTTTGTAACCTTCGATACCCAAATCACAAGTTATATTCGTGCCGATTCCAGCCGCTACTTTGATTCTTCCTTTGAAATATCTTGCAATTTCTGCATATTTTTCAAAATTAAGCGCATTGCTGAAAACGATAGTTTTAGATGTTGGGTCAATTCTCATTTCACGAAGTTTGTCAATAATCATATTACCAACTTTAAACTCATCACCACTATCTTGTCTAAACCCATCAAGTAGTTTGGCTTGTTTAAGAGTTAATGTATGAAGATAAGAAGCTGTTGTGTATGTGTCAATAAGGCTAATTCCCAAGTCACCTTGATAAACCTTAATCCAGTCATTTAATGCGTCAAGATTTGCGGTTTTAAAACCGCAAATACCAGCATGGAACATTATCCATTCATGTGCGCAAGTTCCACTAGGCATCATACCATATTTCATTGCAAAATACACATTAGATGTACCAACGCAATAAATTGGGCAACGCTCTTTTAAGCGTCTAACAATTGCTTCATGAGAACTTGCAGACGCCCTACGCCTTGTCCCAAATTCTGAAAAATATAATTGGTGTTCATTAGCAAAATCAATCTTTTTATCAAGAATATCAATTACTTTTTTCATGTCAATTGCAACACCAAGATATTTATTACGGCATTCGGCAACAATTGCCAAAATAGGCACTTCATAAAGAGTTACTTTATACATTTTATCTGTAACTTCGATATGAAGATGACTATCATCATCAAGCCAACATTTAATTTTGTCTAATTCAAATTGGAATCCTTTCAACCATTCAGTATAATTGGTTGATAAATAACGAATGTTAGAAATGTATACATACTCTTCACTAGTCAACTTAAGTTGACAAAGACGAGCAAATTCCATTTGCAGCATTTCTAGAAATGCTTTATCATATTTTTCTCCATTTCTATCGTTGAAAGTAAATGTACCTTCTGCATCACGATACAATTGGAAATATGCATTAGACATACTAAACTTATACAAATCTGTATCAAGAATACTATAAATCATAAATTTTTTCTTTTAAAATGTTTAACTTTTTAATTTTTCTAGTTTTATTATTGTTTTTTCTCCTATTCTAAGGGGTAATTGCTTAACTAATTCTAATCCTTCTAAACCTATAACTTGACCACGACCAATTCTATCTCGAATGTAGGAAACGGTCTCTCTGCAATTCATACTATGTTCTGCAACGCCAATGATTTTAAATTCCCCAGCATTTTCCCTTTCCTCTTTCTCTTTATCCCAATTTAAAAAACTAGAAGAGTAGTATGGAGGATTAGTGCTTCCAGTAAAATACTTAAATGCTCCTTTATAAGAAGAATAAGATTTACCCCAATCCTTAACCTTTACAATGTCACCAACACGAAATGGAAATACAGAAATATAACCGTTAGTATGCTTATACTCAAACAGTCTAATATTCATATTCTTGTTGGGTATATGCCCTAATAGTGTCTTGCCCATAATCATTAATCTCTTCACTTTCATAGGTAGAACTCCTACCGTAATAGTTGTTTCTACTATAACGATATGGGTCATATTTTTGAGTTGTATTTTTTGACAACTCCCCCATGAAATAGAATGTTTCGCAACAAGAGGCTATTAGGCACAGCACTAATGCTGTTCTAATTAGTCCCCTAAATAAATCTCTCCACATTAGCTAATCTTAATGTCTTCGTAATTTTCGTGATACCACTTATCAAATTCCTCAAACTCTTCGTCTGAAAACTCCTTACGCACGGTGTCATACTTAATGTAATCACAGTATTTAACTTTTACGATGATTCTTTTACCACTTCCATCACAAAGCGGAATCACTGGACGAGCAACAATACCCTCCTCAATCATAGTTGGGTCAGCAGCACCCTCAAACTGAGTTGTGAAACCACCCCTAACCTTATCCTCAATCTCCTTGAGTGTCATAACGCCCAAGAATGGAACAGTCTCAAGGCCAAGACCCTTGCAAATAGAATCACGCACATCTTTTGGTGTCCACCAACCTTGCTGCTTAATGTCGAATACACGGAATCCATTACCATTCTGAATGTAGCGAGAGCCACACTTCTGAATACCAGCACCGAAATACTCACCATAGATGTAAATGGGAACTTCCTCAAGCTGTACACCACGAAAACAAGGTATAGTTGGGTCATATTCAATGTCATCAGTCTTATGATATTCAATACCTAATCCACCATCTTCTGTTTTATATGAATTCTCAAGATAGTACTGTACCTTGTTTGTTTCCTTATCTTTTATTGGGGTAAATCTAGCACTTTCTTTGGGGAACATTACGCAAAGTTGTGGCTTGATACGCTCACCAATCTCTTGCAACATTTCGAACTGTCCATGCTGAGAGCTTGATTCCTCGTTTTTACCTTCAACGCGAATCTCTTGGGTAGATGGAAAAAATGCAATTTTGCTACAAGTTCCGTCTATCTTACTATAAGCTTCCCAATGGCAATTGAATAGGTAACTAGCCTCAATGTTTGAGAATTCGCCTAAAATTATTTTATTCTTGAGCTTAAGCCACTTCTTGTTTGGGCATTTATTACCATCAAAAATGTACCTTTTGTACATTGTATTAATTTTTTGATAAACTTCTAGGCTCATAAATTTTATTTTTATTGATTATTCTGTTTCTTCTCTCCACAAATTATTTTCCATTTTGTCGGAATAAGAAAATTCTATAATTTTGTCAATGTTATCACATTTAATTTTTTTCAGCACATCCAATTCAATTTGTCCATTATTGATGTCTTCAACAAGAGACAACAATGTTTTATATGGAGTTAATAAATTCCTAAGATGCGCCCCTAAAGTTTCTGTTGCCATTTTTTTATTATTTGCAGGACAATGTGGACTCGAACCACAGACCTCACCCTACTAGTGTTTCCACGTTCTGGTGCGCTCTCCCAACTGAGCTATCGTCCTTAACGCAATCTTCATGCGGCTAGCGTTTCCTTTTTCCGCACTCATCTAAGTGATTGCTTGATAACCGACTGTTTTACAATCTTGGTCAAACTAACTCCATTGCAAGCGTCAATCTGTTCCGAAGTCGAGACTGATATATCTTAGCAATGTCGTGTGGCAGAACTGCCCTCACCACGTCTTTCAGTTACCGTTTTGAAGCTTCATGTTGCAAAGGTACGAAAAAATTTTCAAATACCCAAATAATTTATGTTAAAATTAGTTAACATTACAAAGTTCATATATTCCGATGCACGAATAGATGAATGTAACAATCAGAAGAATTCCCAATACTAATCCACCCCAAAAATAATAGATTAACCCAAATATCATGAATAAACCTACTATAACGCTTGCCGTACCAAATACGAATTGGTAATACAGCAATGAATGTTTTATTGAATACTTTTTATTTTTGAAATATTCTTTAGCATAATATCCAAGGGCTTTACGTACAGTCATCGTAGAAACCGATTTGCTATGGTCATAGTTGTTGTTGCGAATCATTCTACGTATAATCTGCACCCTCTTCATAAAATCACTCTCAAAAGGTCTTATGACAATGTCACCTACATGAACTATATCATTTGTTCTTAATGCTGATATTTTTTCACCTGCGTCTAAATCATGCATTTTGAACAATGAACAGAATGAGCCAAATACTTTTTGATTTTTCAGTGCTTTATAAAAATCGAGAACAATTGGGTTATTGGTCTCAACACCTGAATTATGATAAACATTCAAAGTAGTCTCTCTAACACCCAAAACCTCTTTTTCCATTTTTGTTTTATTTAATATGGCTTGCCTACGTTTTCTTAACTTAACCTTTTTACTCTGCCTTGTCATTCTTCTTGAACACGTCTTTGAAAGGCTTTACAATACTTTTCCAATTGAATAGCCTATCAACTAATTTCTCACTGTCTAAGTCTATTACAAGACCCTCTAGTATTCCAAGTTTCTCTTTATATGCTGATGCCTCCTTTGAAACATCAACAAGGGTTGATTCCAACTGCTTGATTTTATTTTTCAAGCCGTTGTACTCTGTCATCGGGATTTCTATCCTAGACATACTCTTTCAGAATTTTCGATGAAGTTAGTAAACTTGTCAGCAGTATCTTGAGCGATTGCTGGACACAAATCCTTAATCACATGGAAATTAACGTGAGGTAATCCCCTCAGTCCATCTTTTACAGAATCTTGAATGCAATAATCGTAGGCAATACCAGCAACATCAATGTCAGTTACCTTCAACTGCTCTTCACAAATTGTAATGAGTTTGTCACAAGACTTACCATTCTTGAATATAGAATACTCTTCGTGGTCTTCGTTTATACCCTTTCTCAAAACGATGTAGTCAGCCTTAATCTTGTTAAGTGCCTCAAGAATTGGTTCATAGATTGCTGCACCCTTTGAATGCTGAACACAGTGAACTGGCCACATGCCACCATTATCCTTGAACGAGCAGTGTGTGAATGGATGCCAGTCAGTGGTAAGAATTATCTTATCATACGCTGGACCATTTTCTACTATAAACTGTGCGAGTCTATCCATCGCTGCTGTTGCTCCATTAACAGCAAGCTTGCCACCCTCCAAGAAATCATATTGTGGGTCCACTATCAACAAAATTTTCGTCATTTGATTCTGTAGAAATTTGTTCATTTTTTATTTATATTATAAAATTATTTATTTAAAACACGCATCTTTTACCTTTGGTATTTGAAATAAAACGCATACTATATTCTTTGGCTGTAAACTTGTCATACCAAAGTTCGTTTTCTGCACATATTTTTGCCCATTTATAACTTAAATCACACCATCTAATACCGTTTTCAGTGTAAAAAGATGGCCAATGGCAAAAGTAGGTAGCTGATTGAATTAATTCAATTGGTTCTGGAATTACTCTATACACTAAGTCAATAAAAGTTATCCCTTTATCATTTAATGGTAGTGATAATTTTTTATATTCTCCCCAAAATCCTTTTTTCCTAGCAAATTTTTTAAAAAGATATATTGCTTTTTTGGCAATTTTTTGCTTATCTAGTGTTTTATCCATTTTCTTCAGTTGTTTCTTTTTTCTACTTTCTTAGTATCTGCCTTTTTGGTAGTTGCTTTCTTAGCTGTAGTTTTTCTAACCCTCTTTGGTTTATCTTCCTTGAGGGGAACATCTTTCACATCTGATGAAAGCTCTTGGAAGAATGTATCAACTTTAGGCATTTCCTCATTGATGTGCTGAACTGAATCGTTAAACTCCTTTTGCTCTTCCTCAGTTATTTCTCCAATCTCTGTCTTCTTTTGTTCCTCGAATTCTTTCAATTCCTCCAAGAAGACGTGCTTTGATATGTCATAGGTGACACAGCTATTATGGAATTTCTTCGCAAATAGCTCAGTGCAAGAACCTTCACTTCTTTTTACACCCTTAAACGGACAATTTTTACATAACGTTCCCATAGTTTATTGTTTTTTTGCAAAGATACAAAAAATATTTTAAATATAAAAATATTATATAATATATTATATTTTATTAATATTATTTAATATATTATTATATTTTAATTAAAGAGCCTAATAGATTAGACTGTTAGGCTCTTCAATTTGTTCTCTACAATCTCAAATGCTTCATCCTTAGTCATGTTAGGATTCTCAAAGTAAGCATCTTTAACAGTTTCAAGGAGTATTCCGATTGTTGGAGAAGGTTTGATTTTAAATTCTTTAATGATGTCATTCCCAGAAATTGGAAGTTTTACATTTGTGGCTTTTTCAGCGTCTTCCATTTCCTCAATCCTATTAAGAATATCAAGAACTTGTCTCTTCTTCTTACCATAGGTACAGTGCAAGTTGTTTGCATTCATCAAGTCAACAGTTGCGCCAAGGTCTTCGCCAGTTAGGTTAATGAACTTCCTAATCTTTTTATCGGGAGGCATTACACCGTCAGCATAAATCGCAAATCCTCTATGGAACTTAATGGCAGTCTCTACCGTCTTGATGACATAGTTAGGGAACTTCATCGCTTTGAGGTCAGCAGCAGCCACTTCAGCACTGAACTTGTCTGGATTAACGTCTCTCCTTCTGTCAGTGATAATCCTACCAACGTCATGGAACAACGCAGCTAGGCGGTTCTCAAGATACGGCTGCACAGTATCAACCACATTCATGGTATGGTCGAAAGTAGATACCATTGGATTCTTTGACTCAAACGCATAAGTTGTGTCGTAAATGTCTGGCATTACCCTATGCAGTATTCCGCAGTAGTACATCTTGCGAATGCCGATACTAGGCTTCTCACAAAGCAGAATCTTTGAGATTTCGTCACTGATGCGCTCTTGAGAGATTATCTTGATTCGGTGTGCATTCTTAACCATACCCAACCATGTGTTCTTTTCAATGCCCCAACCAAATCTAGTTGAGAAACGGATAACACGCAGTATTCTCAATGGGTCATCGTTGAATGTGATGTCTGGGTCAGTAGGTGTCTTAATAACTTGGTTCACAAGGTCATCCAAACCGTTGTTATAATCGTGAATCTTCTCTGTACTAATGTTGTAATACAGAGAGTTGATTGTAAGGTCACGCCTCTTAGCGTCCTCTTGAATCGTACCATACACGGTATCTGGATTTCTGCTCTCCTTATGATACTGCTCCTTACGAGTCTGAACACACTCAATCTCAATGTCTTTCAGCTCATCGTTTTTATAAAGCTGAAATTTAGCAGTGCCATACGTTTCAAACACAACAGGATTAGTTCCTTGTACAAAACACTGATGTTTCATTGCCATGTAGCTTGCAAATAGCATTCCTCCGTTGGGAAGCTCAACCACGATGTCAACGTCTTTTGCTGGTAATCCAAGAATCATATCCCTTACACAACCGCCTACAAGATATGTTTTCCCCTCAAAGTGAGTACCCTTGATAGATTTCTGTATAAGGTCAACGAGCTTTCTAACCTTTTCGTCAGCTTTTTTAAATAATATTTCGTTCATTTTATTAATTCTAATGGATTTAAAAATTGGCATAGCTCATGTTCATAATAGAAAACTAAATCTGAGGGCTTTATTTCCATCCCACCTAGTAACTTATACACTTGTGGCATATAAGTGGCAGGAACACTCTTTAAAATGCGTTTATGGGCATTTAAATAGTCTTCTTTCTCATATACAGTTAATATTGAACTAGAAGTGGCTAGTTTAAACTGTCTTGAATGAAGTTTAAATTTGCTTGCTTTAAATTCTACACCTTCAAATATAATTGATGGTACAATATCAAGTTTTTCAAACTCTTCCTCAGTGCCATTCCATTTTAATATGATTTCGTCCGCATTGAGTGAGAATAAGTCACAATGTTTCATACACGCTAAATGATTTAGCGTCTTAGCAAACTCATTGGTAATCCATTTTTCAAGATTCATAGTTCTCTTTGGATTCATTTTTCCAAAAATCACTTGTCTAGTATATTTTGAATTCTTGATATAATCAAGGTCAGTGAATTTCCCAATAAACTTCTCATATGTATCAGTATCATATACAATGGCTGGATTTGCATATCTCAATGCTTGGAAGTTTGCTTTTTTCATATCATATGATATGAACATACATCCATCTTGTTCGTTAGTATAAAGATTTCTATTACCACAAATAGGTGTAAAGTTTTTAACGAATTTATTATCAGATATAAATTCCTTATACGCTTCAGAGTTTGTCACTTTGGTGATAATATCATCCCTAACTTGATGATAATATTCAAGGAAATTGGTTGGTTTTCCTTCGAACCTCTCATAAATTAATGACATAAGTTCATCATATGAAGTCTTAGCTCCATATTCCTCTTCAAGTAATTCCAATCTATCTTCAAAATAAGAACTTTGGAGAACTTGAATGGGTATATTCATATCACTTACGAATCTTGCCCTTAATTGTTTTAATTCAGTTGATGTTTCCATTTTAATACATTTTTTTCTTTTTGCAAATATATGAAAAAAAGTTGAATTGACAAAATATCAACCCAACTTTTAACTTTTTTTATGGTTCTTTATACTCTTAAAAGAACCAATACCCAATAATGCAAATAAGGCATAAATACCTCCAATTGTCCAACAAATTGGGCATAGTACCAAATTAACCATAATGTATTATTTTTTTAACCATTATTGATTGAACATTCAAAAATGGATACAAGGTCATTTGGTTTCAGCTTTTCAACGAATCGTGGGAAAAAGTCATTTATCCATCTTTCCTCGTTTCCATCGTCATCAACATCAACCCATCCATTCTTATCAGCATAGGCATAGTTCCAGTATGCTGTGCTATAAGTAACGTAAGCTTCCTTTGATTTGAAGTTCTCAAAGTATGCTTCCCTATCTTTCATTGATTCGTAAATGGTCTTCTCTTGGTCATTCTGTGGCTCTCTACCATCCACGACAAGTTCCCAAGCTGCTTCATATACCTCTTTGTTAGCACCATTCATTGCATCCCAATCAACGTCTTTAGCTAGTGCGCTATAAGATTCTGACCCATCTTTTAATTTCAATGGTATACAGAAATTACGTCCAATTCTGCAAGTATTATACTTAACATTAGGATTATCCTCTGACAGCGCATCACCATCTTCATTGTAATACATTCCATCTGTAAGCTCTCTGTAGTACTCGAATGGTGTCAGCTTGCTAAGATTGTCTAAACGTGCTTGTAAGGCTTCTTTAAGCGTTGGTTGAAGCCCAATGGTATCTACGTTATCAAGCATCGTCTGAATGGCTTTAATTGCCGTATCTTGGTATTTCTTAGCGTTAAGGTATTTGTATTTAACGTATGGCTCTGACTTGTAATCAGAACCATACTTTTCTACTATTTGTTTTGGGTTTTCACCCACTACCATCAATGAATAAAATTTACTATTTGTTTGTGCCATAATTAAGCGTGCCCTTCTCCATCATCAGTAAATATAGTATTGGCTGTTGTGATTGTTCCTGCTATATCATATGTCATGTTAACAGTATTATTACTAGCTAACTCAGCAGTAAGTCTATCAATTTCTTCTCTCATACCACGAACTGTTTCCTCATTTGCTCTTAATACCTCATCATGGTCAATCACATATTGATGCCATGCTGCTGGCGCTTCTCTTGTGTCTGCTCTAAGTTCATTGGCTTCAACGGCTCTACCGATTTCATTAGCGCCCCCAAGCGCTTCATCAATGAAATCTGCATCAAACTCTTCGACTTCACCCTCGGCTTGTTCCTCATCCATTGGCTCACCAATGTCTTCATCGTCAAATGGGTTATTGTATGTGAATGCATGTGCTTTCATTTTTTTCTCAAATGAGTCAGCCACGTATTCATTTTCTTTAAGTATCTTCGAAAAATCAACTTTGAAAAAGGAAGAGGCTGTATCATTAAAGTGGAAAAACTGAAAGGAATTCAAAGATTGAAATAGAATATCGTTAATCATATTCTGATTAGAACTCTTAAATCTGCTATATGTCCAGATATAAGGCTTCTTGTTATTCTCTACAATCTTGTTATAGATTTTATCCATAATCATTCTCTCTTCTGTTATATCCTTAATAACAGTTTTATCCTTCGAAGCCCAAGTAGAATGTTTGAATGAGTTCATTCCAGGATATGCGAATGACGGACAGCTAGTAGTTACGACACAAGCGATATTGTATTCTTTTAGAATCTTATCAATATCCTCTTCATTGTATTGCATTCTCTCGTTTTCCCAATACATTTTTCTACCAATACGCTTCTCTTGCTCCATTCTCCATGTTCTATCAAGAGATACGCAACCACCAATGCAAAGGCAGTTAAACTTGTTCAGTTTGATAACTGAATAGTCTTGAATTGTTTTGATGTTACTGAGGTCAATAAGAGCGTCTTCAAAATACTTAGGGTCATCGTTACCCCTCACAAACAATACGTGTGTATTGTTGTCTGCTAGAACATTGTTAAACATTTCTAGCTTATCGTGATAGTATTTCAAATCTCTTTCACCAAATCCATTGCAGCCATCTACAATAATAACTGTATCTGTGAGGTTGTAGCCGCAATTCATCATTTTTGGCATTTTCTTCAATCTAGTAGGTCTAGGCGCATAGTGTGGTGCTGGTACACCAAAGATTCCACCTCCACCATTATGGCTCTCTTCTTCCCTTTTCCTAGCTAGTCTCTCTTGTCTTTCAATCTCTTTGGGGTGTGTTTCAACCACATAGCTCTTTAAGTTGCGTAGACTACCGACTACTGTCTTGATAAATCTATCAAAGTTTCCGTCAACGCTACCGCAAATAACACAGTTTTTAGTTTTACCATAATCGTAAATTTTCATTTTTGAGTTAGGTTTAAATTGTTTAACATAAATTTCCTTTTTGCAAAGATATGTTTTTTTTTCTTAAAAAACAAATAAAAAGGCAAAAAAAAATGAGTGACGAATTAATTTTTTCATTCATCACTCATTGGCGGTTATTCAAGCTCTAGTAAGTTCGTACTCAAGAGCATCTTCTGTCTTAGCTACATCGCTTTCAACTACATACTTTCCGAAGATAGACTCTGTAGGCTTGATGTACTTATCCAAGTTGATGCCGCACTCTTTAGCAAGGTCTTTAGCTTGCTTTCTAATCTTTAAGTCAGGTCTCTGACCAAGCAACTTGAGCGCTTCCATGTTTTTATTGCGGATGCAATTCTCAACGGCAGAACAATCAAAGTCATTAACGACATTGACATCAATGTCCTTCTTAGAGACAAGTGCCTCTACAACCCATACCTCACTAGGATACTCACAAGCTACGTTGATAGCTGTATCGTTATTGAGGTCTTTTGCGTTGAAGTCGAAAGTCTTACTTGACAGTATAGACTTAATCATACTTTTCAACAGAGTGTTATCCTCCTTAGAAGTGCTAACCTCGTCACTACCACTCAAATAAAGCAGTGACTCAAGAAGTGTCTCACCGAAACCATCCTCAATCTTAGAGTCGAAACCCTCGCAATTAACGATAGTGTCGAAAAGCTTGAACATCTTGTTGTTGATAGCTGAGAAGATAGGAACTCTCTGGTTGAACTCGTAGTTGACGTTAATTTTACCACGCTCCTTTTCAATTAGCTTGATTGCACCAATCTCATCGTTCTCGTCAATGAGCTTGTGAAGCAGAATAGATGGGTCAATAGCCTCACGATTAAGGAAGTCATCAGTTGACATTCCAATCTTAGAGAAATAGCCATCCTTTGTGATGTCTGCGCCAAAGATGTCTTGCATTCTCACAAGAGACAGTGTGCCATACTGGTCTTTACGGTACTGCATTGCAATCAACGACTTGTCGTTATTGATTGGGAGGTTGAAATCCATGAACAAGTAAATCTTGTTGTTGTTATCAACTCCATTGAAGTTACCAGACTTAATGAAGGTCTTCTGAACGAAGTCTTGGAATGCTCTAGTGTTCAGAATGTTAAGAACCAAACGACCATCGTTCTCATATGCCACTGCATATGACTCTGGCTTTTTCTTAACCATTTCCAAGATGTCTGCAATGTTCCACTTGAAGCCCAAATCCTTTGGCAGTCGCATGAACATACTCATCTTGATGCCAAACTTATCAAAGACGTTGTAGATGCTCAGTTTCTCGTTGCCTTGAGGATAAGGGTTAATCATACCGTAGTTATGGCAAGTCTGTGCCTCAACAATACCATTACCACCCTCTACAGTGAAACCGATATGTGCGAATGCGTCAGTCTCCTTACGGCTGAAGTCGAACAAGAAGTACTGGTCACGGTTTGGCTTACTTGTAACGTAGTTCTTGAAGTAGCTTTCCTCACGAGCGATGCACCATCCTGTACGTCCGTTACCACAAAGCTTATGGCTTGAATCGAATGAAGGAACGTGAACAACCACACAAGGGCCTTCATTGAACACAACCTCACAGTCTTTTGTATTGTGTTCCATGTAAGCAAGAAGGTCTTCTTTACCCTCTTTCCAATCATATGACTTGTTCAAACAGTCCAAGATTGCTTGATGAAGAGAGTCAGCAGACTTGAGGGCAGAGCAAGTACTGTAGAACTTGTTCTTGATACCCATAGGCTTCTTATTAAATGCCTTAAAGACATCATACCATTTTTTAATAGTTGGGCTTCCGTAAGCACCAAGAGGCGTGTATTCTCTTCCTAATATAGTGTCAGTAAGAATCTTCCTTTGGTCGGTGTTGAAGCGTGAAATGATATTCTTAATAAACGCAATACGGTCAACGCCTTCAATTTCTTTAAGTAACTGCGCAATACCACTTTTATTAGAGTATGATACCACGTTCTTCTTTTCGAGCTTACTAATCAGATTGCTGTTACCAACAATCCAATTGTGGATATGCTCAAGCTCTTCAAACGTCATGGACTGAGAGAAAATCATTCTAACAGCCCA